>ERZ780203.2229-NODE-2229-length-11154-cov-14.696279_pt1 | contig 11154 bp, 8 predicted proteins | sample MGYA00511168_ERZ780203 | MGnify/ENA primary metagenome ERZ780203 (study PRJEB29588, sample SAMEA2156577) | human gut metagenome | biome: human gut; feature: human-associated habitat; material: faeces | place: Denmark | collected 2008/2010 ...
TTGCCGCCGCCGATGACCACGGTCCTGCCGCTCATCTTATAGTTCTCGTCGTCGCCCACGGTGCGCAGCAGGTTCACGGCGGTCTGGATACCCGCGGCTTCCTCGCCGGGCACACCGGCCTTGCGGCCGCCCTGGCAGCCGATGGCCAGATAGAACGCCTTGTACCCGTCTGCGCGCAAGTCAGCCAGCGTTACTTCCTTGCCGACCTCCACGCCGCAGCGGATCTCGACGCTCAGTTCTTTCAAAATCTCAATTTCGGCATCGATAACGTCCTTCTCCAATTTAAACGAGGGGATGCCATACCGCAGCATGCCGCCCGGATGGGGATTTTTCTCAAACACGGTGGGCTTGTAGCCCTGCAGCGCCAAAAAGTATGCACAGCTCAAACCCGCAGGGCCGCCGCCGATGATGGCGATTTTCTGTTTCCACAGCCCCTGCAGTGAGGGCTGCACCACGGGCGGCACATAGCGGCTCTCGGCGTTCAAGTCCTGCTGGGCAATGAACTTTTTCACAGCGTCAATGGCCACGGCCTGGTCGATGGTGCCGCGGGTACAGGCATCCTCACACCGGCGGTTGCAGATGCGCCCGCACACGGCGGGGAATGGGTTCTCCTTTTTGATCAGCGCCAGCGCGTCGCGGTAGCGGCCCTGGGCGGCCATCTTCAGGTAGCCCTGCACCGCAATGTGGGCGGGGCAGGCCGTCTTGCAGGGGGCCGTGCCGGTGTCGTAGCAGTTGATGCGGTTCTTGTCGCGGTAGTCGATGGCCCACTTCTCCGGCCCCCACTTGGCGGCGTCGGGCAATTCCTGCCGCGGGTAAACGATCGGCCCGCTCTTGGTACACAGTTTTTGGCCCAGCTTCACCGCACCGGCGGGGCAGTACTCCACGCAGCGCCCACAGGCCACGCAGTTTTCCTTTTCCACCTTGGCTACATAGGCCGAGCGGCTCATGTTGGGCGTGTTGAACAGCTGGCTGGTGCGCAGCGCGTTGCAAACGTTGACATTGCAGTTGCAGATGGCAAAAATCTTGTTCTCGCCGTCAATGTTGGTGATCTGGTGCACAAAGCCGTTGTCCTCGGCCTTCTGCAGGATCTGCATTACTTCGTCGTAGGTGATATAGTGGCCCTTGTGGGTCTCCACCAGATAATCCGCCATGTCGCCCACGCCGATGCACCAGTCGTCAGGGTCGTCGCCGCAGCCCTCGCCCATGGCCGCGCGGGACATCCGGCAGGAACAGGGCCCCGCCGCATACTTGCCCTCGTACTTTTTCAGCCAGTGGGAGATATGCTCAATGTCCAGCGATTGGTTCTCGGTCTCGATGGCTTTTTCCACGGGGATGACGTGCATGCCGATGCCTGCACCGCCCGGCGGCACCATGGCGGTGATATGCTCCAGCGGCAAAAAAGTCATCCGCTCAAAGAACGCCGTCACTTCCGGGTGTTCGGCGATCTGCTGCTTATTCATGTTAAAAAACTCAGCGCTGCCGGGCACAAACATCGGCAGTACGTACTGTTTCTCCCGGCGCGGGTTCTCCCAGTTATACTCCAGCAAGCCCACGCAGGACATTTTGTACAAAAGCGGTTCCAGTTCTTCGGCAGTTTTGCCGGTGGCCTTTACGATCTCCGGTAGGGTCATCGGCTTGCGCACCTTCATTTTTAAGGCAACGTCGGCCATCTCGTCGGTCACGATGCTGGCCAGGCCCCAATACTCGGGGTCCTCCGCCGTCAGGGGGCGGTTCTTGGCGGGGATGCGGTCGGTGATCATCTGCCCCAGTTTTACGATTTTTTCCCGTAGCACGGCGTCTTTCGGTATCTCAAAAGGCAGCTTGCTCTCATCCAGCGGGAACGCAGTCGGTTTGCTCATACCTTGCTCCTTTATCCGTAGTCCGTTTATTTGCTCAGTTTACGCCTGCCACTGGCTGACCTGCTCTTTCAGCCAGGCGGTCCATTCATCCATGCCTTCGCCGGTGCGTGCGCAGATGGGAATGACCTTCGCTTGCGGGTTGCGCATTGCCACATACTCCCGGCATTTGTCCATGTCAAAATCAAAGTACGGCAGCACGTCGATTTTGTTGACCAGCACCAGATCGCACACCTGAAACATCAGCGGGTATTTCAGCGGCTTGTCGTGGCCCTCGGGTACTGACAAAATCATCGCGTTCTTCACCGCGCCCGTGTCAAACTCGGCCGGGCAGACAAGGTTACCCACATTTTCCAGCACTACCAAATCCAGCCCGTCCTCGCCTAAGCCCTCCAGCCCCTGCCGGGTCATCTCGGCGTCCAGGTGGCACATGCCGCCGGTATGCAGCTGGATGGCCTTCGCCCCGGTCTCGGCTATAGCACGGGCGTCGACGTCGGAGTCAATATCCGCCTCCATCACGCCGATGCGCAGCTCGTCCTTCAGCGCGGCAATGGTGCGGCGCAGGGTAGTGGTCTTGCCGGAGCCGGGTGCGCTCATCAGATTCAGCAAAAATACCTTTTTCTTTTTCAGTTCCTTGCGCAGGGCTTCGGCCTGCTCGTCGTTGGAAGCAAAGATGCTCTGCTTCACTTCCAGAATTTTTACAGTGTCCATGGGCTGCTCCTTATCATTTCTCGATGATAACAGTTTAACATCATGTACAAAAAACTGCAATCCAGCCTATAAAATTTGACGTTACGACAAAATCGGCACCCAATATCCGGCAAAATGACGAACTCTACGCAGCGTAGGTTGCCGCCAAACCCGCTTTGCCGTATACTGGGCACCGGAAAGTGAGGGTACAAACCATGAGCTATGTACAAAACGAAACCATCCGCGCCCTGCGGGAGCGCAAGGCCTTGCCCTAAAAGCAGCTGGCCGAAAAGCTCTGCATCAGTGATAAGACCATAGCAGGACATCAAGGTCCGCTTTAAAAAGCGCGGCCACGGCACGGTCTACGCCTACTGTAACCGGGATGGGCTGTTTAGCAGGCGGCTGTGAATCAAGTAAAATCCGGAAAAATTCGCAAAAAACTATATTCTGTTCTTTCTTTGTCCATAATTTTGCGCTATACTATAATAATATACTGGGGTGGTATGAGAACCCCGCCGAAAGGATGGAATCATTATGGCAAACGAAAAGATCCTCGTTGTCGATGACGATAAAAATATCTGCGAACTGCTGCGTCTTTACCTGGTCAAGGAGGGCTACTCGGTCACGATGGCCCATGACGGCGAAGCAGCCCTGACCGACTTTGACAAACTGCATCCCGACCTGGTCCTGCTGGACGTTATGATGCCGGTAATGGACGGATGGGAAGTCTGCCGCAAGATCCGCGCCAAGGACAACACCCCCATTATCATGCTGACAGCCAAGGGCGAGACCTACGATAAGGTGCTGGGTCTGGAGCTGGGCGCCGACGACTACATCGTCAAGCCCTTTGACGCCAAGGAAGTCACCGCCCGCATCAAGGCCGTGCTGCGCCGCACCGCCGCCAAAGAGGACACCAACAAGGGCGTCTACGACTTCGACAACCTGCACCTGGATATGAACCGCTACGAGCTGAAAGTCAAGGGCAAAGTCGTCGAGGCCCCGCCCAAGGAGTTGGAGCTGCTGGCCTGCCTGGCGGGCCACCCCAACCGCGTTTACACCCGTGACCAGCTGTTGGATGAGGTCTGGGGCTTTGAGTATTACGGCGACTCCCGTACCATCGACGTCCACGTCAAGCGTCTGCGCGAGAAGCTGGAAGGCGCCTCCGAGCAGTGGAACCTCAAGACTGTATGGGGCGTCGGCTATAAGTTCGAGGTCAAGGAATGAGCCGCCGCAACACCATCAGCCGGGAGTTCTTCTCGACCATTGCCGTAGTGCTGGTGCTGGGCCTGAGCGTCATGTGCGCCATCCAGACAGCACTCTCCGCCGCCTACTTTGTGCAGGAGCGCTGCACCGCTCTGAACGATATATTGAACGGTGCATCGAAACTCTGCGAGAAATTCGCTGAGGATGGCTCTGTTCTGACCCGCCCGCTGGATAATGAGCAGGCCAGGGAAAACGCACGCAACGGCTTTGACCTGTTCACCACTTCCTCCGGCGCGGTGGTGTTCGTGGCCGACGAAAACGGTGACATTCTGCTGCACACCGGTAGCGAAGATTTTACCGAGCAGCCCATCCCCGCCGACATGCTGGCCGAGATGGACACCGGCGACAACATTTTTAAAACCGGCACTCTGGGCGGCGTCTACAGCGGCAAATACTATACCGCGGGCCGCCGTGTTGAGGTAGGCGGTTACACCGGCTACCTGTTTGCCGCCAGCCCCATGACGGCACTGGCCAGTTATATGAGGGATATGCTGGCCATGTTCGGCATCTCGGCCGCGGCCATCCTGCTGCTGTGCAGCCTGCTGTGCTGGGTGCTGGCCAAGCGCATCACCGGCCCCATCGAGGACATCAGCGAGGCCGCCCGCCGCCTGGGCAGCGGCGACTTTACCGCCCGTGCCCCGGTGGACGGCTGTGTGGAGTTGGCCGACTTTGCCACCACCTTCAATAACATGGCTGCCCGCCTGCAGACCATCGATAACTCCCGCGGCCAGTTCATGGGCAACATCGCCCACGAGCTGCGCACGCCCATGACCACCATCAAGGGCTTTATCGACGGCATGCTGGACGGCACCATCCCGCCCGAGGAAAACCAGCGTTACCTGGCCATTGTCTCCCAGGAGACCGGCCGCCTGGCCCGCCTGGTGCAGAACATGCTGGACATCACCAAGCTGGAAGCCGGCGAGGTGCCCATCCACGCAAAAAACTACGACCTGTGGCAGACCGTGACCGATGTCGTCCTCTCGGACGAGCAGCGCATCGAGGATGGCAAGATCGACATCCAGGGCCTTGGCGGCCCGCCGCTGATGATCTGCGCCGACCCGGATTTTGTGCATCAGGTCGTGTACAACATCGTAGACAACGCCATCAAGTTCACCCCGGCAGGCGGCGTTATCAGCTTTGCCGCCGAGAAGCACGGCAGCATGGTGGAGGTCCGCATCGAGAATACCGGCGCAGGCATCGCCCCCGAAGCCCTGCCTTTTGTGTTTGAGCGCTTCTACAAAGAGGACCGTTCCCGCGGCATGAATACCCGCGGCAGCGGCCTGGGCCTGCATATCTGCAAAATTCTCATCAACCTTTCCGGCGGTCAGATCCACGCCGAAAGCGAGGAAGGCAAATGGTGCCGCTTCGTGTTTACGCTGCCATGCGGGCAGTAACTTACTTTCTTTGGAAAGAAAGTAAGCAAAGAAACTTTTAATATAGCATCACAAAAAGAGGATGTGACGGGAATCGGTCACATCCTCTTTTGCTGTCTGTCTTTTCGCACAAAAACAAGGGATGCAGCTATGCCGCTGCATCCCCTGTTTTTCTGGGAAATATTAGGCAATACCGCACAATTCCCGCCTGACGGCTTAAGCACCGCTCCGGCAGCTGCCGCACCTCGCTCGCCGTATCGGCACTTAGAATTATGAGGTATTGCCTTAACGCTTTTTCGCTTCTCTCCATATTGACCCCTTCGGGGCTAAAATTACAGGTGCGCCATCGCAATCGACTGATCCGGGGTCAGCTCAAGCTTCTCCTCGACCGTATCATAAAACAACGTCGAAACATCTTCCCCGGCATTTTCCCGGGCAATCGTATCGCACAAAACGGCAGTAAACTTTTCGGCGCCCTGGCCGTTGAGGTGGTGGGCGTCGGAAAAATCCCCTACCAGCAGGTTCAGGGTGTCCACATCTTTGTACAGCGAAAAATCCCAGTACACTGTGTTATTCTCGGCGGCAAAATCCCGCAGGGCGTCCACGTAGGCCTGGTAGTTGGCCGTATTGTACAGGTAGGCGCTGGGCAGCGGCGCGGTGAAAAGCACCAGGTTAATGCCGTTCTCCTGGCAAAATTCAGCGGTCTTGCGCAGATATTCCCATCCGAAGTCTGACAGCGGCGCTTCGGGGTCCACATCCAGCAGCGTGTGGAACGCATTTTCCGGCGCACCGCTGGTGTAGACGAATCCACGCCCGCGGTAGCTTTCGCCCTCGTCGGCGTAGGTCAGGTAGCTGTAGTTGCCCAGGGTGTAGCCGTCGGTCAGCTTGGCGCGCCAGAGCGCGGGCATTTCCTGTGGCTCGGCCACACCGTGACGGGCCGGCAGCAGCAGGTCGGCAAAAGCGGCCATGCCGCCCATCTCGGCCTGGTAGGCGTAGCGGTTGGGCGAATTCCACCGCATGTGGTCGGTCAGCAGGTAGCAGGCCAGCGGCACGTTCTTGGAGGCGCTCTGGTTGTAGCCGGTGTAGAACATCTCCAAATAGACGGTCTTTAGTTGATTTTGCGCGGCGGCTTCCCGCAACATGTAGTAACTGCCGTCGGGCAGTTGTTGGGACGACCCTGCGTTAAAGCTGTAAGTCCCCAGCGCGGCGTCCACGGCATTGGGGTCGACACTGCGGTAACAGTGGGACGACCCCAAAAACAGCGTGTCGATCTTGCCCGCGTCGGCGTACAACTCCTGCAGCATCGCGCGGGAGTAGGAGTGTACATCGTCCACCAGCAAAAAGTTGGCAGCAGCCAGCACAGCCAGCGTCAGTGCGGCAAACAGCAGTACGGCACCCAGTTTACGTAGCATTTTCATGGCGCGTTATCGCTCAATTTTCATGTGGGGGTGCTTCGGCTGGTAGGCGGCTACGTCCAGCTGCCAGGTGGTGGAGCCGTCCTCGGTCTCCTCCACTTTCTCAAAGCCAAAACTTGCATAAAACCCGCGCACCATCGCGTTTTTTACAGTGGGATAATAGTACCCGCGGATGGTCTTTACCCCGCGCGCGGCGGCGTTGGCCACCATGATGTCCATCATGGCATCCTCCATGCCGCGCTTGAGTACACGGCAGCTCATCAGCCACAGGCGCAGGTGCAGGGTCTCCCCTTCCTGTTCGCCCGCGGTAACGGTGACGATGCCGTTATCGCCGAACTTGTCCACCAGCTTGCCGCAGCGGCAGAGCCAGGCCGGGTTCTCGGCCATGGCGCGGATGTCATCCTCGCTGCAGCGCAGAGTGGTCAGGTTGAACTGGTTGGATTTGTTGGTCAGCTGAGCGATGCGCTGGATGTACAGCGGCTCAAAATCTTTGATAGTAGCCGTCATCTCCAGGCTGTCCAGGTACTCGCCGTAATCGCTGAAAGACGCCTGTGCCTTGGCGCGCTGGGCGTTTTGGTGGTACAGTTCGGTCTTTTTCAGGTCCTCTTTCGAGAGGGCAGTGACCTCAAAGTAGCCGCCGTGATCCAGCATCTTGATGTAGTTCTCGGCACCGTCCAGCGCAGGCACGGCCACGCCGGGCACCTGGGCGGCCACGATGGCACGCTCGGCGGGATTGTCATCGGCAAAGACAAAGCTGTCCGCGCCCAGGTTCAGTTCGGCGGCGATGTCGGTCAGGTTGCGGTCCTTCGGCTCCCAGTTGGCCTTGATAGAGACAAAATCGTCAGGCCGCAGCACGCCGTCCGGGTGGTTCAGGCCCGCCAGCGCGTTGGCTTCGTCATTTTTGGAGTCCACGGCCAAAATCACGCCGATGGATTTCAGCGCCTTGCAGTAGCTCTGGAACTCGGCGTAGACCTGGCCCTCCGGTACCTCGGGACCGATAGCCAGCCCGTCGACGCCGTCGTCGCCCACGATGCCGCCCCAGAGCGTATTGTCCAGGTCCAGCACAAGGGCTTTTTTGTTACGGCCGTACAAAGACTTGATGATATTGGCCACACTGTTGGCCAGCGACGGGATGGCATCCAGACACATGGCATATTTGTACATGTGCCAGAAGAAGGCGTCGCCCCAGGCGGTCAGGCCGTAATCGGCGGAGAGGTAGTCAATATCGTTGATGTAAAAATGCTCGTGCGCGGCGGCGTAGGCATAGAACTTCTGATTCATCCGGCTGATGAAGTTGGAGCGGCCGTGGGGGTCCCAGATGTCGCGGTTGCCCATCAGGCGGAAGTTGGGGCGGTCAAAATTGTTTTGGATGACCGGGCAGCCGAACTTGGCCTCCAATGCCTGCCACATCGTCTCAAAATGAGTGTACTGGTCGGCCAGCATCGCGTCGATATCGGCTTCGCTGTCGGCGGTGGTGGGCAGGGCGGTCAGGTTGCGCCAGCTGGTGTGGATGTAGATGATGTCGGGGTGGAACTCGTCCAGCTCCGGCGTGCCGAACATGGCGTCCTGCCAATACTGGGCGTACTCGCTCTGGTAGAACTCGGCCTCGATGCCGTACTGCAGCAGAAACAGTCCCAGCTGGTCGGCCACTTCGTTCGTGGTGGACCCGCCGAGGATGGCGATTTTTTTGCGCAGGGGGTGCGGGTTTTGGGCCAGCAGCTCCCGCCGCAGCCGCCGCTTTTTGCGCAGCAGCGTTTCAGTATCCAGCGGATAGTGGAAACAATCCATGGGTGGCTCCTTTTTAACCTAACTCTGCCAGGGCGCCTTTCAGGGCCTGGCTGATCTGGTCGGGGCAGCTGGTGGCCTTGCGACCGCAGCGGATGCCCTCCATGCGGGTGATGGCGTCCTCGGCCTTCATGCCGGGCAGCAGGCTGGCAATGCCTTTCAGGTTGCCATCGCAGCCGCCCAGGACCTTGACGCTTTTAATGGTGTGGTCGGGGTTCAGCTCAACTTCGGTCTGCACCGAGCAGGTGCCTTTGTTTTTGTAGATGTATGCCATGGTGATGTTGCTCCTTTTATAATAGTAGTCCGTTTGGTATTTGTCGCGCATTTGTAGTGGTCGATGCGAGCATCCGCCCTACAAAATCAGGTGGTTCTCTTAAACGTGGATTTTCTTGCCTTGGCCAAATCGTTCAACCTGGCGATCTGCTCATCGTGGGTAGTGAACGCGCCGACCGGGCGCGGGGTGACGGTGTGGATGCCGTGGTAGTCTGTGCCGCCGGTGATGAGCAGTCCATTCTCCTTGGCCAGACGCAGCAGCTCGGTTTTGTCCTCGGGGGTGTTGCGGGGGTGGTCGATCTCCACGCCGTCCAGCCGCCCGGCGGCGATCAGCTCCCGGGCCAGTTCCATGCTGTGATACACGCTTGGGTGCGCCAGCACCACCACGCCGCGGCAGGCTTTAATAAGGTCCAGCACGGTGTCCACCGGCTCATACCGGGGCGTGTGCAGGATGCGCCCGCGCACAGGTTTCAACCCGAACAGCGAGCGGTAGACCTCGTTGTACAGCCCGTCGGCCAGGCCGTATTGCCACAGCACCCGCATGATGTGGGCCTTGTACAAGGTGCCGCTGTCCTTGGCAAATTCCAGCGCTTCCTGGGTGGAGTACTGCGGGCAGATCGCCTCCAGCTCCTTGCTGCTTTGCATCATGGCGGTGTAGCGGCGCTCGGCCATCATGCGGGAAAAATCCTCCAGCGCGGGGCAATCGTCGGGCCAGTAGCACAAAAGGTGCACGCGGTGGGCGCGCTCGTAGTCGTAGGCGGTCAACTCCGTGGCGGGGATCAGATGCACGCCGTCCTGCACCGGGTGGGCGTAGGCGTAGCGAACGCTCTGGATCGAATCATGATCCGAGATGGCCAGATGCGTCATCCCGGCGCACCGCGCCAGAAACGGCAGCTTGGCAACCGGTGTGGAACCATCGGAATAAGTCGTATGCGTATGCAGATCGCCCGGCATGGTGGGTAGACCTCCTTTACCTTTTGCGGAATATATTATTATACAATGTTTTTTGTGGTTTGGGAAGACCCCTGATTTTTGGTTGCTTTGAGTTGCGGCTTGCGCCCCGGCCCTGCCTACCCTACGGCAATGTGCCGCTAAAACGAGTGAAGCGTCGCATGGCGGCGCGAAACGAAAGCCGCCCGAAAAAATCATTTTAAAGTCGTAGCATACTCCCGTGCAGAAGCCACAAACTGCTTCGCCGCAGGCGATAGCCCCCCACGGGATAGACACGCCAACCCAATGCTGCGCTTGGCGGCAGGTTCCAGCCGCAGCACCTGGCACCCGCTGTGGTCGGTGCCGCGGCGGAACATCAGCTCTGGCATGATAGCCAGCCCCTGCCCGCAGGACACCATCGCGATCATGCTCTGGTCATCCACGATGTAGCATCGGCTGTTCACGTGCAGGTCATTCTTTTTAAAATAGCTTTGGATGTCGGCGTCCACGTCGGATTGCTGGCTGACGAACGCCCTGCCCTGCAATTCCTCGGCCCGCACGCAGCCGGGGCGGCGGGGCTGGTAGTCGGCGGGGGCGATGCAGACCAGCGGATCATCGTAGAGCGGTTCAAAATCCAGGTCACGCGCGCTGGAATTGGAGAGAAATCCCAGTTCCACCGTGCCGCCCTTGAGCCAATCCACGATGTCGGCGTAGGACCCCTGGTACAGCTGCACGTCGATGCCGGGAAACTGCTTTTGAAACGGCGGCACCAATTGTGGCACCCAGGTGACGCAGGCCGAGTTGAACACCCCCAGCCGCAGCACGCCCTTGTGCATGCCGTTGACCTGGGCGATGGATTGGCTGAGCAGCTCACTGCTGTTGAGCATCTGGCGGATGGACGGCAGCAGGCTTTCGGCGGCAGCGGTCATGGTCACGCCGCTTTTGGTGCGGGTGAACAGCGGAAACCCGCACTCCGACTCCATGCCGGAGACCGCGTGGCTGATGGCCGAGGGCGTTAAGTGCATCTGCTCCGCCGCCGCGGCAAAGGTGCCCAGCTGGGACACCGTCATAAAAATCTGGCAGTCTGTCAGGGTCATAAACGACTTCTCCTAACGTGAACGAATTTCACTTTACGTATGAAAAAGTTAAGCTTTACTTCACGTCTATACTGTACTATTATATTGGCAGAAAGTCAATGCCCGTAACGCACATTGCGGGCTGTACAAGACTCCTCTCCCTCCTAAGCCTTGCCGTCCGCACACCGGCAGGGCCTTTTTTATTGCCTTTTTTCGGCAGAGCGTGTATGATAGAGAAAGTATATATAAATGTAAGAGGTTTCAACCATGTCCAAAACAAGAGGTGTACGTGGAGCGGCCGGGTGGTGCGCCATCGCAGCGATCCTGTATTTATTGGCCCGCAGCCTGCTGTATGCGGGCATCAGCGCGCTGGTGGGGGTGGTGCACCCCGGCGCCAGCCTGGCCAAACCCATCGGCGTAAGCGAGGTCGGTCTCGGCCTGCTGCAGATCGTCATTGCCGTTGGCGCTGCCCTGGTCCCGCTGCTGTGGATGC
>ERZ780203.2239-NODE-2239-length-11123-cov-9.996025_pt1 | contig 11123 bp, 9 predicted proteins | sample MGYA00511168_ERZ780203 | MGnify/ENA primary metagenome ERZ780203 (study PRJEB29588, sample SAMEA2156577) | human gut metagenome | biome: human gut; feature: human-associated habitat; material: faeces | place: Denmark | collected 2008/2010 ...
GAGCCGCTCCTGGCCGCGCGGCGCGGGACGCACCTCGCCCGCGAGACCGATTTCACCGAACACCACGAGCCCCTTCGGGAGCGCCCGGTTACGGATCGAGGAAATGATGGCGAGCAGCACCGCGAGGTCAGTCGCCGGTTCCGAGATCTTCATGCCGCCCACGGCGTTCACAAAGACATCCTGATCAAAGCAGCTCACCCCGGCGTGACGGTGGAGGACCGCGAGGAGCATTGAAAGACGCTGCAGATCAAGGCCGACCGAAAGCCGCTTCGGGGTCGGCGAGTGTGAGTCATCCACCAGAGCCTGAATTTCGACGAGAAGCGGCCGTGTCCCCTCCTGCGTCACAAGAATCACGGAACCCGGGACACTCTCCCGGTATTCGGAAAGGAAAATCGCGGACGGGTTCGAGACACCGCGGAGGCCGTGGTCCGTCATACCGAAGACCCCAAGTTCATTCACGGCGCCGAAACGGTTTTTGAACGCGCGGATGAGGCGGAAGTTGGAGTGCGTATCGCCTTCAAAGTAAAGCACGGTGTCGACGATATGCTCGAGCACCCGGGGACCGGCAAGCGACCCTTCTTTCGTGACATGGCCGACAAAAACAAGCGTCGTGCCCGAGGTCTTCGCGAGACGCGTAAGCCGGGCCGCGCATTCGCGCACCTGGGAGACCGAGCCCGGCGCGGAATTGAGTTCAGAGGAGAAAATCGTCTGGATCGAGTCGATCACGACGAAGTCCGGTTTCTCCGCCACGATCACCTGTTCGATCGTCTCAAGCTGAATTTCACTCATCAGCCGGATCCCGTCAGGACGGAGCTCAAGACGCTTCGCGCGCATCGCGACCTGTCCCGCGCTTTCTTCACCGGATACATAGAGTGTTTTCATGCCGCGCCCGACGAGCCGCGCCGTGACCTGAAGGAGAAGCGTGGATTTCCCGATACCCGGATCACCGCCGATCAGAGATACGCCTCCGGGCACAAGTCCTCCGCCCATCACGCGGTCAAATTCGCGGAGCCCGGTCAGAATCCGCGGAAGGTCCTCTGCCTGAACGCTGGAGAGATCCTTCACTTCAGTCGACTCAATAATCGCCTGGCTGCGGTGGCGGTCAGAGCCATAGCGGGCGCTGACACCCTCCTCCACCTTATATTCGGAGAGTGTGTTCCAGGCGTGGCAGTTCGGGCATTGTCCCATCCATTTTGGGAAACTCTCCCCGCATTGGCTGCAAACATAAACCGTTTTTGACTTTGCCATTTCTGCCGCTCCGTAGACTGATCAGGGCCGGGATCCCTCGGATCCACAGCCCTGCGGTTGAAGCTTTTAGTTTACAGAAAGGAGGACACCTGAATCAGAGAGTCCCTTCTGTCTCCCGGACAGGAACGCGCGGCAGCACGCTGCAGATCAGCTCATACCCAATCGTGCCGACCGAACCCGCGATCTCGTTCACCGGAATATGCTGTCCCCAGAGTTCCACCCAGCTTCCGACATCCGCGTCCGGGAAATCGGTGATATCGATCGAAATCATGTCCATGCAGACACGCCCCGCCATCGGGACCTTTTTCCCTTCAACCCAGACCGGGGTGCCGTTCGGAGCGGATCTCGGGTAGCCATCCGCGTAGCCGCAGGCGACGATGCCGATCCGGCTCGGACGCGGCGCGATCCACTTGGAGCCGTAACCGACCGCCTCACCCTTCTCAATATGCTGGACCGCGATAATCTTCGCGCGGAGCGTCTGCGCCGGAATAATGTCGAGTGTTTTCTCGGACACCGTCGAATCCGGGCTCACGCCGTAAAGCGCGATGCCTGCGCGGACCGCGTTCCCTTTCACCTCAGGGTGGAAGAGCATGCCGGTCGTCGCAGCGAGACACGCCCCTTCGGGGTCGTTCGCGAGATCACCGAGCCGGTCCAGCTGCCGGCCGACTGTCGCCGGGCCGTTCTCTTTATAAGAAGGGTCACCGTTTGCGAAGTGCGTGAGAACGCCGTAGCTCGTCACCCCGGGAATCGCGTGAAGCCGGGCTCTGACCGCTTCCACTTCGGATGGCCGGAAGCCGAGACGGCTCATGCCGGTGTTCACGCCGATATAGCAGCCGAGGCGCAGCCCCTTGTGATGCTCCAGAATGGAAAGGAGCCGCTCCGAATGAACGATCACGTCAGCTCCTGCTTCCTGAATAGGCTCGAGGTCCTCTTCATCAAAGAACCCTTCAATCATCAGGATCCGTTTCTTCCAGCCGAGACGCCGCAGCTTCAGCGCGTCACCGATATCGAGGATCGCGAGACCGTCCGCCTCAGCGAACCCTTTCACAATATGCTCCAGTCCGTGACCGTAGCCGTTTGCCTTCACCACAGCCCAGAGGAACCGGCCGCGCGCCGCCTCCCGCATCTTCTGGCAGTTGTGGCGCAGTGCGTCCATATAAATAACAAGCTCTATGGGACGAGGCATTTTCTTGACCTTTCCTGATTCGTTCTGATTCTGTAAGTGAATGATCCCAGAGGGGCGCCCCCGCTTTTTTCCGCATAGCGGCGGCGCGCCGGAAGGAAACTGTCCGGAAACTTTACCACTATGGCCAGACACCCGAGTTAACCCCCGGGATCGTTTAACCTGAGGCCTCAGTGCGATAAAGTGTAAGTTTCCGTTTTTCCTTTAGATTTCAGGACGGAAAACCGGTACACTCCGGCACGGCTTTCTGAGACCGCGTCACAAATCCCGCCTTTCCGCTATATTTACCTAGGCGGTTCTGCTGCGTCATCTCTGAACTGCCCACTTTTCAAGGAATATAAGGGAGACAAATGAATCGCGGGTTTTACACGATCATGGCGGCGCAGTTTTTTTCAAGCCTCGCCGATAACGCTCTCCTCATCGCTGCCATCGCGCTGCTTTCCGAGCTCGCCGCCCCTGCCTGGATGACTCCGCTCCTGCGACTCTGCTTCACGCTGAGCTACATCATCTTCGCGGCGTATGTGGGAATTTTTGCGGACAGCATGCCGAAAGGCCGCGTCATGTTCCTCACGAACACGCTGAAAGCGGTGGGCTGTCTCTTCATGCTTTTCGGGGGCCACCCGCTTCTCGCCTACGCGATCGTCGGTCTCGGCGCCGCGGCTTACTCCCCCGCGAAATACGGCATCCTCACGGAGCTCCTCCCCCCTGCGAAACTTGTGGTCGCTAACGGCTGGATCGAAGGGCTCACCGTGATTTCGATCATTCTCGGCGTGGTGCTCGGCGGCGCGCTGATTCTTCCGGCTGTCGCGGACCCCGTGCTCGCCGCAGGCGTCCTCCAGACTATCGGCATTCACACAAGAGCGGGCGCCGCAATCTCGATCGTTTTCTTTATCTATCTCATCGCCGCGGCCTGCAATCTCTTTATTCCGGACACCGGCGTGCGGTACCCGAAAGCCGATTTCGAACCGATCAAGACGGTCTGCAATTTCCTCGGCTCCTGCAAGGCGCTTTGGACCGATAAGCTCGGACAGACGTCGCTCGCCGTCACTTCGATGTTCTGGGGCGCAGGCGCTGTGCTGCAGTTCCTCGTGCTCTCCTGGGCAGACACGAATTTCGGCCTCAATCTCTCACAGGCCTCCATTCTTCAGGCCGTGGTCTCTGTCGGCATCGCGATCGGTGCGGTCGGCGCCGCGACCTTTGTGCCGCTTAAGAAGTGCCTCAAGGTGCTTCCGATGGGCGTTCTGATGGGGGTGGTCGTCGTCTTTGCCGCACACTTCAACCGTGCGATGGCGCCTTCCGTCATCACGCTTCCGGGCGGTTTTGAAATCTCCTGGGCGATCATCATCGCGGGCTGCATCATGGTGCTCGTCGGAGCGCTTGCCGGTTTCTTCGTGGTCCCGATGAACGCTCTCCTTCAGAACCGCGGTTTCGTTCTGATGAGCGCGGGCCGCTCGATCGCCGTGCAGAACTTCAACGAAAACTCCTCGATGCTGATCATGCTTGGCATCTACTCGCTCATGATCAAGGGCGGCCTCACCTCCACTCGCATCATGGAGATCTTCGGCGCCTTTGTCGCGATCGGGATGATCGTTGTGATCCTCACGCACCGCCGCAACGCCATCGGTCAGGATCTCTCCAGCATGATCGGAGAGGAGAGCCCGCATCTGCAGAACGGAAAGGAAAAGTAGTTCGTCAGATTTCCTTCCCCCAAAACAAAAGCCCGGTTTTTTAACCGGGCTTTTCTCATAGCCGGAACATGGTTAAAAGCAAGATCAGCTTTTACAACGGAGGCACCGGCAGAAAATACAACAGTATTTGGCCGGCCCCTTTTCCGAACCCATGAAAAAACGGGAGATGTTTTGAGATCTCCCGTTAACTTTTAATTTGCAGACGACAATCCCCGCTACGCCTTCAAGGCCTCATCGTAGGTTCTTGCCACCGCTAGCAAAGCAGGATTCTCAGAAGGCAGATCAAACAAAGATCGGCCCTCAAGATCAAACTGCTCGACTGTTTTGTCATAAGGGACAAATCCAAGAACATGGACTCCAATGTCCTTAGCAAATTTCTCAAGAGGCGCGACGTCTGTCTGCGTGCAGTTAAAAACCACACCTACCGAGCGGCATTGCGGTACAAGACCATCATCCATTAATCCTTTGATTTGCTTTACAGTCATCATTCCGCGGCGTGATGAGTCTGTAACAAGAATCAGCGTATCAATATTTTCCACGACCTGACGATTAATCTGCTCAAGACCGGCCTCACCATCAACGAGAATCGTATCGAAAACTCCCGTCACCTGAGATAAGGCTTCTTTCAGCAGATCATTGACCGAACAGAAGCACCCGATGGCATTCATACGGCCCATCGCGAGAAACGAATATCTGTCCCCCTCATCAAGAGCCTGCGCCACAAGATAATCGACTTTGTTAGCCAAAGCCTTCATCTCATTTTTATTCCCCTGTTCTGCGGCCTTCAGGATAGCTTCGCGAACAGAGCCGATGGTTTTTTCATTCTTCTTAGCAAGCGCGAAATTGAGACCGAGCGCCGGATCGGCATCTACTACAAGCAGCCGCCCGTCATTCCGATCCGCAAGTACTCTTGTCAGCATCGAAGTGTAAGCGGTCTTCCCCACTCCGCCTTTTCCGCATACCGCCACAACATGTTTATTTGACACTTTCCTCTCTCCTGATTTCAATACGATTCGATTGGATATCACGATCCATTTTCTTTACGTTTGCGCAGATTTTTTTATCTGAACACTCCCCGCAGTGCCCCAGTAAGCCACAGTCCTGAAAGTCATACCCACGGGCTTTCCAAACTGCCGCTTTGAGTGCCTCATGTGCGCGAACGCAGGCTTTCGCGACGGCGCCAAAATACTCAAGACTGTCTGACTCACCGCTGACGAAAATAATTCTGACGGCTTCTGCTTCAGGGAACCCCGCGTGAATTCTCGCTGCGACGATAGAACCAATCTTTGCGAAAGAAAGCCCTTCCCGGATAGCGTCGTGGCTGATTCGCAGCCAAATTTCGTCATCCGCCCCCTTTACCATCACCCCGCGAATCTGCAGATACTTTCTGACATTCTGCGAGATCATATAAAAGAGTTCGTCAGTCAGCTTGGTCCCGGAAACCTTGACAAAAAGTCCTAAAGCCCGTCCCGACCCTTCTGCAATTTCCGTTCCGTAAAGCTTCAGATCATCATTGCCGAGGGCCGAATTTCCCCGCACGACAGCGAATGCGGAACCCAGATCGGGACCGCCAAGCTCCAGACCCGATTCGCTCTGAAGGAGAAAATTCGAGCGGGTTTTATAAATTGCCTCAAAATCCCGCTCAAGTTTGCAACCGATCGGATGTGATTTTTTCAGCAAATCCGATTCGACCACCTGAAGCTGGATACTGATATCTTCTGCCATTACGCCCTCTTCCCGGCTTCTTCGCGAGCAAAAAGAGCCGCTCCCAAAGCCCCCATCAGCTGAGGATTCCTGTTCAGCGGCGCAAGGCGCACTCCCAGGCGTTTTTCCAGATACTTGCGAAGCGCCTTATTCTGAGCGCATCCTCCTGTCAGCACCACATCCTCTTCAACCCCGGCTTTGTAAACCATTCCCGTAATTCTGCGGGCGATTGAATCATGAATCCCTGCGGCAATATCAGTTAAGGGAACATTTGCGTTGACAAGTGAGATGACTTCAGATTCTGCAAAAACGCTGCACTGCTTTGATATCTGGCGGGGATTATCAGATTGCAGCGCAAGGTCGGATAGATTTTCCAAGTCGGTATCTAACACACGGCTCATTACCTCAAAAAAACGACCCGTGCCTGCTGAACATTTGTCATTCATCGCAAAGTCAGCCACTCTTCCAGTTTTTGTTACTGAAATTACCTTGCAGTCCTGACCTCCGATATCGACGATTGTCCGTGTACTGGGCAGGTCAAAGGAGGCTCCTTTCGCATGACAGGATATTTCAGAAATGTCGTTAGAGAGCCCGGCCACACCCGTTCGCCCATAACCGGTAGTAACAATATTTCCTTATGCGACCAATTGATCCCCAGAAATCTGCCCCCTCTAAGCCCGCGTCCTTGATCGCGAGACTTAATGAGGCTTCGAAAGTCTTCTGCGGACCATGAGCTGACTTAATGATGGAACTGCCGAGAATCCGGCTATTCTCATCAATCAGCACAACTTTTCCAGTCGTAGAACCCAAATCACATCCTGTATAAATCATAGAAGAACCTCCCTTTACCCCTGCGAAATTACTTCTTCAGACGCTTGAATCCATTGGCGCTGAAAAAGTTGGATATGTCGTTCTGGATCTTCTCCATACCCGTATAACGGATGTCATAGAGATCCGTTGTCATGGAGAGAAGAGGCACATCTAGGTCACGGCAGATCCTCTGAAGGAACTTGGAGATTCCCGACTGATCTTTGTGTCCCATATACCCAGGGAAAATGACAGCGTTGCAGTTGTAATCCTGAATCGCCTTGGTCACGTCTTCAACAAAGACATCGACGAAACCCCGTCCCTGTCGAATCATTGGCACTTCAAGTGTTCCGCGGCGGGCAAGACCCAAAAGCGTACTTTCTTCGGTTGAGGTATCGATCTTCTGATAAGGAGTGAGCCCCGTGAAAGACCCTACCACTACGGCTCCCCACTCTTCAGCCATCCATGCCGCAAGCTCATTGTCCCAAACCGGGTCAAGATCCGGCCAGTAAACACGAATTTGTTCATCCATGACCGGACCGACATGTTTCTCGACATTAGACCGGCACATATCACGGACGGCGGTCATCAGCCCTGTAACCCGCTTATCACCGCACGGAAGCAGGTGCTGCATCAGATACCAGAAAGCATCCTGCATAACGAAAGAAGGCATCGGAGCCGGGGACGCACGCATATACTCATTGCACTCAGCCCAAAGAGCGTACTGAATATTGGTTTCGTCCACGACTTCCTTCAGTTTCAGGAAGTCGTATTTCACGCCGCAGGTCTTCTCATAGAATTGAATAAGCTCACGAAGCTGATCGGCCACATACTTGAAAGTTGTATCGGTCCGGTCGTAGCCAGGGTCAATCATATAGGTCGGAACGCCCTTCATCAGACCGATTTCTTCCCAGGACTGATGAACCATCAGAAGACCGTCACACGGCTCAGCCATAGAAACAAACGCTGTCGGTCGCGGCATCAGATTGTTCGACATGGCATAGAAACCATAACGAATCAATGTGCAGATTTTAGGATCAATATTCAGCTTATCCAGTTGGTAGGCATCCGCATACTGAGTCGGGCCAAGGTGAAAGAAAATATCCGAAATGGGGTTATAGTCCACAATTCCCATAGAATCGGAAATTTCAGGAAGATTACCGTACCAGGAAACAATAAACGGGGCTCCCGTATGAGCGCAGTTAAGAACTTTTTCGTCTCTTTCGCGAAGCGCCTTCAGGAGGAAAATCAGCACTGGATTCTGCTGCTCTTTAGGCTGCGACTCCATCTGATCGATCATGCCGGTAAGGCGGGCAACATACTCTTCGAGACGTTCAGTACCCTGAATTTTTTCAGCCATTTTGATTTCCTCTCTCACTCTGCTTTTTTAGCATTGATACTTTCGACAAATGCCTGGACGCGGGTTGAAAGCTGTCCCTGCTGTCCTTCGGGGAGATAGTCCACTTCGAGCTCAAGGAAGGGAACCCCTGTCTGCTGGAGATGATCGCGAGCCATATATTGCTCGGCGGCCCACACATCACAGCTCGAAACACGAATCATCACCACGCCGTCCACACTGAATTCCTTAACCAATCGGTCAAGTCGCTCCATGCGGTCTTTAGCCGTGCCGAACTTTCTGGGGGATGCCGGTTTCTGCTCGAAGTAGTAATCAGAGACAGCTACCAGAGGATCTCCATCCTCGGACACCAGGACCTCACAGACATCCGACCCATACAGAGCCGCGTCAGTTACGATCTGAGCGCCATTGGTCTCCAGCATATCGAAGAACTCACGGCTATCAGCATGTCCGCCTGTATAGAGGAGGCGCACTTCGGGGGTGAAAGTTTCTCCTGAGGCTTTCAGCTGTTCAAGCAATTCCTTCAAAAGCTCCAGATAGTCTTCGCGAGGCATCGAAACACCAGCCAGCATAACCATCAGGAGTTCAGCCCCGGTGAGATAAACCGCTTTACCCTTCTGCAGCTCATACAGCCGCTGCTGAAGCTTGCGAATTTCATTCTGAAGACGGATAGCCTCTGAGATCTTTTCAGACGTGATCTCTACACCAAACTTCTTCTCGGTAGCCGCTACAAATTTGCGCACCTCTTCGCGGTAAAACTCGCGGGACAGATTGCCTCCCTTTTTCGGCGCATAAATAAAGTGGTAGGCCTTGTTCTCGGGCAGCAGCTGCCAATTGTCATATACCCGGCGCATATGGTCGCAGGAATTGAAAATCACGGCTCCATCGAGAAAATCCCAGGCTCCGCTCAGAATCTGATTAAACGTGCAGCGAGTATAGTTGCAGGTAAGCGGCCGGAAATAAGCTTCGGCATACTCTGTGCCGTCCGCGCCGGTGCCTCTTAACAGGACTGGTACGCAGCCTGCCGCCATCAGAATTTCTTCCGGGATTTCATCGCACATAATGCCAACAATCTTCTTGCCGGCATTTTTTGCTTTTTTTAGATAAGAATTATTTAATTCACCAGCTACTTTAATCAGCTTATCCAAAGCTGGAACCGCTGTTTTACGCATAAGTTTATCCTATAGTGGGAGTGAAGAATTGATCCCTATTCCTCACCCCCGTCAGTAAGCAGAATCGAAATCTCAACTGACCAATAAGTGTTAGAACCGTTATTTTTTCAGTGATTTGACAACGCTCATCGCCGCCCGCTGGCCTGACCATGCAGCAAAGCCAAACGCGTGACCAGACGTCCAGGTTGTGTACGTATCACCATACAGTCCGCCGACATCAACACCTGTTGCGTAGAGACCCGGAATAGGCTGATCCTTTTCGTTCAGGACATGCATGTCACGATCTGTCCGAAGTCCTCCCAGAGTGCAGAAGAAATAAGGACGGATACGTACGGCGTAATAATTTCCCTTTCCGATGGGGCGCATCCAGTGAGGCATCTTGAAAAACTCGCCATCGTGGTGGTCATTCGCAGATTTGTTGTAAGCCGCAAGGGTCTGCGCGAGTGCCTGAGGAGGTACTCCAATCTCTTTTGCCAGACCTTCTATTGAAGAAGCCCTCTTGACACTTTCACTACCAGCGGCAACTGCCGCGTCAATTTCCTTGCGGACATTGGTCAGCTTTGTTTTGGTCGGTATGATGACACCAACGCCGACATCAATACCCTGGCTATTCACATAATCAAGAGCGGCATCATCAAAAATTGCCCACCCCGCGTTGCCATACTGCGAAGCAATAGCATTGCCCGCCAAAGCAAATTCAAACGTAATGGTTTCGGGAGCAAAGCGCTCGCCCCGATTATTGACCCACATGTTGAAGGGCTGCCATGACATCACATAAAGATTGCTGAGGAACTGGATCCCCTTGCCTTCCGTACCGGGATGAAGAACCGCCGTCGCAGGTCCCTCCATCGCCCCCACAGCCCGCGCCATCTGATAACCATCGCCGGTTTTATTGATATTGATGCTGGCCTTGACATTCGCAGGGTTATAGTGAAGAAGTTCTTTGATCAGCTTTGGATTATCTCCAAACCCTCCGGTTGCCAGAATGACATTCGGAGCGGTGATGGTGTAGGTATCCGTTGAACTGGCCGCTTTAATTCCAGCGACCTTCCCCTCCTTCATGATGAGACTCTTCCCCTGGGTATTGAGATAGGTCTTGACTCCCAGCTTATCTGCCCAGTCTTTAAGAGCGTGGATATAGGCGGCGCCGTGCATATCCCCCTTATATTTCCCAATCACATGCCAGGTTAAGGTTTCTGACGGACTCACCTGAATTGCCTCAAACGTGATGTCGTGCTTGGCAAGCCAGTTCAGGCTATCCGATGCCTGATCCAAAAAAAGCCGATTAAGTTTCGCATCCGACTTGAAGTGATGGAATCTCTGAAGATATTCAGCTGACTCTCCAATTGAGAGACCATAATTTTTATCGCGCTGCCACTCAGTTTCTATTCCATAGAGTCCTTCAGCATAATTCGCCCCCCCACCAACCATGCCATTCTTTTCAAGAAGAATGACTTTTGCGCCGTTCTCAGCCGCTTTAACGGAGGCGGCCATCCCGGCAGCCCCTCCTCCAACAACCACAACGTCGGCTGAAAGGAGATGCTCGGCCGCCCATCCAGGCATTGATACTGCGAGTGCAAGCACAGCAGCCACAGTCAGTTTGAACCCCTTGAATCTCATAACTTCCTCCATAATGATTACTCAGCAGGTTTATCTGCCTAAAGAAAGGGTATGTCGGATACGGAAAAAAGAATGTGGCCTAAGACACAGGTAATACACGGTTCTGTGCGCTAGTTAACAAAAAAATAAGAAAAAAGTATAATCAAAAAAGGATTAGTTTTTTTGTACTAATAGTTAAAAATATTTAGATCTTAAAGTTATGAGCCAAGTCTTTTCGCAAAAACCTTGGGTAATGCCCGAGGAGCCGCCCAGAATCAAAAAGATTTTTGAACAGCATGGAAAAGTTTTGGAGGGTGTGTAATTTTTTGTGGGCGGCTCGTTCAAGGTTAATCGATGTAGGGGGT
>ERZ780203.2246-NODE-2246-length-11085-cov-4.075975_pt1 | contig 11085 bp, 10 predicted proteins | sample MGYA00511168_ERZ780203 | MGnify/ENA primary metagenome ERZ780203 (study PRJEB29588, sample SAMEA2156577) | human gut metagenome | biome: human gut; feature: human-associated habitat; material: faeces | place: Denmark | collected 2008/2010 ...
AAAATATGCGGCAAGGTATTCTTAAATAAAACTATAATCAAATAGTGGGAACAAAAAACTTTGGGATGTCCTTTGGAACAAGGGCTTAGTTTTTTGTACCCAATTTAAGAATACTTTTGCCTTATTTATATTGACATGGCAAGAAAAGTGGCAAGTACCTATTGGTGCGTGTCTTTTATGTGTATGTCCACAGATTGTATCCCCAGTGGTAAAAGTATTTTACTGCTGGGGATTTTTATGCCTTTTTTTGGCTGTGAATGGAGGACGACATATGAAAATAATTAATATCGGCATTCTTGCGCATGTTGATGCAGGAAAAACAACACTGACAGAAAGCCTGCTGTATACAAGCGGGGCAATCATGGAACCAGGTAGTGTAGATAAAGGTACAACAAGAACGGACTCTATGGCTTTGGAACGTCAAAGGAAAATTACAATTCAGGCTGCCGTTACATCTTTTCGCTGGAAAGGGTACAAAGTTAATCTTGTGGACACCCCCGGACACATGGACTTTTTAACAGAAGTGCATCGCTCCTTATCGGTTCTGGATGGAGCAATTTTAGTAGTGTCCGCAAAAGATGGTGTACAAGCCCAGACCAGAGTGCTGTTTCATGCGCTAAGGAAAATGAAGATACCAACAATCATTTTTATCAATAAAATAGATCAAAGTGGTGTTGTTCTTGAGCAAACTTATCAAAATATCAGAGAAAAATTGACAGAAGATATGATGGTTATGCAGGAAGTTCATTTATTTTCAGAATTAACACTTTCCGACGTTGCGGATTTTGAAAAGTGGGATGCTGTGATTGCCGGGAATGATAATCTTTTAGAAAAATATCTTTCAGGAGCGCCTTTGACATTGCGGGAACTTCAGGAAGAAATAAAGCGAAGGGTACAGCAGGGAACTTTTTTTCCGGTATATCATGGAAGCGCAAAAGAGAATATCGGAACAAAAAAATTGCTTGATGTAATCACAGATATTTTTTCATCGAAAACAGATAACTGTCAATCGGAACTGTGCGGGTATGTTTTTAAAATTGAATATACCGAGCAGAAAAAACGACGTTGCTATTTAAGGCTGTATAGCGGTACGCTTTGTTTACGGGAAACGATTCTTCTGTCAAAAAAGGAAAAAATTAAAATTACAGAGATGTCAATTCCATTTGATGGAGAAATCGTCCCAACAGACACCGCTGATTCCGGGGAGATTGTTATTTTATCTGACAATACATTAAAACTAAATGATGTTCTGGGAGATGAAAAACTATTGCCACGCAAGGCATGGACGGATAGTCCCCTGCCGTTTTTTCGGACAACGATAGAGCCAATCAAAGCAGAGCAAAGGGAAGCATTACTGGATGCCCTTACAGAGATTGCGGATACTGATCCGCTTCTGCATTTTATGATTGATTCTATTACTCATGAAATTATTCTTTCCTTTTTGGGAAAAGTACAATTGGAAGTTGTTTGTTCTTTATTAAATGAAAAATATAGTGTCGAGGTAGCAATAAAAGAGCCTACCGTTATTTATCTGGAGAGACCACGAAAAGAGGCTCATTATACAATTCATATTGAAGTACCGCCAAATCCCTTTTGGGCGTCGATTGGTTTGGCTGTCACTCCTCTTCCTGTTGGAAGCGGAACAGAATATGAAAGTAAAGTGTCTCTCGGTTATTTAAACCAAAGCTTTCAAAACGCAGTTATGGAAGGGATTCGGTATGGATTAGAGCAGGGAGTGTATGGATGGGAGGTAACAGATTGCAGAATTTGTTTTGAATATGGTGTTTACTACAGCCCAGTCAGTACTCCGGCAGATTTCCGCTTTCTTGCGCCCATTGTGCTGGAACTGGCATTAAAAAAAGCAGGAACACAGGTTTTAGAACCCTATCTTTCTTTTACCCTGTTTGCACCGCAGGAATATCTTTCACGGGCTTATCATGATGCTGTGAAATACGATGCGGTAATTGAAACAACTTCAATAAAAAATAATGAAGCGATCTTAACTGGAGAAATACCAGCAAGACGGATTGGGGAATACAAAAGCGATCTGAATTTCTACACAAATGGAAGAAGCGTTTGCCTGACGGAATTGAAAGGGTATCAGGAAACTCCAGGGGAACCTGCTGTACAGCCCCGTCGCCCCAATAGCCGGCTGGATAAGGCTCGTCATATGTTTCAGAAGATCATGTAAGGTCTTGCGCAATGCAAGCGTTCATTGCTGGCTATTGCAAAATATCCTTGATAGAATCAGTATCAGAGAGGAGGAACTATTTTGAACAAGGAACAGACGGATATTACAACAGGAAAGCAAATACGTCATCTGCGGACACAATCGGGAATGACACAGGAGGAATTAGCCGGGGAACTAAATGTTACCCGGCAGGCGCTATCGAATTGGGAAAGGGATGTCAATGAACCCGATATAAATACGTTGAAAAAAATCTGCTTTCTTTTTGGAGTCCACATGGATGATCTTGCGAAGGAGGTAATAACAAAAATGGAAACTTATGAAAAAAAGGAGAAACGACAATTGAGTTTGAGGGGGTGTTGCAAACGCCCCTCATGCCCTGCCCTGCGGTCTGCTGTAAGGTAAGTGAAGCGGTCTGCCCGTACAATGGCAAGTCCGAATGGAAACGGGAAAACTTTGTTTTTCTGTTTCCGTCGGCGTAGCCTACGGAACGGGGCAGATTGTGACTGTCAAGGGGGAAAGGGTGGAGATTTCCGCAAGGAAATACTACCCGTACCTTGACTGGCTCAAAGCGGAACGGAACGGCTGTGGCTTCGCCCTCGTCCTCGTCCTGTATCAGCTATAAAACAAAAACAATCATCAACTATCGGGGAAAACCCCACACTCAACTGCTGTCGGTGTCGGAATCCCCCTCAATATCACCGCTCCCCCCGTCATGGAGAACAGGCAGGAAGTATTGTAACAGTCTGGTAGGGGCAGACATAAATGTGCGGTACAGCTTCGCTGTACTCTCTATAATAGGGAGACTGAAAAAATGAGACATAGCAGATTTTACGATATTGACAGCTTTTTCTTTGAAACAATCCATGCTGTCAGATACCGCTTCTACGCCCTTTTCAGCCGTTTCTACGGCTTTTTCTGTGGCTTCCTTGATATTGTTGCTTACCTTGTCCAAAATGGCTTTAACAGCCGTCAGAACGCTCTCTGTGGCAAGGGCAACAATATCTCTATGATAGGTTGCTCTGCTGATATGTAACTGCTCTTGGATTTCCTTTGCGGTTGCTCCGCTTTCACGCATAGCGAAAATAACCGCTCTGCGTTCCAGAATCACGGCTTCCTTGTTTTGCTTATTTTCGGCTTCTAAACGCTTCTCATAGGCTCTGCGGTTAGCTTCTGCCTTACGCTCTTTCTTGCTCTTGACTGCCGTAGACAGGAAAGGCAAGTCTTTCAATTCTTCCTCGGTAATTTCCAACAGCTTGATAATAGTTTCTTTCTTGTAACGGTAAGGAAGTCCGCTCTCAATCCTTTTGTCTGCACTGGCAGTCACCGTGATAACATAGGATTCATCAAAAGGGCAGGACAAATGAGCGTTAAAATCAAGGGTAAGATTCAACGCTTCCTCACTGGTATATTTCATTTCACGCAAGAAATAGCGATAAAGGAATAAAGCTAATTCACGCTTACAATCTGCCCCTGTACGGCTACAAAGCACCTTGCGGATTTCCTCACAATAGCTTTTAAGGACTTGACGGAAAGACACGAACTCCCCAATAGAATAGATATTTCCATTCTTGTAACAATAGTCCTTGTCCTCTGTGGCAGGGCATAAGTCCTTATGTAGCTTTATCCAGTTGTCCGTTTCGTGGTAGTTCGTGAAGTCTGGCATATCTCCCTCGGAGAGATTCAGACGCACGGCAATATCCCTTACATACTTACGCTGTCTTTCGGTATCGGACTATACTTTTTCGGTCAGATAATATGTGTTGGCATGCAGCCAATAAGTAAAAAATATGTGTTTCAGTTTGTATTCAGTTGTAAGGCAAATACATTATTTACCAATTTACTATTATAAAGAACATTTGTTTATTTGTCAATAACCTTCCCGAAAAAGAAAAGATGGTGTCGTTTTTTTCGATACCACCTAAAAAAATCAACAATTTAGAGTATGTGATTTAAACAGAAAATAATAATTCAGTTATCTTTCTACACAAGTTTTAGACAGCATTATTAAATTTCTTTCTGACAAATATTTTACATAAAAATTCGATACATATATTTTTAGAGTATTTTTAGTATTTTAAGTAAAATAGATATGTAGATTATTGATTTTTTGTTTTAGAAATGTTATTATAATAATGGTAGTTTATCGTATTTTGTAATTATATTTCTCGAAAGGTATTGATGATATGAAAAATAAAAACACAATAATTATCACTGAAGAAATGATAAATTCGGACCCATACGGTTATACATATAAAGAAATTTGTGATTGCGTTGGAGAAAAAAAAGCTCGATCGCTTATGCATGCCCTTTATAAGGAAAAGCCCCAAAAGAAATATCAAACAATGAGCATTAATGATATTTATAATGGCGGTGACACAAGAAAATACTCTTTCAAATTAAAGGATGGTTACTGCGTTGAAACTGTTTGCATAAAGAGAAAAACAGGTGTAACTGTATGTGTTAGTACAATGGTAGGATGTCCTGTCGGTTGTATTTTTTGTGCATCTGGAAGTAATGGATTTATAAGAAATTTAACTCCTTCCGAAATTGTGCAACAAGTAACATTACTGAAGGAAAAAGTCAACAGAATTGTATATATGGGAATGGGTGAACCATTTTTTAATTATGATAATGTAATTAAGTCAATTCATATACTAAGAGATAGAAATGGGCTTAATTTCCCCACAGATGGAATTAATATTTCGACAGTAGGTCCTTTAGAACAATTAAAAAAAATAAGAGAAGAACATCTGAAGATACAACTCACCCTCTCTCTTCATGCAACAAATCAAAGAACAAGAGATATAATTATACCTCACATGAAAGGTTATGACATAAATAAGATTGTTGAATCTGTTTTATCATATTCGGAAAGACATAACAGAAAAGTAACAATTGCTTATTTATTGATTCCTGGTCTAAATGATAAAGCAACTGATGTACGTCAATTAGGAAGATGGTTTCGTGAGAAAAATGTTTTGATAAATCTTTTGCAATATAATGATACCGCAAATTGCAATATTAACAGGCCAAACAAACAACAATTAGTTGCATTTAAATTGCGACTTGAAGCGGCTGGTTTAGAAGTAAAAATGAGAGAATCACGAGGTAATAACATCAAAGCTGCCTGCGGTCAGTTGGTTAGTAACACAAACGAGAAGAATAAGCAACACAATTCAATGGGGAAGGATTTAGGTTTTCACAATCGTTCAAAAAGCAAGAAAGAGAATCCTAAAAGCAAGCACAAAAATACATTTTCTAAAATTAAATCTCTGTCCGAGATAAGTATTGGTGAATAAAAATATTCCTATAGGTAGGATAATTATCGACAAAGAAATTTTCTCTGGAGTGGGAAAAGCAGACCAAAGTATGCTATAATGCAATAAAATAGTTATACAAACTTGAATTTGAGGAGGTGATAAGATGACAGCATATATGAGATTAAGATAATACCGCGAGTTGTGTTGCGGTACATCCGTATTACATAACTCGCTTTCGGGCAAGAATGTAATAATGGAGGATGTCATGAATAAAATTATTAGATTTAATGACAGCGAAAAGCTTTTTCGTTGTCCAATATGTAAACGAAAGTTAAAGATGGTAGGCAATAGTTTGCTGTGTAGTAATAAGCATTGTTTCGATATTTCTAAATTAGGATATGTGAATTTTGCATTAAATCAAAAGCAATCTAAGCATTATAGCAGAACTTCTTTTGAAAGCAGAATGGATATTTTAGAAAAGGGATACTATTCACATATTCTTACGGAGATAACACATATATTGAGCAAGCTTGAAAACATAACAACTATTCTTGATGTCGGATGTGGTGAAGGATATTATTCTAGAAAAATCAAAGAACTATTTCAAGCAGATATAGTTGCTTTTGATATTTCAAAAGATGCCATTTCCCTTGCTTCAAAAAGAGACGGTAGTAAGTCTATAAAGTGGTTTGTGGGTGATTTGGAAAATATGCCAATTAGAGACCACTCAGTAGACTGTATACTGGACATATTTACACCAGCTAATTATTTGGAGTTCAATAGAGTTCTGACGGATAGCGGCTATATTGTAAAGGTTATTCCTGGGAATAAACATCTGATGGAGTTCAGAAACATTGCAAAAGAACATTTGAAAAATCAAGAGTATTCCAATGAGAATGTGATTAACTTATTCAAGAAGCAGTATTCTGTTATTTACCAAAAAAGAGTTTCAGAATCATATGAAATGCCGTTAGAGGATATTAAAATTTTTGCAGACATGACCCCACTGCTCTTCCATGTAGATAAAACTGAGATTGATTTCAAAAAGCTAAAAACTTTGACGATTGATGCAGAGATATTTGTGGGAAGTCTATAACGCTTGAAACTTTCAGTTTGACGGAGCAACAAATTCCAATTTGTTGAACTGAATAGCACATACTGACCGATAGGAACAAGGATGAAATATACCTTGTTCCTTTTCGTTTACCCAGGGCATTCATAGAAAATGAATAAACAGGTCAGTTATGCATACCAACACTTATCTCGGACAGAGACAAAATTAATTACAAAACAAAACACTAAATTAACCGTATTTTGTTTGTGATGCATAGGCGATCTGTTTTTTTGTCTATCAACAATTAGAGTTACAAGGAATCTATTATGGAATATAAATGTTTATCCGATTTTTTGTTTAAAGGAGAAAATAAAAATATTAATATAAGTGTGAGCAAAAATAGTCCAGTTAATGCCTCCTTAAGTTTGGATGGATACAAACATTCAATGGTTCAAATAATAGCATTAACTATTGCACTCAAAATGAAGACTGTTATTGTTAATCCACCTATAGTAAGTGATACATATGTTTTTATCGCAATAATAAATGAACTAGGTGGTACTGCAAAAATATATAACAAACGTTTGTTTATTGACGCAAGTACCATATGTAATGCCAACATTCCTTTCTTTTTAGGAAAGTGTATTCATGGTTCTATGTATTTGTGCCCGGCGCTATTAATTGCATTAGGAAAATTTGAATATTATGGTTCTGGAGGTTGTCAAATTGGTGATTCGATAGATTCACATAATAGACCATTTTCTCATATTGCTTCAGTGATTGAATGTTTTAATCACAAAATAAGTATAGAATCTAATAGAATAATAGGTAATTTTGGTGACAATAGCGATATAACCGAGTTAGATATAAAAAATTTTTCATACTCTAGCGAAGATTTGAGTGGACCGCTTGTAGGAGGGGCCACTAAAACGGCATTACTTTTATCTGTTAACAAACAAAAATTTATCATAAAAAATCCATATTTAAAAACGGATGTCTATGATATGATTGATTTTTTGCGCTTAATAGGTAAAAAAATTGACATCTCTGATAATTCTATTGTCTGCAGTGGAAATGTTATGGCTTCTTCCAATCAGTATATAATAGAAATACCTCTACATATGAAAACTGGGGAATGTCTTCTAGTCTTGTAAATCAGGCATGGGAAGTATCTCCTGAAAATGTAACTGTAAGTTATACAACGGGGTCAGACACCGAATCATTCAACATTGATCACAGACCATAACATAAAAAAATAGAGGTCGGCAATATTCGCCGACCTCTATTTTTTTTGCCATAACGGTTTACCCGTATGCGCATATCGTGTACGGGTAAACCGTTATGTTATAGATTTAGTGTAATATGTTGACAAACATTTTCGGGTATGGTATAATAGAAAATGAAAAAGAGGCTCGTCTGAGCGAGGGTAAATAGTGTTTAGGCTCAGAGCGTTCCGGGAAATTGCCGGAGGTACATTATTTTATAATGTAGAAGCCGTTTAGGTTTGATACACCTATATGATACATAGGCTTGTCGCAGTAACCTTGTGAATTGAAAAAATGTATCATTGACCTTTGTGTAAGTAATCTTTTGAAAGCACATTGTAAGCAAACGTATCGTTGAATGTAGCCGGACATACTGACAAATTGCCGGAGAGATGCTGTACTCTACAAAAAGCCGACAGAACCTTAACTGCCGTAGAAAGTGATTAAAATAATAAATAAGGCTGCACACATAAGCAAGAAGAAAAAGTGTCGGAATTTAATTCCAAACCGGTCACACATAAGACCTTAAAAAGTGTATTTTGCTGAATGCAGAGAATTTAATTCTTGCAGGAGGCGGCTTTAGCTTTAACACCATTTGAACATCAGAGAAAGGAGGTTTTTCTGATGGGAAGAAAAAACAAAGCTTATTCTAAAACTCTTCATCAGCAAGCATACGATAAATTGACAAGTATGCAAGCCTTTGGCGAAAGCAAAAAAGAGGCTATGAAGAACGGAACGGAGAAAGACAAAATATTTTCCTTTAACACCTACAAGAGTTATTGGAAACATATAAAATATTTTATTAAGTACGTGCAGGAAACCGATCTGAAATGCACAACATTAAAAAGTGCAAAAAAATATGTAAATGAGTGGTTGCAGAAAAGAGAGGCAGAGGGGTTGTCAGCTTCGACAATGCACCTTGAGGCGAAAGCGTTGGGTAAGCTCTATGGCATTAGTCCCGATGATGAAAATTATTATCAGCCTCCGAAACGACACAGGGAAGATATAAAGAGGAGCAGAGGAACGGCAAAGAGAGACCATCATTTTTCAGAAAAAAACAATGATGAGCTTGTGAAATTCTGTAAGGGAACAGGCTTGAGGAGATGTGAGCTGTCCTCGATTAAGGGTGGGGATATAATAACCAAAACCGAAATCGAGGCGGAAATAACAAAGCTGGAGAGCATACCAGAGGACAAGCGAACGGCCGCCGATGAGAAGCAGTTAGGAATTTTGAAAGATACAAGATACTTTGAGGAAGAATATTATGTGCATATCCGAAAAGGTATAGGCAAGGGTGGCAGAGAACGATATAGCCCGATTATCGGAGAACATCAGAAGCAGATTGCCGACAGAATTATAAAAACACCGGAAGAAAAAAAGGTGTGGGAGCATATACACGGAGCTGCCGACATACACGGTTACAGAGCCGAGTATGCAACTGCGGTGTATAAAGCTCATGCAAGGGATATTAAAGATATTCCGTATGATAAAATTAACAAGGGAACAGGAAGAAAATATCAAAGTGATGTTTACACCTGCAGAAAGGACGAGGTAAAGAGAAAACTTGATAGAGCTGCGATGACAATGTGCAGTAAAGCTCTCGGACATAATAGAGCAGAAGTTTTTGCTACAAATTACCTTAGAGGATTGTAAGGGGGTGCGGAAATGTCTGAATATGTTAAAAAAACACCCTTTGGCGGATATAAAGAAGTGCAAGGGGGATATTCAAGCTCTGAATGGGAATATGTGATATTAACCAGGAAAGAATATAACAACCAAGAAACAGAATTAAGGGTAGCAAAAGCCGGGAAAAGTGAAGCAGAAGAAAAAGCCCGAAAAAATATAGATAGAGCAAATGTTGAAGCAAAAAGAGAAATAAATGAGGCATACAAAGCTGCTGATGAGCAAGTGGAAAAGATTAAACAGGAGCTTGCTGCAGCAAATGCTGAAATCGAATACCAACGTGGGCTGAATGAAAATCTTTTGAGAATTAACCGGGAACGTGCGAACGCCGACAGAAAATTAAAACCAAAAAAGGAGCATACAGGGTATGTTGTATGCTCTTCATCAGAAAAAGATTATACTTTCAGAATAAACAGAAAAAACCATAAAATTGTTTTATGGGAGACGGTTCTGCAGAGTCCGTACACGATAGATTTTACAGAGGAACAGGCAAGAAAGCAGATAATTGATGAATTATTTGTAAAAGATGAAAACGGACAATTTTTTATTTCAAAAATAGGAATTACTGCCGGTTATTCAAACGGCTATGCTGCTATGATAGAAGATAATGAATGGTCAAAAATTCATAAAAAATACAATGTTATGCTTGAAAGAAAGTTAAGAATGAATTTTCGATTGGGATATTGGGAAATAGCCTTTTATCACACAAAACCGTTATCTTGCGTTCCGAAAGATATGCGTATGTGTTGATGGTTGCCAGAGGCTCAAAAACGGCTCTTAAATCGTTTTTAAGGCGATCGTGTGGGGTTTTATATTAAACAGGCTTAAAACGAACAAAAGCGGCCTGTAACAGCCGCTTTTGTTTCTAAATTTGTTCGATTTCTGAAAACACAACATTTATTACCTTTGTCAAAATCTCCTTTGGGAGCTGCTCCACAACCGTGTGCGGTCTTGCATTAAGATCTAATGCCTTGACGTGTTCACATAAAATAACACCGGTTGTCTGCGTTCTGTTATCTAAAGGGATATGCAAAGGGAATTTATTGTTTGTGTTTGTTATGGGGCAAATTATAGCAAGATTGGTTTTCTGATTGAAAAAATCATTGCTTACTACTACTGCCGGGCGGTAGCCAGCTTGTTCGTGTCCTTTTTGGGGATCAAAGCTGACTTTTATAATATCTCCTTGACTTACCATACTTCTTCTCCTACCGGCTGTCCCCAATCCATTTCAACCGGAACATATTCGCCGTCAAAATTAGCAAAAAGTTCCATGATGTTTTTTCTTGGCTCTGCTTTTTCAATTATGATTTTGTTTTTGTCGGCGCTTAATACAAGCTGCTCATCGTCACTCCATTGAACTGCATCGAGCAGAAACTTTGGGATTCTGATCCCTTGACTATTGCCCCACTTCTGAATGGTTGTTGTCATTTAGAACACCTCCATTATTAGTATATACATAGTATATCCGATTTTTGCGGATTTGTCAATGGTATTTTATAGATTTATAAAAAATATTTTTGTGGGGATAATAAAATTTATCACAATATATTGTATTTTGAGAAAATTTATGGTATTATAAAAGTGCTGAAAAAATTCATTGATAATATATGCCCCGTATAGCCCTTTAGGGCT
>ERZ780203.2248-NODE-2248-length-11079-cov-2.719158_pt1 | contig 11079 bp, 7 predicted proteins | sample MGYA00511168_ERZ780203 | MGnify/ENA primary metagenome ERZ780203 (study PRJEB29588, sample SAMEA2156577) | human gut metagenome | biome: human gut; feature: human-associated habitat; material: faeces | place: Denmark | collected 2008/2010 ...
CCGTTATGTACATCATCGCACAGAAACTGGTGTGGAAGTCGAACGAGGACGGCTATCTGGTAGGATCACGAGGGTCGGTCGGATCTTCGTTCGTAGCGACGATGGCGGGGATCACCGAGGTAAATCCGCTGCGTCCGCATTATTATTGTGAGAAATGCCACTACAGCGATTTTGATTCCGAGGATGTGAAAGCCTATGCAGGAAGAGCCGGATGTGACATGCCGGATAAGACCTGCCCGGTCTGCGGAGCGAAGCTTCGAAAAGAAGGATTTGATATTCCATTTGAAACATTCCTTGGATTTAAGGGAAACAAAGAGCCGGATATCGACCTGAATTTCTCCGGTGATTATCAGGGAAATGCTCACCGCTATACCGAGGTTATTTTCGGAAAAGGCCAGACTTACCGTGCCGGAACAATCGGTACGCTTGCCGAGAAGACGGCATTTGGTTACGTGAAAAATTATTACGAAGAACGCGGCGAGCGGAAGCGTACCTGCGAGATCAACCGTATCGTAAAAGGATGTACCGGCGTGCGAAGGACAACGGGGCAGCATCCGGGCGGTATTATCGTTCTGCCTCTTGGCGAGGAGATTGATTCGTTCACACCGGTGCAGCACCCGGCAAACGATATGACAACGGATATTATAACGACGCATTTCGACTACCATTCCATCGACCACAACCTCTTGAAGCTCGATATTCTCGGACACGATGATCCGACGATGATCCGTATGCTGGAGGATTTAACAGACATCAATGCACAGGACATTCCGCTGGACAATAAAGAAGTCATGTCGCTTTTTGTCAGCACGGAGGCACTTGGCGTTACACCGGAGCAGCTTGGAGGATGTCCGCTCGGTTCGCTTGGTATTCCGGAGTTTGGAACCGATTTCGTTATCCAGATGCTTGTGGATACCAAACCGCAGAGCTTTTCAGATCTGGTCCGCATTTCCGGTCTGTCCCATGGAACAGACGTATGGCTTGGAAATGCACAGACCCTGATCGAAGAAGGCAAGGCAACCATTTCCACGGCAATCTGTACACGAGATGACATCATGACTTATCTGATCGGAAAAGGGCTGGACAGCGAGCAGTCCTTCACGATCATGGAGAGCGTGCGAAAGGGGAAAGGACTGAAACCGGAGTGGGAAGAGGAGATGCTGGCACACGATGTGCCGGACTGGTATATCTGGTCGTGCAAAAAGATCAAATACATGTTCCCGAAAGCACATGCGGCAGCTTATGTTATGATGGCATTCCGCATTGCCTGGTACAAGATTTTTTATCCGCTGGCATATTATGCGGCATATTTCAGTATACGAGCTTCTGCATTCAGCTATGAGCTGATGTGTCAGGGACAGGAAAAACTGCTTCACTACATGGACGAATATCGCAAGAAAGGCGATGCACTCTCCAAAAAAGAGCAGGATTCCATGAAAGACATGAAAATCGTGCAGGAAATGTATGCCAGAGGTTATGATTTTCTGCCGCTCGATCTCTATCAGGCAGATGCGAGACGTTTTAAGATCATCGACGGCAAGTTGATGCCGGCGTTAAGTACGATCGAAGGTCTTGGAGAGAAGGCTGCGGATGCCGTTATGGATGCGGCAAAAGAAGGAAAATTTTTATCAAAAGATGATTTCAGAGACCGGACAAAAGTCAGCAAGACAGTCATCGACCTGATGGATGATCTGGGAATTCTGGGCGATCTGCCAGAGAGCAACCAGCTGTCGCTGTTTGACCTGGTAGGATAGATAAGGAGAAAAAAAGAATGAGCGAAGCAATCGTTACCCTGAAAAAGGGCGAAGGAAGAATGTTGAAATCAGGCGGACTGTGGATCTTTGACAATGAGATCGCAAGTATCCTCGGAAGCTTTGAGGACGGAGATATCGTGGCAGTACATGATTTTGACGGCTACGGACTTGGCAAAGGCTTTATCAACCGCAATTCCAAAATCCGTGTGCGGATGATGACAAGAAACCGTCATCAGGAGATTGATGAGGCATTTCTGAAGATGCGTGTGCAGGAGGCATGGGATTACCGCAAAAAAGTCAGCGATACCGGAAGCTGCCGTGTGATCTTCGGCGAGGCAGACTTTCTGCCGGGACTGGTGGTAGATAAATTTTCCGATGTGCTGGTCGTACAGTCCCTGGCACTTGGCATTGACCGCCTGAAAGATCAGATCGTGGAGCTGCTAAAAGAAGTCCTGGCAGCAGACGGCATCAAGATCCGCGGTGTCTATGAGCGAAGCGATGCAAAAGTACGCCGTCAGGAAGGCATGGAGCTGTACAAGGGATTTATCGGAGAGGCGTTTGATACCAACGTGGAGATCGAAGAAAACGGTGTCCGCTACATGGTCGATGTCAAAGACGGACAGAAAACAGGATTCTTCCTCGATCAGAAATACAACCGAAAAGCGATCCAGCATCTCTGCAAAGATGCAAAAGTGCTCGACTGCTTTACACACACCGGATCCTTTGCCTTAAATGCCGGATATGGCGGGGCAAAAGAAGTGACAGGAGTTGATGCTTCCGAACTTGCCGTAGAGCAGGCAACACTGAACTCCAAGTTAAACGGCATGGAGGACCGCGTGAAATTTATCTGCCGAGATGTCTTTGAACTTCTCCCGGAACTGGAAGAAAAAGGGGAGAAATTCGATGTGGTCATCCTCGATCCGCCAGCTTTCACTAAGTCCAGAAATTCCGTAAAAAATGCCGTGAAAGGCTACCGTGAGATCAACCTGCGTGCGATGAAACTGGTGCGTGACGGAGGTTTCCTGGCAACATGTTCCTGCTCACACTTTATGACCTATGAACTGTTCACACAGACCATCCATCAGGCGGCAAGAAATGTTCACAAACGCCTGCGTCAGGTCGAGTACCGCACCCAGGCACCGGATCACCCGATTTTGTGGGCGGCAGAAGAGTCCTATTATCTGAAGTTTTACGTGTTCCAGGTGGTGGATGAGAAGTGATTTTGTAAAATAGTCACGCCATAATGATTCGAAAACAATCCAAATGGGAAAATCCTGACAGCATGTTAAGTGAAATCCGCCGAAGACGGATATTCTCAAATTAAAGTAATGAAAACAGACTCCTGTATCAAGAAAGAATACAGGAGTCTGTTTTTTGGCAGAGTGGAAAAAAGGATTGACGTTGCAGCCTCGTCTGTTCTATACTAGAGGACAGAGAAATCAGATGATTAAATGCGGTTTTCAGGCTGCATTTCAGGAGGAATAAAGATGGAAAAGATCATTTTGACCGGCGACAGACCGACCGGCAGACTTCACGTAGGACATTATGTTGGATCTCTGAAACGCAGAGTTGAGCTGCAGAATTCCGGAGAGTACGACAAGATTTTTATCATGATTGCAGATGCACAGGCACTGACGGACAATGCAGACAATCCGGAGAAGATCCGTCAGAATATTATTGAGGTAGCACTGGATTATCTTTCCTGCGGACTGGATCCGGAAAAATGTACGATTTTTATTCAGTCACAGGTTCCGGAGCTGGCAGAGCTCTCCTTTTTCTATATGAATCTGGTTACTGTTTCCAGACTGCAGAGAAACCCAACCGTTAAGACTGAGATTCAGATGCGTAATTTTGAGACAAGCATCCCGGTAGGATTTTTCACCTACCCGATCAGCCAGGCATCCGATATCACAGCTTTCAAGGCAACGACTGTTCCGGTAGGAGAAGACCAGCTGCCGATGATTGAGCAGGCAAGAGAGATCGTCCGCAAATTCAACAGCGTATACGGCGAGACACTGGTAGAGCCGACCGCACTGATCCCGGAGAATGAAGTATGTTGCCGCCTGCCGGGTACGGACGGTAAGGCGAAGATGAGCAAGTCTCTTGGCAACTGCATCTATCTGTCCGATACAGAAGAAGAAGTTCGCCAGAAGATCATGAGTATGTACACCGATCCGAACCATATCAAAGTATCTGATCCGGGTAGCGTAGAAGGAAACGCAGTCTTTACTTATCTGGATGCATTCAGCAGACCGGAACATTTTGAGCGTTACCTGCCGGACTATAAAAATCTGGATGAGCTGAAAGCACATTATCAGAGGGGCGGACTTGGAGATGTAAAAGTAAAACGTTTCCTCAATGCTGTGATGCAGGAAGAGCTGGGACCGATCCGTGCAAAAAGAAAAGAGCTGGAACAGCACATTCCGGAGATCTATGAGATCCTGAAAAAAGGAAGCGAAGAAGCAAGAAAAGCAGCAGCAGAAACGATGGCTGAAGTGAAGCGTGCGATGCGTATCAATTATTTTGAAGATGCAGCACTGATCCAGGAACAGTCAGAGCGTTTTGCAGCTAAACATGAGAAATAAATATCAGAAATCAGGCAGATTCTTTTTCTTTTGACACAGGAAATGTGACCGTAAAAGAAGTACCGAGATTTTTGGCACTAACCACCGTGATCTTACCACGGTGGTTTTTTGCTATAGTCTGAGCGATGGCAAGACCAAGTCCATAACCGCCGTCCGTGCGGGCTCGCGATTTGTCGGTGCGGTAAAAGCGTTCAAACAGATGTGGCAGGTCTTCTTCCGGGATGGCCTTTCCGGTATTGTGGACAGTCAGCTTTATTTTTTCGTTTTCAGATGTCAGGGTGACGGTAACTTTTTTATCTGAACTGCCCGATTTTTCAAGAACATCTGCAATGCCGGCATATTTGCAGGCATTATCCAGCAAAATGGCAACCAGCTGTCGGATCTGTGGAGCATCACCGGATATGAAAATATCATCAGAAATTTCATCTTCTATCATGACACCCTGCTCAAAGGCAACCGGCTCAAAAGTTAAAAGACAGCCAAGGATCAGGTCACTGAACGAAAACGTGCTGTAGAGCATTGGCGTGGATTTCGCATCGGAACGGGCCAGAAAGAGCAAATTTTCTACAAGCTTTTTCATACGGCCGGCTTCTTCCTGCGTGCTTTCCACCCACTGGAGTTCATCGCGGATCGTGGCATCTTTGTGTGAGAGCAGAATCCGAAGGTTTGCGAGAATTACAGTCAGCGGTGTTTTCAGCTCATGGGAAGCATCAGCGATAAACTGATTCTGCTGTTCCCAGGCCTTTTCGACCGGTTTTAATGCCCAGCGTGCCAGAAAAATGCTGACCAGAAGAAAACAGAGCAGAAAAAGCAGAAGCATCATGACGCACTGAATGACAAGCTCGCCAAGAGCACGTGTTTCCTGGACCGTATCGGCAAAGGCGATTTTTGTGCCTTCCGGTGTATTCTGCTTGATAAAACGCAGCTTCAGATTTGAAAGATACCCCTGATCTTCGGAAACAGCAAATGCGGCACTTACGGCAGCTTCGGAAAGCGTATCCGTTACGGTATAGGAGCCGCTGGAGTTGGTGTCCGTGATCTCGTTGTTTTCATCAAGAGTGACCAGAAAAACCGGGGTCGAGTTAAATGCCGGATTGCGTCCGCCTGGACCGAAATCAAGACTTGGAGAATGCGGTTTCGTGTCATTTTCCGGCGGCTCCTTTGAGCGTGGGCTGTCCAGCATCTGCCGCATTGCTATTTCACTTTCTGCACGAAAAGCGTGTACACGGGTGAAACAGAACATGCCAAGCACCACACAGAGAATCACGGCAACCAGGGACATGTTGATGATCACAAATTTGCGACGCAGTTTTTTGATCATGATGTTTCCTCACTTTCCAGCCGGTAGCCGACTTTGCGGACGGTTCCAATCGTGACTTTCGAATCCAGATAGTGGAATTTCTTGCGTAAGAACGAAATATAAGCCTCCACATTGTTGCTTTCGGCAGCAGACTCTGCACCCCAGACTTTGACGATCAGCGTTTCCTTTGAAATCAGGATCTTCGGATTAGACATCAGGATTTTGAGGATTTCAAATTCCTTATATCCAAGATGAATGGATTTGTTTTTGCAGGAAAGGTCGTTGCTGGAGAGATTGAGCGTCAGATCATCAAACGTCAGTTCTTCCAGAATCACCTCACCCTGACGTCTTGAGAGGGCACGGATCCTTGCAAGAAGTTCTTCCGGGACAAATGGTTTTGTCATATAGTCATCCGCACCGCTGTCGAGGCCTGTGATCTTGTTTTTTACATCGTCAAGAGCCGTCAGCATGATGACCGGTGTGGAAATTTTGGACTCCCGCAGATGATGTACGACCTCAAAACCATCCATGCCGGGCAGCATCACATCCAGCACGATCACATCGTAATCGCCGGAAGAAGCATAGGCAAGCCCGTCCCGGCCATCGTAAACAATATCTGCCTGATATCTGGCTTCCTGCATAATCTGCCCCAGTGCATCCGCCAGCCGCTTTTCATCCTCTATAATTAAAATCTGCATAAAATCGCCTCCTGTGTATAAAAGATCAGACATTGCAGACAGTGCCTGCGAATGAATATTATAATTGATGATGCCATACGAATTGCTCTGTACTGCGTACTTGCGAAATTCTGTAACCCTGGCATCATCAGTATAGCATAAAAAACTGAAAACAGGCTGAAATATATCACAGTCAGATATTTGATCAAATCAGGCAAGTTCCCTGCTTTCATTGAGAGTATCCGCTTGACTCTCCGACTAAAATATGTTCGACTTAAACTTCGTGACATGAGAGAAAATTTCGTTTACAATAGATTTCAGGTCCGCACAAGGAACAAAGCAAACAAGTTCAGATATCATACACAGCGACTGATCATCAGATAAAACCCAAAACAAAATAGAAGAAAAGAGGAAGAAGCATATGAAATCATTAGTGATCGCAGAAAAACCTTCTGTGGGAAGAGATATTGCAAGAGTTTTACATTGCAGCAAAAACATTTCGGGAGCACTCGAGGGGGACAAGTACATTGTAACCTGGGCACTGGGACATCTGGTGACGCTTGCAGATCCGGAAGAATACGATAAAAAATACAGCAAATGGGACATGGAAACACTGCCGATGATGCCGGAAAAAATGCAGCTTGTTGTTATCAGACAGACGGCAAAGCAATATGGGCTGGTGAAAAAGCAGCTGTTCCGCAAGGATGTAAATCAGATTATCATTGCGACCGATGCCGGAAGAGAAGGAGAGTTGGTAGCACGCTGGATCCTGGAAAAATCAGAATGCAAAAAGCCGATAAAACGTCTGTGGATCTCCTCAGTCACAGACAAAGCCATCCGCGAAGGATTTGCAAACCTGCGTGACGGCAGAGCGTACAACAATCTTTACCATGCGGCAAAAGCCAGGGCAGAAGCGGACTGGCTGGTCGGCATCAACGCTACCAGAGCGATGACCTGCAAATACAATGCACAGTTGTCCTGCGGCCGTGTCCAGACACCGACGCTTGCGATGGTGGCACACCGCGAGAAAGAGATCCGCAGTTTTGTACCGGAGGAATATTATGGCATGCAGATTTTATCCGGCGGAGTGCGTTTCACCTGGAAAGATGCAAAAAGCTCCGGTTACTGCACATTTCAGAAACAGAGAATGGATGAAATTGAGAAAAAAGTAAAAGCAGAGATCAAAAGCGGCAAAAAAATGATCATCAAAGAGGTGAAAACAACAGCAAAGAAAACATTTGCACCGGGGCTTTATGATCTGACGGAGCTGCAAAGAGATGCCAACAAACGTTTTGGATATTCGGCAAAAGAGACCTTAAATATCATGCAGCGTCTCTATGAAAGTCATAAAGTGCTGACCTATCCGCGAACCGATTCCAGATATATCACAACCGATGTGGCAGATACCTTAAAAGAACGTTTAAAGGCATGCAGCGTCGGACCTTACCGTAAACTGGCAGGAAGCCTTTCCATGCGTCCGATCCGCAAAAATGCTTCTTTTGTGGACAATAAAAAAGTGACGGATCACCATGCGATCATTCCGACCGAGCAGTTTGTGGATCTGCAGACGATGACGAACGAAGAGCGTAAGGTCTATGATCTGGTAGTACGTAGATTCCTGGCAGTACTGCTTCCGGCATTTGAGTATGATCAGACCGTATTTACCGGCGGGCTGGCAGGAGAGAGTTTTACGGCAAAAGGTAAGATTGTGAAGAGCCAGGGCTGGAAAGAAGCCTATGAAAATCTTGAAACGGATGAAGAATGGGAAGAAGCGGACGATTTGGCAGCGGCACCGAAAGAACAGACGCTGCCGTCCGTGAAAAAGGGAGATAGTATGCCGGTCGCAAAAGTGACAGTTACAACCGGAAAGACAACGCCGCCGGCTTATTTTACGGAGGCAACGTTGCTCTCCGCCATGGAAAATCCGGTCCGTTACATGGAAAGCAAAGATGCAAAAGCGGCAAAAACACTGGGCGAGACGGGCGGACTTGGTACGGTAGCGACAAGAGCCGATATCATTGATAAATTGTTTAACTCTTTCCTGATGGAGAAAAAGGGAAATGAGATCCATGTGACCGGAAAAGGGAAACAGCTGCTGGAGCTGGTTCCGTCCGAACTGAAGAAACCGGAGCTGACGGCAGCCTGGGAAATGAAACTTTCCGGCATTGCAAAAGGAAACTTACAGGAAAAAGCATTTATTGAAGAAATCAGCGATTATACCGAAGAACTGATCCGTGAGATCAAGGCAGGCACACAGACCTTCCGCCACGATAACCTGACCAACAAGAAATGCCCGCAGTGCGGCAAAAGACTGCTTGCGGTCAATGGAAAGAACAGCAAAATGCTGGTATGTCAGGACAGGGAATGCGGCTATCGGGAAACTCTTTCCAGAACATCCAATGCGAGATGCCCGAAATGCCATAAAAAGATGGAACTGTACGGAAAAGGAGAAGATCAGACATTTATCTGCAAATGCGGATACAAAGAGAAACTTTCAGCATTTAAAAACCGAAGAGAAAAGGAAGGAGCAGGTGTCAGCAAACGGGATGTGCAGAGTTATCTGAAAAAACAGCAAAAAGAAGCCGCCGAACCGTTAAATAACGCGTTTGCGGCGGCTTTTGCCAAACTGGACATCAAATAGAAGCCAGAGTGCCTGTAAGCGGATGCGGATGTTTTATCCGATCAGCTGCAGGATCATTCCGGCGATCACAGCGATCAGATAGAGAATACCGGTAATGGCAAAACATTCTTTTTTATTCCGACTGGTCTTAAACAAGACTACAAGTCCAATCCCGGCACCGGTGCACAGACCGGCAACGGCAGAACCAAAACTGATCGCACCTTCCAGGAAGAGCTGCGTGATCAGGATAGAAGCTGCACAGTTCGGAATCAGCCCAAGCAGTGCAGTCAGAAACGGCTGGAAGACAGTCCCGCCAAGCAGGGCTTTCGAGAGTGATTCCAGCCCGATCCCTTCGAGCAGAAGATTCAGAACGGCATTGAACACAAGGATAAAAGCAAAAAGCTTTAACGTGTGATTCAGTGCCGGCCTTATAATACCGTGATGATCGTGACATCCGCAGTGGTCACAGAGATCCTCGACGTGTTTCTGAGGATGTCTCCATCTGTTCCAGATAAAATCAACCAGATATCCGGCAGGAATGGCGATGATCAGTTTGGCGAGCAGAAGCTTTCCGACCACACCGGCCCGATCCGGATGTGCAAGAAGGATCAGGATCGCTTCATCCGAAGTGGATAAGTATACAGCGATCAAGGTTCCGACTGTGACAATGCCTCCGCAGTAAAGGCTTGAGATCAGAGTGGAAAATCCACACTGAGGGATGCAGCCAAGCAGGGATGCGATGGCCGGTCCGCCTTTTTTGTGCTGAAAGAAATGCGTCAGCCGGTTACTGGAATAGTGTTCGAGGGCTTCCAGGATCAGAAAAGCTACAAATAAAAAGGGAAGCATGCGAAGACTGTCAAGCAGTGCGTCCAGTGCAGCATCCAGAAATAAAGTTGCATTCATATGATATCTCCCATATTCAGGTTATGTTTCTGAGTTACCGGGTATCCGACGGGCAACAGATCGTATGCTGTGCGGATACCAAGCGTGATTATAACAAAAACGCGGGAAAAAGTATAGCAAAATTTGCGGAGGTTCTCTTCCGGTGCAAAAAAATATGCCGACCGAAGGAAAAATCCGTGGAAGTACTCAGAGAATTCTTAGTTGTAGTTTCAAAGGAAATATGATATACTCTCAGCAGAAAGTTTCAGGTAAACAGACACATAAACTGTCTCGAAACAAAAAAACAGATTGAGGTGCAGAATGAAAAGAGTATTATTGAAATTAAGCGGCGAAGCACTTGCAGGTGATAAACATATGGGCTTTGATGAGCCGACCGTTACAAAAGTAGCAAAACAGGTAAAAGAGATTGTCGATGCAGGTCTGGAAGTCAGCATCGTGATCGGCGGCGGTAACTTCTGGAGAGGCCGCTCCAGTGAGAATATCGACCGCACAAAAGCGGATCAGATCGGAATGCTGGCAACGGTCATGAACTGCATTTATGTATCGGAGATCTTCCGTTCTGTCGGAATGAAAACACAGATCCTGACACCGTTTGCATGCGGAGCGTTTACAAAACTTTTCTCAAAAGACCGTGCCAATAAATATTTTGAAAAAGGGATTGTATCTTTCTTTGCAGGAGGTACCGGACATCCGTATTTTTCCACCGATACAGCAACCGTGCTTCGTGCCATTGAGATTGAGGCAGATGTGATCCTGCTCGCAAAATCCATTGATGGTGTATATGACAGTGATCCGAAGACCAACCCAGATGCAAAAAAATACGATGAAATCTCTATTCAGGAGGTTGTTGACAAGAAGCTTGCAGCCATGGATCTTACAGCTTCTATTATGTGTCTGGAGCAGAAAATGCCGATGCTGGTATTTGCTCTTGATGAGGAGAACAGCATTATCAACACCGTTCACGGAAAATTTTCCGGAACAAAGGTTACTGTATAAGCGCGTTGCGCAGAAAATAGGATAATACTGCTTACCGGCAGAAAATCATAAAGAGGGAGATTAATTTTATGGATGAAAGAATTCAGAAGTATGAAGAGAAAATGAAAAAGACATTGGGCAGCTTAGAAGCAGAGCTGACTACTATCCGTGCAGGACGTGCCAATCCGCATATCCTTGACAAGCTGACAGTAGATTACTACGGAAGCCCTACACCGATTCAGCAGGTGGCAAATATCACAGTTCC
>ERZ780203.2254-NODE-2254-length-11049-cov-21.344552_pt1 | contig 11049 bp, 4 predicted proteins | sample MGYA00511168_ERZ780203 | MGnify/ENA primary metagenome ERZ780203 (study PRJEB29588, sample SAMEA2156577) | human gut metagenome | biome: human gut; feature: human-associated habitat; material: faeces | place: Denmark | collected 2008/2010 ...
CCGCCCAAACGCAGCTGCAAACCCTGCTGCCGCAGCTCACCCTGGCCGAGCCGCAGGGCGACGCCGCTGCCGGTGCCGTTCTGCTGGCACGTTGTAAGGCAGAAGAATAAAAGTGCATAGACCCGGCTGAGAGGAGTGCATTAGGCACTCCTCTATTTTTTGTCCAAATTTTGCGCTGCGTTTGGCCATATAACAGGTTGAATTTGCGCAATTCATTTGCGCGAATGGATTGCACAAAACGCAAAAAAACGACAAAAAATGTGCAGGAATTCCGTGAAAAAGAAAGAATACGCAAAGAATGACGCAAAAATGTGTTGAGCAAATTTACCAAATTCCATATTGTAGACTTAGCACAATGACGAAAAATAAGGTGCAACGCCCATAAATCACCCATAAATATTGAAATTTGAAGCAAAAAGTGTTATAACATTATTAGAAATCCTTATAAGTGTAACGAATAAAAAGTGAGCGGCGCAAGAAACCCAAAAAAATTGCTCAAAAACGCAACGGTTGCGCATAATATCCCCAGGGGATATATTTCACAGGTTTACCTGTGAAATAATGCGTACTGTCAGCAGGCGATGTATCCGGCCGCCGCGCCACGCAAGATCCAGCCAACATTATAGACATAGAGCCACCGAAAGGAACAGAAAGGAAGGGAGCAGATGTATAAGCACAGCACCACCCACCGTACCCTGAGCCGCCGCCTGGCGGCTCTCCTGGCCGCCCTAGCCCTGCTCGCCGCCCTGGCCCTGCCCGTTTATGCCGAGGCCCTTGATGGCGCCACCGGCACTGCCCAGGCTGAAATAGGGGACACCATCTCCGACGGCACCGTAACCACTGAGAACGACTCCACCACCTCGGAAGGAAAAGAGGCGACCGAGGGCAGCACGGCAAATGCCGATGGGGACAACGCATCTGAAAACAAGGAAACCGATGCTGATAATGCCGATGGGGACACCGCATCTGAAAACAAGAAAACCGATGCTGATGTGGACGATGGATCGTCTGACTTGGAAGATGCGGACATTTCGGATGAGACAAAAGACACGACCTCGAAAGATTTTTCTGACAATTCTGAATCTTCGGATTATAACCAACTGCAGGATGATGGGGAAGCCGGGGACATTTCTCTTGCGACGGAGTCCGGCGAAGAAACGTTTACCATCTATTTTGCAGCACCTAGCTCCTGGGGCAACGGAGACTATCAGGTGTATTTTAACGCGCAAAAGGACCAGAACGGAAATTTTGTGAAACTCCTGATGGAGAAAATTGAAACCCTAAATTATTCAAATAGAAATGTATACAAGGTCGATTTGACAAATAGTAGAGATTGTCCGCAGGGTGGTTATAAAAAGCTGGAATTCAACAAAGCAGGAACCAATGATTGGATAAAGGCTTTTGAAAACCAATGGAAAGAGAAAAGCGAATTTGCCAACAGCCTCTATGACGGCGAAACCAGGGAATGGAAGAAAAACTATCAAACATTTGACCCCAACAACCATCAATCGTTTGCCGGCAAGACAATGTTCTTCCAAAACCAGAGCGACACTAACCTTACAAATGTAAAAGCAGTATTTTGCGAAAAAACAAACGGCAGTTTGCAAAAGGTCAAAACCATCGATTTGAAAGCCATCGCGGCAGGTAAGCATGCTTGGTTCACAATCCCTGACGAGAATTGCTCTTATATCAAATTCGTTGTAGATGGTGTGGAAACACCCCCGTACAGCTTCTACGGCCAGCAGGATGGGGAAGAAACGGACAAGTTCTTTACTTATGATAGTGCAAAAGCTTTCTGCTATGTTTATCAAACAAACGGTAGCGGCAGCTGGGCAACTCTGCAGGGGGGAAAAAAGGTCTATTTTGATGCGACATTCTCTAAACTGAAAACCAGTGACGCGGGTGGAGACTATTCGATCCCTGCGGCAGACCGTACGGACGTTTATTACCGGGCAAAAGGTACAGGCGTAAATTCTGTAAGTGGGTCAATGACCCAAGCCCAAGATAGTACTAATCCTAATCTCTACTATGTAGAGCTCAATGACGCGTACACAGAAATTGCATTTTCGCAGAAGAATCTTACCAGTGACACGATAAACGCACCTAATGGCCAAAGTACCGCATGGCAAACAATTCCACAACAAATGAAAGATCCGTGCTTCTATGCAGATACCTATGATGATTCTGTATATGGTAAAGGACCACGCAGCGGCTATTGGGATACGAAAGGCGAAATTCGTGACGCAGAAAAGGGAAAGAAAAGCGGTCCGGTTGTGGATGTCCCGTCCGCAGACTTTGCCCCTGAGTCTGGCACCAAATACATAAACACCACCCTGTATGATTACTATACCGACTGGGAACTAAACGGCAACAACCGTGACGATTATGACAAGACCTTCAACGTATCCGACCGCAGTTGGGTGCCGTTCCGCCAGTTTGACCTTGCATTAAGTGATTACTACAAGACATCGGGCGCTTCTTCTAACATTACTAATGCGGCAACGTATCCGATTTATACGGGTCACTTCCAGCCGAGCGAATATGGAGGCGATTTCCTATTCGTTAATCTCCATAATCAACTGCAAATGAATTTGTTTGGCTTTGATGAGGGCCGCAAATTTATGGTAGATAACAACTCATCGCTATGCACAAATGACAATGATAAAGGACACTACGATTGCACTGTGCAGGGTATCGTTGCTGATAAGGCAACCGATACCAGCAAAGACGGGCTGCCGGTCATGCGTGGAACAGAAAAGAACCCGTTGGTCGAACCGCATTTTAACACGGAGTTCCTACTGGGGAATAACTCCAAACACGCAAAACTTGGCGAAGTCTATGAAAATGTAGCTTTCCCGTTTACCCAAAATGATGTGTTTGGCGAGGGATTCAAGTATTGGAGCTTTGACGCAGCCGAAACAACTCTTTACCTGAAGCAGGATAAGGACTCGTACTTCCTGCAGAGTTCGAATAACAGGGATGCATCTAAAAACCGTGATTCAAATTCTACTCCAAAGGACGCGACTGGTTTCTTCCCGTTCAATGAAACGGTTGGAGGAGACAAGGCAACGGCCAACAATTACAACTACGGTTTTGGTGCACGGTTGCAGTTCGACTTTACCTTGACGGATGATGGCATGGTAGAGGGAAATGGTGGGAAAACGCCTATCAAGTTCTTCTTCTCAGGCGATGACGATGTTTGGGTGTTCATTGATGGAAAGTTGGCCTTGGATGTTGGCGGCGCACACGGTAAGGCGTCTGGTCTGCTAGTATTCAGCGCAGATGGTTCGTCAGAGTCTGCAACCCCCTATGTAAGCAATGTAAAGGCTGGCGGTACATCAGCGGAAGACGTTAGAAGTGGAACTAAACCTAAATATCATGTGAATTATAAGGCGTCTTCTAAAGATAATGCTAGCAGCATTCCAATTGATTTCAACTACGAAGGCGCTAAAATCGATCTTGAAAAAGGCAAGACCCACACCCTTACCATGTACTACATGGAGCGCGGTATGTGGGAGTCCAACATGGCGGTGGCGTTCAACTTCCCGGATCATAACGAGTTGCAGGTGAAAAAGGAAGTCAACGTTAACGGTGTCAACGACCTTTTCAAAAATTGCTTCACGAACCAGAAGCTCTTCAACTTCACGATTCTGAACCAGGCTACCCATTACGGTCCCAAGCAGGTAGATGAAAATTCTTATCAGCAGGCAAAGCCCATTAAACTGTCCGACAAAGATTACACCTTGGGCAAACCGAATGACAGTAACAACCGCTTCGAGTTTGCTGATGACCCGGATACAAAGAATACCGGCAACAATACCGGCCAGAAAGTAATACACTGGTACGCAAAGTACGATGATACTTACAGCGACTATCGTAATAACCGCATGGGTGTCATCACGTTGAAGAGTCCCGTTAGCATCAATAATATGGACTACCTGTCCTTCTACATCTACGCCTTGGGCGAAGAGGGCGAGGGAGTGCTTTCGCTCAGCAACATGTATCTGCAGTTGGTGGACGGCAACGAACGTGTGCTTGGCTGTATGGACAAGGAAAGTCTGAGCGGCACAACGTACAATCAGGTCAAACTTGAAAATAACAAGTGGATCAATATCAAGCTGGATCTGAGCAGGCTCAAAGTGCATGGTGAGTTTGATAAAACCAAAGTTGAAGCGATCCGTATCGGCGATAACTACCAGCGGCACATCTACTTTAAGGACTTCACGTTCACGGCAAACCCGACGGTCCAAAAGATCACCGGCTTTACCACCGAGCAAGATAAAATCCCGGATTACGGCTCGGCAGCAACTGGCAATCTGAAACCGGCAGAAAATGCCCAGTTCAGCTCCAGCATCGACGGAGAAACGCGTGCGGTTGACGAGAACGGCCAGTTCACGCTGCAGGATAAGGAAGTCGTTACGTTCAGTGACCAGTTCCGCCGGGGCAGTTACCTGTCCGTGACCGAGGATGCCGACGCGACCTTGTTTGACACGACCTGGACAATTTATGAAAACGGTGTGCCGGTTAAAACCATGAATCCTGGCAAGACCGTACAAAATGCAAACCCGGCGGCTCCCAGTGTTGTCGAACAGTCCGGCAATACCCCGGATGACGGACGAACGGAGTATGAAGGTACTGAGGCAGAGAAAGCTGGAAACAAGTACCAGAGTGCTCAAAAGCCAAATGCCGAAACAATCGTTTTCCGCTCCTACACCAACCCGGATGCAGGTGATGCCGCAGAGCTGACCAAGCTGAAGCTGCAGTTCGTCAACAAGGTCAAAACCGGCAGCCTTACGATCAAAAAGGAAGCTGCTGCGGATGAAAAAGCACTAATCGATAAAGGTGAATACACCTTTATGGTTACGTTTACGGACGTTGGCGGCCTGGACCTGGGATCGCAGCCGATTAAGGAACCGGTTACGATTAAGGGCACCGGCAGTTACACAATTTCCGGTATCCCGGTCGGCACGCGATTCCATATCGAGGAAACCAACGCAGACAACGGTGCCAACGTAAGCAGCGTAACAGTTTCCGGCGGTGGCGATGACCGCAAGGTAGTCAACGGTAAAGCGGCCATCGGCTCGATTGTAGAGGACAAGCAAGGTGACTCCAGCACGGTCGCGGTAGCAACATTTACCAACACCATGCGCACGTTGATCGATATCGACCTCACCAAAAAGTGGGTCGATGCAGATAACGAACCGCTAGAAGGCGAAAACCTGCCGGATACCATATATGTGCAGCTGCAGCGTAAAACCGAAACCCAATCTGATTCGGATTGGGAACCTGTGGATGGCACAGACCCGAACTATGTTGAAGTCAAACGCGGCCATGGTGGTTGGATTCATACGTTTACCAATCTGGACGCCAACGACTACACGTCAACAGCTAACCCAAGGCCTGTATACCAGTACCGCGTAGTGGAAGGTACGTTGTCCGCAGCTGGCGAGTTTGAAGCTAAGGATACACTCCTGCTATCTGATGGGCATACATATACCTGCGAAGATGGCGTAATGAAGTCTACAACAACGGCCGACGGCAAGACCAGCAACACCATCACGCTGACCAACAAGCGTTTGAACCCGAAGTTTACGTTGGACATCACCAAAAAGGATGCGGAAGATACTACGCACAAGTTGGCGGGCGTTGAGTTTACGCTGGAACGGCTGACGACGGACAGCAACGGGGAGACGGTTGTTGATAGTTCGTTTGTCAAACGTACAGGCGTAACCAATGACCAGGGCGAATTGATGCTGACAGACAACAGCGGTAGTACGCCCTCGACCAAGGGCTTTACGGAGCTGGAGGCTGGAACGTATCGGCTGACCGAAACCAAGGCGGCGAAGGATTACAACCTGCTGTCGGAACCGATTACTATTATCTTTAGTAAAGACGGGAAGTGCAAGGTGGGGGCTGATGTCCTCACAGCAGCTAAACCTGGAACGAACTATACGGGTGATGCCGCAACTGGCTACACGCTGGCCCTGACCGTTTTGAATCGGAAGACACCTGCGCTGCCGCATACGGGTGCGGATGCGCCTAGCTTGTGGCTGCTGATCGGGCTGCCGCTGGCAGTGGCGGGGTTGTTGATACTGGTATTCCGTTACAACAAGAAAGGGGGACGGACACGTTAATTGTTCCCCAATGCAAACCATAAACACAAACCATAAACAAATGAAGAGAGGTAAAGTCATGAAAAAGAAAAGCAGATTCTTGACAGGCCTGTTAAGCGCCGTCATGGCCCTCAGCCTGTTCGCCCTGCCGGCTGCTGCGGATAACGCTACATCGCAGCCGACGATTGATACTAGTAGGAAGGGTACCTTGACCATCAATAAATATGAAGGTACTGATACAACGAAGCCTTTGGCTGATGTTAAATTTGACATTTACCAGGTGGCAACAATTGAGCAAACTCAGACGGCCAATGGCGTGGATGTAACTATGACGCCGGTAGCCGCTCTGGAAAATGTCACGATTGATAGTACAACAGACTACAATACGGATACCACATTCAAGGCGGCTGTTGATGCGGCAATTAAAAATAAATCGTTGACTACGGCAAAAAATACAGTGACTACTAATAGCAATGGTCAGGCTGTTTTTACTGAATTGGATGTTGGCGTGTATTTGGTTATCGAAAGTGATGCTCCCGCTCAAATCCTTCCGTCCAGCAGAACTGCTAACTTCCTGGTTTCCATCCCTATGATGAATGATAGCGGTGATGGTTGGCAATATGAGATTACCGCAAATCCTAAGAACACCCCCACTTATGGCGGTATTACCCTTGTCAAGTATGGGAAAACGGCTGGTGGACAGGATAATGGTGCTATTTTGCCTGGAGCAACATTTATTCTCCAGCACAAGAATGGTGAGACATGGACTACAATTAACAGCTTTGATGGTTTGAAGATTGACCAGGGCGCGGCTGAAAATGGTATTTTGACCACTGGGCCCAACGGTACCATCAACATCAGTGGACTTGTCCCGGGTATCTATCGCTTTGTCGAACGTACTGCCCCGAATGGTTATATTGCAGATGGCAAGAAAACCTACGAGTTCGAAGTCGTGGATAGTGATACCGTTAAAGCTCCGGATGGTGTAGAGGATTCTACCTATCTTGATGTAGCAAACAAAGCAATCACTGTTGTGAACGAAAGGCCTGATCTGGAAAAGACGGTCCTTGACGGCGAAAATTATGGAGCTGCAACGGATGCTAAGCTTGGCGATGAAGTGGCCTGGAAAGTTGAGGTAAAAGTTCCCAGCAAAGTAAATGAGCTGGATACGTTTAAGATTACTGACGAGATGTCCAAGGGGCTTGATAAGCCTGCAGAAAGTTCTTTTACCATTGTGACCAATAAAGGCAGCAAGGTGACTTTGGAAAAGACAACCGATTATACGCTAGATATTCAGGAGGCCGCCAGTGAAGATGTTGGTCCGAAGTGGGTGATAGATTTTACTTCGACCGGCAAGAACAAACTGGTAACTAATGAAATTACGACCGTTACTGTTACATTTAAGACTGTTCTAAATAAAAAGGCGGTATCTGGTCAAGGTGGCAATATGAACAATGCGAAGCTGGACTACTCGAACGGCTTCTACGATAATACCATTGATCAGGGCCATCCCAATCCGGGTGAAGATACGATTGAAGGCCAGGCAATCGTATTCACGTTTGAACTAAATGCAGTGAAAAAAGATGGAAACAATCAGGATGAAACACTGCCTGGCGCGGAATTTACGCTGTACAAATATACTGGAACTGCGGCAGAGCCGAGTGCTTCTGAAATCACTGCCAATGGCGAGGCTATCTTTAACTTAGTATCTGGTTCTGATGGTGTTCTCAAAATTACTGGTGACAGCGCTAAATATAAAGATGTAATTCCGAAATTGGGCAAGGGCACCTATTATCTCATTGAGACGAAGGCTCCCACCTACACGGAAAAAGAGGAGACCAAGCATTATAATCTGCTGAAGGACCCCATCAAGGTTGACCTGAATGTCGCATATACGGTCACAAAGAAGACCAACGAACCGAAGGTTGATGGCACAAGCAAGAAGACTACTATTACGACGAAGGTTGACATTACTGCTTTTGATGTAGAAAAGAAAGCTGATAACGCAAGTATTACTATCTACAACAAGAAGGGCTTTAATCTCCCTGTTACCGGTGGTTTCGGCACTCTGCTGTTCAGCGGCATTGGCGCACTGCTGGTTGTTGGCGGTGTCGGCGTGCTGATGAGCACCAAAAAAAAGAAGAAGGGCAATGCCTGATTCGCATCCCCTGAACCAAACAACTTAAACAACTTACAAACTACCTAAAGGGGAAGGGCCGTTTTGGCTCTTCCCCTATGGTGGGTTATACGGCACCTTACGCTTTTTTGAAAGGACACTGCCATGGATACCTCCACCAGACTGAAATTGGGCTTTGCGGCGCTGATGATCCTGTCCGGCATCGGCGTGGCGTCCTACCCGGTCATCAGCAACATGGTGGCCCAGCGCCACGCCAGTACGGCTATCCAAAATTACGATGAGACCGTGCAGAGCATGGACACCGAAAAGCTGGACGCCGCCAAAGAAGCCGCCCGCCGCTACAATGAACAGCTGGGCAGCGCGCTGGACCGCGATGCCGCCGGCGAAGCCGAGGACACCGGCACCAGCTATGTGGACCTGATCGACGTGGGGGAGAGCCTTGGCTACATCACTATCCCAAAAATCGACGTCAACCTGCCCATTTACGAGGGCACCAGCGACGACGTCCTGCTGAAAGGCGTCGGCCATCTGGAAGGCTCCAGCTACCCGCTGGGCGGAGAAAGCACCCACAGCGTGCTGACCGGGCATCGCGGCCTGGCCGAGGCTGTGCTGTTTACCGACCTGGACAAATTACAAGAGGGCGACAAATTTTACCTGCACATCATGGACGAGGTGCTGGCCTACCAGGTGGACCAGGTCAAGGTCGTTCTGCCCGAGGAGACCGATGACCTTACGATCGTGCAGGGCCAGGACTACTGCACCCTGGTGACCTGCACGCCCTACGCCATCAATACCCACCGCATGCTTGTGCGCGGCACCCGCGTGCCCTATAATGGAGAGGAAGAAACCGGCGATACCCCGCAGGTCGTGCAATATCAGGCCCTGCACACCGGCACGGTGGTCAAGCGCATCGTGGATGCCTGGCCGTGGATCTCGGTGACCGGCAGCGTGATTATTGGCGGCGAAGCACTGCTGCTGCTTCTGCTGCTGCATCGCTGCAAAAAACGGGAGGAGGACGACTAAATGCGGCGTCTGCTTGTAAAAATCGGCGCGTGGCTGGCCATTCTGCTGGGCCTTGCCATGATGCTGCAGCCCACCGCCGCTGATTGGCTGACCCGCCAGCGCAACAGCAAAACGGCACAGCAGTTTGCCGCCAACACAGCTACCGCCGCCGATGCGGCAAACACTGACAGCGCCAGCCAAACCGCCGAGGAAAACCGCCCCTACCCGGAACTGTACGCCGCCATGCAGGCCTACAACGCGCAGATTTGCGCCGACGGCCAAAGCGGCCTGACCGACGCCTTCGCCTACGAGAACCCGCCGCTGGATCTGACCGATTACGGCTATGACGAGGAGGTCCTCGCCATGCTGTGGATCCCGCGGCTGGATCTGGAGCTGCCCGTTTACCTGGGCGCCAGCCGGGAGAATATGGCCAAGGGCGCGGCGCTGCTGGGGCAGACCTCGATGCCGCTGGGCGGCGAAAACACCAACACCGTGCTGGCCGCCCACCGCGGCTATTATGGCGCGGAAATGCTGCGCAACGTGCAGCAGATCCAAGTGGGGGACAAGATCCAGCTGACCACCCCGTGGGACACTTTAATTTACCGCGTGGCAGAGCTGAAGATCATCGACCCTGCGGATATTTCCTCGGTGCTGATCCAGCCGGGGCGGGATCTGCTGACGCTTTCCACCTGCCACCCCTACACCCAGAATTACCAGCGCTACCTTGTGATAGCCGAACGTGACCCCGATGCCGCCGTGACCGATAAGGACACCGACCTGCAGGAAAGCGAGGCCACCTGGGATGCCTCGCCCCGGCAGGTGACGATGGAAACAGACGGTACAACGTCTATCGCTGAGGTGGAACCCCAAAGCATCACCCCGCTGCCGCAGGAGGGCAGCACAGAATCCGAAGGCAGCGCGGTCTCCAACCTGATGATCTGGCTGGAAAACAACGCCCTTTGGGCCGGGTTCGTCTTTATTGCCGCCTGTGTCGGCGTGCTGGCGATCTGGCAAAAACACCGGGAGGAATGACCATGCAATACAACCAAAAGGCCGCTGACGTAGCGGCGGAAGTTTCCAAAGCCGTGTTTGGCAAGCCGCAGACCATCCGCACCATCTGGATGGCCATGCTGGCGGGCGGCCATGTGCTGATCGAGGACATCCCCGGTGTGGGCAAAACGACGCTGGCGCTGGCCTTTGCCCGCGCACTGGAGCTGAACGAGAGCCGCGTGCAGTTTACCCCGGACGTGCTGCCCTCGGACATTGTGGGCTTTACCGTGTTCCAGAAGGAGACCGGGCGGCTGGCGTACCACCCCGGCAGCGTAATGTGCAACCTGTTTTTGGGTGATGAGATCAACCGTACCTCGAGCCGAACCCAGTCGGCGCTGTTGGAGGTCATGGAGGAGGGCACCGTCACCGTGGACGGCGTGACCCACCCCGTGCCCGCGCCCTTTACCGTTATTGCCACCGAAAACCCCGTGGGCGCTGCCGGTACGCAGATGCTGCCGCAGTCCCAGTTGGACCGTTTTACCGTGTGCGTTGTCATGGGCTACCCGGACACCGAGGCCGAGATGCAGATGCTGGCGGGCCGCGGCCAGCGCACCCTGCTGGAACAGGTGCACCCCGTGGCCAACCAGGCCGACCTGCTGGCCATGCAAAAAGAGGTGGCAGGAGTGTTTATCCATGAGCTGATGTATCGCTATATCGTGGATCTGGCACAGGCCAGCCGCAAGGAACCGCGCCTGGCGCTGGGGCTCAGCCCCCGTGCGTCGCTGGCGCTGGCTGGGATGGCGCGGG
>ERZ780203.2256-NODE-2256-length-11025-cov-4.333090_pt1 | contig 11025 bp, 12 predicted proteins | sample MGYA00511168_ERZ780203 | MGnify/ENA primary metagenome ERZ780203 (study PRJEB29588, sample SAMEA2156577) | human gut metagenome | biome: human gut; feature: human-associated habitat; material: faeces | place: Denmark | collected 2008/2010 ...
CCGGCCAGAACCGGCGGTTACCCGTCCGGTCCCGCAGGTAGTCAGTGGCGTTGGTGGTGCCGAAAAACACGCAGCAGCGGGGCATCTCTTTGACATGGCGGCCGTAGGCGGCCCGGAAGCGGTCAGCCTGCTGGCTCACGAACTGCTTGATCCGGTTGGTATCGCTGGTCCTGAACGCCTGCAGCTCTGCGATCTCCACCAGCCAGACGCCCTGCAGCAGCTCACTGGCCTCCTTGCCCTCGAACGTCCGCAGGGAGTCATTGAACCAGCCCCTGGACATCTTATAGAGCAGCGTGCTCTTGCCGATACCCTGCGGCCCCGAGAGGATGGTCATCTGGTCGTACTTGACGCCGGGCGTCATAGCCCGGGCCACGGCGGCCACAAAGGCCTTGCGGGTCACTGCCCGCACATAGGGCGTGTCCTCGGCCCCCAGATAGTCCACCAGCATCGTGTCCAGCCGCGGCGTCCCATCCCACTGGAGGCCCTGCAGGTAGTCTGTGACGTCATTAAAAGCGTGCTGGCTGCTGTGCAGAGAAAGGGCGCTGTCCACCTTGCCGTTGCTGCTGATCCCATAGAACCGCTCCAGGTACCAGTACAGGCCGGCGTTGTCGTTGTCGTCCCAGAGCCGGCGCTTGGGATCCTCCCGCCAGGGCAGAGGCCCCAGCACCTCCCCACGGCCGGCGAAGCGGTTCAGGGCAAACTTCCCCTTCAGCATAGGGTCATGTTCGAGGATCTGCCAGATGTTGTCGATGGTGGGCAGCGGGGCGCCGGTTTTCGCATGGCATTTCAGCCGGAGCCGCCAGTCCGGGTCTTCCTCCGGATCCGCCGTCGCCGGCGCGGTACCGAAAGCCTCGGCGATCTCCGCGGCCTTCTCTTTGGCCAGCGTGGCCTTGACGGCAGTGTCCTCCGCCGCCAGCGTCTGCATGGCTTCGTAGCTGGGGAGACGGTTGGTGGGAGTCCCTGGGCGCGCGTCATCGTCCAGCTCGCCGAACTTATGCAGGCGGACCAGGTCAAAGGAGTTCACCAGCTTCCCGCTGCAGGGGTCTGTGGCATGGTGGGAGAACAGATACTTGCCGTCGTCATAGACCACGGCGCCGCCAGTGGTGGAGCCGCCAGTGAAGGTGAAGCGGCCCTCCCCGGTCTCCACAGGATCATAGACGCCGGGCAGGAAAGTGTCCATTGCCCGATAGATGTCGTATGTACGGCAGAAAGCGCCCACGATGCCCTTCTTGGCCTCCGGATCCTCCTGTCTGGCCGCCAGCTTCGCCGGCAGCGCGGCGGCGCCGGACACCTGCGGCCAGGACGAGATATCCCGCCAGTTGGCATAGAGGGCCAGCATGCCGTCTGCGGAAAGAAGGGGCTTGTCATCCCAGCGGTAGATGTACTCTCCGTCCCGGCTGCAGCTGGGCCAGTACATCAGCCGGGACGGCTCGAACGTGGAGGGGTCAGCGGCCTCAATGCAGATCATCTCCGCCGCTTTCCGGGCGATTGCCTCGTATTCGTCCGGCAGTACAGGGCGATCCGTGGGGAGCAGGATTCGGAGCCGGGGCGCCGCGGGAGAATGCTTCCGGGTGGAGTACACGCAGTATCCGCATCCCAGGGCACCGATGCGGCGGAGAATGTCATCCGTTCCGCCGGCAGGGATGTGGTCCAGGTCCAGGGTGATAACATCCCTGCTGATCACGGCCCCAGCCTTGCGCCGCCCGCCGGCAAGCGTGCCCGCCACGAACCCGCCCACGTCTTTCAGATCGTCCTGCTGGGCTTTGGGCATGGCCATGTAGGCATCCAGGGTTTCAGCCCCCCGCAGGGGCGTCGCCAGTCTGGCATAAAATTCCGAGATTAAGAGGGTCTGCGGCCTCCACGCCGTCGCCCTGCGGTTTGCTCCGCAGGATATCGTAATTTGTCTATCGTTTACCATTATGGATGGCCTCCTATTTACTGGGGATGTCCGGAGGCCTCGCCTCCCAACCCTGCGTTATTTTTGAGGAAGCGGTCGCGGTTCGAACCTGTACTTCCGGGCGTCATCACCGATTTTCTGGTGCAGTCGAGCCTGGGCCAGCATGGGGGTATCCTCGCAGATCCCAAACTGGAAACAGTGCTGCACGGTGTTCCAGATGCCCCACTTCATACCAGGCAGGCCGCGGTAATATGTATCGCGTTTCATGCCTTCTCCTCCTTCAGTTTGTCCCGGAAGTACAGGTTCTCCAGGGCATACCGCTCGTCAAACGGGCGGATGTCAGCCCCGCAGGCGGCCCGCAGCGCCCGGTCGACCTTCTCCTTGGTGTAGATGATCTCCGGGTCATACTCACCGTCTGAGACGCACATCTTGGCGTACTCCTTGAATGTCTCCAGGAAGGCGTCTTCAAAGCGATGGGACATCTTCGGGCCGAAGTGGAACTCGTTGTGCAGCGCGATGATGGCCATGTCCAGACACTGCTGGACGGTGAAGCCTTTCATGATCTCCACCTTCTGCTGAAGCTGGTGGATCTGCTGCTGGGCATTGAGCAGCTGCACATAGGTGTTAGGCTTCCCCATCTGTCGGCACCTCCGTCTGAAGAAATTTTGCGATACACTCGTCACAGCTGGTGTGCTCCGGCGTCCCTCGGGTACAGGAAATACGGTCATCGTGGCGAAGGCGCTCGTTCGGGCAGAGCAGCAGCTTGGCCAGCAGCTCCGGCGGAAGTGTCCGCATCCACTCAATGTGCGTCATGGAGGGCACCTCCCATCGGCGGGTTGGGGTAGATGGCGCTGAATGAACCATTTTTGATGGTAACAGACCAGCCGCAACGGCAGGCCCGGTGAAAGAATCCTACCTCAGTGTCCGCTCCCAGAACGCCAGTCCCGTTCCCGACCGTAGTACATCCGCAGCATGGGCATTTCTCATACTTTTGCAGCAGGGCAAGGTATTCAGTCATCGTCATTGTTTACGCCTCCCAGGTATTCTTTATCGTTCCGCCACTCGAAGGCCCTGCAGCAGTTCCAGTAGTGCTTCAGCTCTCCGGTCAGGGCGCAGGGAAAATCAGAAAGGCACCCGGGCGGTGAAGGGCAATGCCGGCAGTTCAGGCAGCGGCGGTTACTCGGCGCATTCTTATTTACAGGTCGCATAGTCATTCTCCTTTCAGAAGCCGTTCCAGACCTGGCGGCCATGGCATTCAAAGCACTCCGCGTCATTGCAATCTTCAGGGGTAAGATCCTCGATACGCTTCCGGCTCCGGCTGATGAACAGGTCGCTGTCCATCGGCGGTTTCGGGTTTTTGTCCCGCAGCAGGCGATCTACCTGAAGCACCGCCCGATAGGTCTCAGGTTCATTGTCCCGGATAAAGCTGTAGAAAAAGTTGCGATGGAAGGGACAAAAGGCGCAGGCGCTGGCCTTAGTATCGAGGCCCCACACGTCCTTGATATAGGCGTAGTTGTCGGCTCGGGTCAATCCCATCTCCACCAGAGGGAACTTGTTGATGAATAGCGGGTTCTTGCTCTCACCACACCGGCGTTTTTCCTCGGCTCCGAATCCCATGTGCATCTCGTGAGCTTTGATATCTTCCGGCCGAAGGCGCTGGCCTTTTCGGTACCCCAGCAACTGCCAGCGGACATACTTACCGATCATCTCCACCTTGTAGTCGATGGTGCAGTTGCGGGGCATTTTTGACTTGTGGCCGTCATCCCTGATGGTCCACCAGGGAATGCTGATCGTCCGGCGCTCCCCGAAGTTCTTCAGGAAGTCAGTGTAGAGCGGGGACTTCAGGATCACCAGCGGCACCCCACAGGAGTGGCCGGCATTTTCCAAAAACTCGACCTGCTTTTTTACCCAGGAAGGCTCCAGCCCCAAATCACAAAAGATTGATACATCATAGATCGGCACCTGGGGCCATACCGGGGGCTTCCCCCGCTTCTTGGCCAAAGCGTTCTCGCATGACATGAGATGCAGCGCACTGGACTGCATCCCAGCCCCGCAGGATAGGATCTTCATCGCAGGCCCTCCCGCGGGCGGCCATGATAGTAGACCTTCTCCGCATGGTACGTGTGGACGCAGTTGAGCGCGGGTATGTAGAGATCCACCGCCATTTTTCTGCCCGCGCGATGGATGCGTTGAACTTTTCCGGTGAGCAGCTGGCCGCAAGGCCGCCCGAGATCATCCAGCGTACAGAAACGGAAACTCTCACCGAGACAGGCAGTAAAGTTTGCGCATTGAACCGTTTTTATTTCACGCATGGTCTTCTCCTCATTTCAATATTGATTTCATCCGTTCAATCTGCCGACGGCCATGCCAGATGTCCGAGAAGAACATCGGCAGGTACCAGATTTCTTGCCCGTCCTGGCGCTTAGGGAATAGTACGGCTCCGGTCGCCGGCGTGGTTAGGGAGTCTCCTATGATGATGTACCCCGCACAGCCGAGCAACGCCAGCTGGACGAAACACATGAGTGCGGCCGTCCGGTCGACGTCCTGGGCCACAAACAGGACAGACGTCTGGTAGTTGACATTCTGCCGCCGGCAGATCTCCGCAAAGGCGATCAGCGTGGCACCGGCGCCGCAGGCAGGGTCGTTGATGTCGATCCAGTACTCCTGGTCGATCCGGGCCTGTAAGTCGCTGCCCGCTGTCATTGCGCTCATGGCCTGACATACGGTGTAGGGGGTGAAGAACTGTCCTTTCCAGGTGTTCCCCAGGTCGAACCGCATGAAGAGGTCTCCCAGGAAGTCCTGGCAGGGGTTGGCTTCCAGGGCGTCCACCGTCAGGGCGAACATTTCCGCAAATCGCTGCAGTTCCTCCGGCCGGTACCGTTTGGCAATGGCTGCATACTCAGCCTTGCGCTGATCCCGGTCTGTCAGGGATAAGCTGCAGGCGGCCAGGGTCACAAAGTCGGCCCATGTCTGCCAGGCAGAATACCGATCCGCCAGATACCGGAAGCGGGTGTAGATTTCTTTTTGCTGGGGCGTGTCCAAACGGATATTGTTTCTGGGCATTTTCCTCCTCACAGCCGACCCCGGGCGTGGAGAACGGCATACTTGCGCTGGGCCTGTTTCTTCCGCATGGCGCGGCACCGGGGGCAGAAGGTCTGCTCCTGGCGCTCCAGGAACTCCCCGCCGCACAGCCGGCAGTACTGCGGGCGGATCCGCTGGAAGTGGGTGCAGCTGTCGCAGTCGGAGCTGTGCATCAGACAGCCCCGGACATCGCTCCAGTGCTGGCACAGATCCCGCTGCCAGTATTCACCCCATTCCATGGAGTTGCGGCGGATCAGGAGCAGTTCGCAGAGCCGGGCAACAGTCCTCTTGACGGACCGCTTGTGCTTGGCGAATTTCGCTGTCGGCTCCGGTGCACCGGTGCCCCAGGGGCCGGTGCCCAGCATGGCCCGGACCTTGTCCATGTCCTCGGTCTGGTACTTCTGCCAGCAAATGCCCCGGACGGCCTTCTCGGACCGGCCGCCGCAGGCCTCCCCGATCATGGCGTAACTGCAGCCCTGCCGGATCATCTCGGCCATCAGCTGCAGGTCCTCGTCTGACCAGGGATTATGGGGTGACGCCCGAACAGGGCGTTCCTTCAGGCCGAGGTCACACGCCCGACGCTGGATGGCACCCGCGCTGCGATGCAGCTCCCGGGAGATCTCCACCCAGGTGTACTTGTGCTGCTTCAGCAGGTGCGCAAGACGCTGATCCTCCTCCGGCGTCCAGGGGTCTTTGCGCTGGTTCGCAAAGGAGACGTAGTCGATCTTCCGCTGCTGAGCTACCCAGTTAGGCTCCTTTCCCAGGGCTAAAGGCTCCATGCGGGAAAAGTCCAGGAAGGATCTGTGTTGCTCCGCCCACTCCCAGAATTCGTCCAGGTAGACCACCCGGAAAGAGCAGTCCTGCACGACCCGGGTATGGATGGGGAATCCGCGTTTTTTGATCCAGCTCTCGATCTGGTAGGAACCTGCGCTGGACTTCCCCTGGAATGCCTGGATGAACTGATTGAATGTGACATAATCCCCGGCCATCAGGGACGGCCCCAGCCCGAGACGGGAGGCCCGGATCTTGACGGCTTCCACACTGCGTCCCAGCTTCCTGGCAATCGCCGGAATTGACCGTTTCCCCCAGTTCTCTTCAAGATACGTTTCCTGCTCTGGAGTCCATGACCGCCCGGGGCTTTGCGGCTCATAGTGCGCCCGCGGTGCATTTTCTACATGGGTAAGCCCCAGCAGCTTCTTCCGGGCGTTGATGGCATTCACAGTGCGCCCGAGGGCCTTTGCCAGCTCCGGGACGGTCATGTCAGTGATATGGAGCCGCAGAAAAGCGTTCTCTTCGTCAGACCAGTGTCTCTTCTTCTGTGCCATTCTGCGGCTCCTTTCTCAATCCTTTTTGTAGTAGCTGTCCACCCAGCCGTCGGCATTCAGCGGCAGACCAGGCGCCCAGGGGATAGGCTGGGACATGATCTCCACGACGCGGTCCAGGTCCGCCTCAGCGGCCGGGACCTCCAGGATGACTTCGTCGTGGACATCGAATACGATCTGGTACCCAGCCCGGTCCAGGTTGGTCATGGCATGAAAGAGGCAGTCCCGGGCCACTGCCTGCGTGATGTTTTCCACCAGCTTGCCGCCGTAGGTCTCCACGGTCTCCCACTTTTTGCTGGTCTGGTTCATACCCTGATAGGTAAGGCTGTCCCGGTCGAAGCGGTTCTTCCCGATACGGGGGTGCGCGTAATAGAGCTTGCGGCCGCTGGGGAGTTGGATCGTCATGAAGTCCAGACCGTTTTGAAGGTCCAGTTCCCGGCCTATCGTGACCGGCCCCACCGTGGAAGAGGCCCCCTGCGTCACGGCTTGCATCGCGGCGGCCTCCACGTCATACCAGAACTGTACAATGGCCGGGTTGGCCCGCCGCCACCGCTGTACGATATCCGGCAGTTCCTCCTCGGTCAGACCGCTGCGGAGGGCGCCCATGTTGATCAGAGCGCCCTTGCCGCCCTGGTAACCCAGGGCCAGCGTGGCAACTTTGCCCTTTGCCCGGTACGCATACTCCGGATTGCCCTTTTTGATCAGTTCCAGCGGGATCCCGAACATCTGGGAGGCCGTGGCCTCGTAGATCTTCCCGTGGCTCCGAAAGACGTCCAGCACCCACTGTTCGCCGGCAAGCCAGGCAATCACCCGGGCCTCGATGGCAGAGAAGTCAGCGTCGACGAACATCATTCCGGGAGCGGCCACGAAGACTGTGCGGATCAGCGCCGCCAGCGCGGCGGGGACGCTGCCGTAGACCGCCTTCAGAGCATCCAGCTGCCGGTCCTTGACCAGCTGGCGGGCAAGCGGCATCGCCGGAACGGTATCATGGGGGAGGTTTTGTACCTGCACCAGCCGTCCGGCCTCCCGCCCAGTACGATTGGCGCCATAGAACTGCATAAGCCCGCGGACCCGGCTGTCAAAACAGACAGCGATCTCCAGGGCGTTGTATTTCTTGGTGCTGGTCTTTCCCAGCTCCTGGCGGATCTCCAGCATCCGGGTGGCCTTATCGCTGGGCACGCCCTTCGCCAGCAGGTCCTTGACGGTATCTTTGCGGAGATCTCCCAGCTCCTCGCCGGTCTCTTCCTCCAGCCATTTGGTGAGCTGTGCCACACTGTTGGGGTTGGACAGTCCGGAAAGCCGGGTGGCCTCTTCCAGCAGGGAGGCCCTGGTGGTTTCTCCGCACCAGAGGGCACCGTCCATGAGAGGGATATCCACGGCCACGCCCCGCAGGTTGATGGTCTGATCCATCTCCCACTGGCGCTGGACTTCATCAGGTACCGGGAAGTTTTCCAGCCTGCGGGCGATCTCCATCTCGGTCACCACGTCCTGGGCGTTGTAGGTCTTGAACAGACCCCATTTATCAGGGTCATGCTGCGGGAGGTTTCTGGTGCGCCCGCCGTTGGATTTGGTGGGCTTGCAGGGCACGCAGAAATATCGGATCAGGGCCTTGCCAGCGGCCAGCTTCCGTTTGTCTTCGGCAAGGCCCAGCGCCTTGCCGGCGGCGTCCAGGCTCAGCGGGTACCCGCAGTAGGATGCCTGCAGCTGCGTGTCCCTCCACTGGGGGAGCCACAGCTCCGGGGGCCATCCGGGGCATTGCTCCAGATGAAAATACCGGCTGAGGCAGTACCACTCGAACGCGGCGTTGAAGGCGTGTTTGATGCAATCAGAGGAAAACATGAGCGCTCGTACATCCGCGGGCAGCTCTGCGCCCAGCTTAGTTAGATCCACCACTTGAACAGGCCCTCCGTCCAGGGAGTAGGCAAACAGCAGGATCTGGAAGTCCGGGTGCTGCGCGTATTTATAAAGCCCCGTTTTGGCGATAGGCTCGGGGGAATAGGTTTCGATGTCAATGGAAAGATGGTGCATAATGTTCTCCTGCGGAAAGGGACCCCTCGCGGGGTCCCTGATTCGCGTGGTGGTCAGACCCCCATGATCGGGGCGCCGGGGTTGATAGGCTGTCCAGTGATGGGGTCAATAGCAGGGGCGGCCTGCGGATAAGCAGGTGCTGCCGGAGCGGCCTGGGGGATAGCGGCCCCATATCCGATAGGAGCCTGCGGATAAGCGGGTGCTGCCGGAGCAGCCTGGGGGATAGCCGCTGCGGGAGAGCCAAATGCTTCCGCTGCGGTGATGGCCCCGGCACCCAGGGGCTCTCCGTCACGCAGGATCTGCACGCAATTCAACACGGCCTTGATCCCCTTGGACTGATTATTGTAGGGGATCAGCGTGACGTTAACCCGGCCGTAGCAGCCGGAATAGACCTTGCGGGGGTCAATGACAGGCTGCAGGTTCTGGTCTACGATCTCGGGCGGGTATTCCACGGAGGTCTTGCAGGTCAGGACGTAGCAGCCCTTGCATTCCGGGCCGTACGGAGTACCATCAGACCTGACTCCATCGCCGTCCTTGAGACCTCCCTGCAGAACAGGAGGCTGGACACCGCCCCACTTTTCCCTGATGCCGTACGCCAGTGCATCCTGCTCCGCAGCCTTGTATGCTGCAATCGTGGCTACATCATTTTTGGAGATCAGCGCCACGACCGAATAGCTGGGCGTCATACTGCCCGGCGGGGTGTCGGGCTTGAGCAGATGACAATAGGACAGCTGCACTTCGCCAGTGGTAAACGTATTGGCTTTCAAATCAAATCATCCTTTCTTTGAAAATATCGAGGCGCTGCTTCAGCGCGTCATAGCGGTGGTAGGCCGCCTGTTTGGCCTCCATCAGTTCTTTGTTCCTGCGAAGGATCTCCTTGACCTCCGGCTTGCGGGAACGCCTGTTGGGTACATCCTTGTAGCCGGCGATAAAGTTCGCCTTGGCCTCCTGGTAGCGGTCTTCCGCGGCGGACGTGGCCTCCCGCAGATACTGTTCCAGCACAGAGATGTCCGACCGGCATTCATTGCTGGGATCCGCCATCAGCCGAAGGACTTTGCGGAAATTCGGCAGAGGCAGCTCGTGCAGGGCAGACAGGCAAATGGTTCCGTGGTAGTCACCGATCCGAATGCTGATGTAGTCAGGTAACAGCGTTCTCACCCCCAAAAGCGATCTGCACGGCATTGTAGGGCGGCCGCTTGTCGGTGGCAGGTACCAGGGTCGGATTGCCGGGCTTGGTGACCACGAGGCCCTGCGCGGCCTCGGTAAAGGTCTTTTTCCCGATAGCCTTTTCCAGGCCCGCCACCGTGACCGGCTCCCGTTCCCAGAGAAGGGCTTCATCAATGCCCCGCTCCTGCAGAGCCGCGAAGGCGGCGTCCAGATCGGCCCAGTCACGGGTCGAGCGGCCGGCCACAGCCTTATAGCCGGGGATGTCCTTGCCGTTCAGGCAGGCCTGCAGGGCGTACTCCTTCAGGCCGTTATACCAGGTGACCAGCTGTTCCCCACGGGTAAGCGCATCGGCAACCTCTGCGTCCGTCAGCAGGGGGCGGGGGGCGTTTTCAGCCCCCTTTGCTCCCTCCGGCAGCCGGCCGCCGAAAGCCTCCAGCGCCAGGACTTTATCCCGCCGGGCACGACAGAGGTTCTTCGCCCGGCAGAACCGGCACCAGTCGCCGGGATTGGGTTCACCGGGATCGTCGCTGAGAGCCTTTGCGGCTGCGGGGACGATGACGGTCTGCGCCCAGGTCTCCAGGTCCGCCCGGCTGATCTCCCAGTCCGAGACAGAGTGGAGCGCCGGCTGGACGATGGTCATCTTGATCCTCTGGATGGTATCGCCGTAAACGGGAGCGTACAGGGCCAGGGCGCCCAGGGCGTACATCATCATCTGACTGTTTTCCTCTGCGGAAACAGGTACTCCGGAGCCGTTTTTGTAATCAGTCACCCACAGAGTATCTTCCGCGATCTGGATGCTGTCAGCGGTGCCCGTGGCCGGGGAGCCGTCCTCTTTGGTCTCGCCGGTGTAGACGCCGATGGGAACAGAGGTCTCCAGGGCGATGAAGGGCGGCTCCTTGAAGGACATGGCGTGCTGCTCCAGCACTTCGACGTACTGGTCGGTGTAGCCCTCCATCTCCGGCTTGTACCACTCATCCGCCTGCAGCTTCTTCAGCTGCGAGTTATAGGTCCGCTTGCTCATTGGTGTAAACCGCTTGAGGGCTTTGAGTTCAGCGATGGAGTGTGCCAGCCTGCCGGCCTCAGTGTATGGACTGGCAGTAGACGGAAATCCCTTTGACATGGCAACTGAAGCTGGGCAATTCGACCATCGATCAGCGTTTGAGCCGCCGAGATCCCCGTGGTATTCAGGCATCGGCATCAGAGCTGCGCCCCCAGTCCGCGGAGGGCCGTGGCGAACTCGCCGTACTGCTCCGGCCGGAGCTGGGTGACCGCCTGCACTCCATGCTGCTGCAGCAGGGCCATCAGCTGGGGCATCTTACCGGCCTGTGCCAGCTCAGCACCCGCCTTTGCAATCTGGTCCATGGTGTAAGTAGGCGCTGTCGTGGGGGCCACAGCAGGGGCTGTGGGAGCCGGCATAGCGGGGGGTGCCGCAGGTGCCGTGGAGACGGGCGCCGTGGGTGCAGGCATAACGGGTGCGGCCGGGGACGAGGAAACGGGTGCAGGCGTGGCTGCGGGGGTGGCAGACGCCGG
>ERZ780203.2265-NODE-2265-length-10992-cov-3.795922_pt1 | contig 10992 bp, 7 predicted proteins | sample MGYA00511168_ERZ780203 | MGnify/ENA primary metagenome ERZ780203 (study PRJEB29588, sample SAMEA2156577) | human gut metagenome | biome: human gut; feature: human-associated habitat; material: faeces | place: Denmark | collected 2008/2010 ...
CTGGAAGATCAGCATGGCCGCCACACCCACACAGACATAGCAGTGGAAGGGCGTCTCAGCCCGGCGGGCTACCAGCAGCACCCGGATGATGATGGCCGCCAGCAGGGCGATCACAACAAGACAGCCGATCATCCCCAGCTCCTCCCCGCAGACACAGAAGATGAAGTCCGTGTGCCGGGCCGGCAGGGACCCCTCCCCCGCCTGAGTCTGGGTGCCCTGCATGTATCCCTGGCCGAAGAGGCCGCCGGAGCCCAGGGCCAGCAGGCCCCGGGTCTGCTGCCAGCCTGCTCCCAGGGTATCATAGGAGTGGTCAAACAGGACCCGGAAACGGTTGATCATATAGTCCGGCATCAGGCCCAGAGCCACCGAGGCGGCAATGGCTGCCCCGCTGCCGGCGAACAGCAGGACGAACCACCGCAGAGCGAAGCCTGCCACAAAGGCCATGCACAGAAAGATGAAGAAAAATGTCAGGCCGTTGCCCATATCCCCGGAAATCCCCACGTACCACCCCATCAGGGCGATGGTGTGCCCCGCCACCATCAGGGCGGAGGGGAAGGATTTCAGATCCCGCTTCACCTCCCGCAGCCACTCCAACTGCTTGGCCAGCAGCAGGGTGAAGGTGATCTTCACCACCTCCGCCGGGCCGATGCTGAAGGGGAGAAAGGGAAATTTCAGCCATGCGGTGTTGCCCGTGTTGTCCGAGACGCCAAAAGGTGTCAGCAGCAGGGCGATGAACACGACGTTGAAGGCCACAAGCCACTTCCACCGTCGCATCAGCCGCTCCAGGTCCAACATGGACATGAAGATATAGGCGCAGATGCCCAGCACCATGGCCGCCCCCTGGACGCCCACATATCGCACGATGCCGCCGATGTTCAGATACCGGGTGGCGCTGGCGATCAGCGCCATGCCGTACAGGGTGGCGGCGCAGCAGAGCCCCAGCAGCACCAGGTCGGCCTGCTGGATGAAGTCTGCCAGAATGGCTTTCAGTCGGTTCCACATGGGCGTTTCCATTTCCTCCGGCGCAGAATTTGACGAATGCAGTATACCACAAATGAAAAGATGTGTAAACGCCGCAAATTTGTTTTTACAGACTGTTTAATTTCATCGAATTTCATCCAACGACTGAAATCACTGTCTTTCCCTTGCAGCTCTAGCTTTTGCGGCATCCAATTAAGTTACCTTATATTACTTCAAATTACCCATGAAATTCACAGTAAATTCACAGTTAGCGGCGCATAACATTCACAGTGGAAAACTATGTGGAAAACTATCCCTCTCTGGCGTCCATGTAAGCTCCCAGCAGCTGGGCCGCGGTTGCCTTGTGCTGCTGCCGAAGATGGGTGTATACGCTCTCCAGAACCTCCGGCGTGTCTCCCAGTATCTCCGCAGCCTGCCGGGGGTCAAGCCCCGCCTCATAACAGATCGTGGCGAAGCTATGGCGGAAACAATGCGGTGTGATTGGGAATGTCTCATGGATTTTCCCGTCGCTGGTCTGTACGATTTCATTCAGCCCCACATCCTGGCAGTACCTCCGCCAGTTTTTGGCGATCTCCCCTTGTTTCATGAATCCTCCGTCTCTGCCCGGGAAGATCAGCCCCGCTCTGGTTTTGGGCAGTGCGTCCGCCAGCGGCGGCAGCAGCGGAATGTCCCGCCTGCCATTCTCGCTTTTCAGGTGGTTTTCCAGTGTCGGTGTGGTGCTGTAGGCGTAGTTTAGTTTCTTGGTCACATGGATGACCCCGGCTTTCCGGTCGATATCCGCATAGGTCAGCGCCAGGGCCTCTCCCCGCCGCATCCCGGTATAAAGCAGCAGATACGGAAACAGCCACCAGTGGGCTTTCTTCTCCCGCCCCGCTGCCTTTACGGCGGCCTCCTGTTCTTCGGTCAGCGCCTCCCGGTGCTTCACAGGCAGCCCCCGGCTCTTCTTGATCTCCGCGGCCGGAGAGATATCAATGTCTCCGGAGATCACCGCATGGGCGAATATCATCTTGCAGACACACAATTCAATAGAAACGCTGTTGGCGCTCCTGCCCTGCTTCTCGAACGCGGAGATATACCGCTGGATATCCAGGGGCCGTATCTCCTTCGCAGGTCCGGGGAATGCCTCTTTCAGACGCTTCACGGCATAGGAGTATACCCGCCGCGTGGATTCTCCAATATCCCCTTCGTGCTGCACCTCCCACTCGTCCGCGATCTTTGGGAAGTCGCGCCCACGCTCTTTCTGCTCCTGGTATTCCAGGATTTTTCTGTCCACCTCGCGGCAGCTCTTTCCCCGGAATGCCACCCGCTTTCCGTTGATGGTCCGGATCGCCTCGAAGAGCCCGTCCGGCCTCTGATGATACTTGCTTTTCTTCGCCATCTTCTTTTCCTCCTATTGCTTCATCAGGAGGTCTGTGCTATACTGTGAACAGACCTCCTGGCTTCGTCGTGGTTGCTGGTTGGTTGCATTGCCGTCCGGGTGCGTCAACGCCCGGACGGTCTTTCTTTTTACATTCCCGGCAACGGGAATCGCCGCTTCGTAATGACGCGCCCCAGGCAGACCAACATCTGCCCGCTGTTGCGGGTAATCACCACATCCGCGTCCGCTCTCTCCCGGTTCAGGGAAAACAAATAGGTGATCCCCAGAATCCGGTCATAGTGGTATTGCTTAATGACCGCTTCACCGTCCACGGAGAACACGCCAATATCACCATCTCGCAGCGGGTCCTTATTGCAAAAGACCCTGCTCCCATTCGGGAAATACGGCTCCATGCTGTTGCCGCTGATCCGCACAGAGAAAACGGCGCCCTTCGGGTCTCCTGGCTGCAAGGTGTATTCATCGTAATCCTCGCCCATGATGGGGGAGGCCATACCGGCCGCAGGCTCCGACCAGAAGTTTGGGATTGTTGGCTTTTCTTCCTCCGATTCGCCTGCATCCCGCAGAAATCTCTCTTCATCTTCCATCCGGGCCATCTCTACATCCGCTACCTGCCGGAGCGCCTGCTTGCCCCAGCGGTCCAGCCCGTCATAGTCTTTCGCCAGCCGCATCGCCTCGCTCGAATAGAGCGGGGCTTTATTTATATCTAATCCAGTCCCCAAAAGCTGATCGCCTGTAATGCCAAGAGCATGTGCCAGCTTTTTTATTTTGGGGACATCCGGCTTCCGATTCCCTTTTTCATAACCAGTGATCGTGGTCTTTGCAACGCCGACCATTTCAGCGAGTTCCTCTTGTGTATAACCGCAGCTTTCCCGGAACTCTTTTAATCTCTCACCAAAAGTCACATTATCGCCTCCTCAGCTTCATTATAAGTTTGCATTTTGCAAATGTCAATGATAAGTTTTCGGAACGCAAACTTTTTTGCCAATATCTCTTGACAAGTTTGCAAATCGAGACTATCATATAACTAGAGTTTTCGGAACGCAAACAGTGAAAGGAGCGTGAAATATGTTCCCTAATCTCCTGGGGCAGAAAGCCCTGCATAAGCTGACAGAAGAGGATATGACTGCCGCCGCACGGCTCAGTATTGCGGGAACACCGGGGACGCCTCTGACGTTGTAGGGCTGCCCGGCATCCATCAGGAAGTCAAGCGTGTGGAGCGGCTGGATTTGGAGGCAGCCATGGCCCAGGCCAAGCACGATGCGCCTCCTTGGGAATATCCCATTGTAGCCCACCGGCGGAGCCGCTGCGAATGGCTGGTAACGATGCGGGCGGAGGACTGGTTTTCCCTGTACCGGGAATGGGAGGCAGGACGTGAGCGAACTTGAACAATATCTAGTCCCCATCCGGCGGTATTCGGCCAACCCCTGCATGGATTGCTGCTGTCCGATCAGCAAGTGTCCATGGTTGCGTGAGGAAAAGCCAGTACCGGGCTGGACGGCCAAGAAGCGGACGTTTGTCGTTGGCCGCTATCAGGGAGGACGCAATCACTGGACGGATACATACGTTATTGAGGAATGTCCGTTGTTCGTCAGAGCGAAAAAGCGAAAGACGAGCAAGGCGGAGCTCACAGAGGCGCAGAGCGATTTCTTTCTAAGGAGGAAGAAGAAATCTATGGAGGTATCACAATGAACGAACTGAAAGTTTTCAACAATCCCGAATTCGGAAAAGTCCGCACCGTGGAAATCAACGGGGAACCCTGGCTGGTGGGCAAGGATGTGGCCGCGGCGCTGGGGTACAGTGACACAGACCAAGCATTACGAAAGCATGTTGATGACGAGGACAAGCTGACCCGTCAAATCGACGGGGTAGGTCAGAACCGGTCTATGACTATCATCAACGAGAGCGGGCTGTACTCTCTTGTGCTATCCAGTAAACTCCCCGGAGCGAAGAAGTTCAAGCGCTGGGTGACTTCCGAAGTACTGCCTAGCATCCGCAAAACGGGGCAGTACACAGCACGCCCCATGACTGACTACCAGATGGAGAGCATCCGCGTCCGCAAGGCCCAGCTTTTGGAGCGTCTGGCGAAGGAGTATGACGGTACTTACAGACAGGTTCTCCAGGCCCACGCTACCAAGGAGCTGACCGGGGAATACCTGCTCCCCCCTGCCCTATATTGGGGAAAAGACCTACTCAGCGCAGGAGATCGGCGAAAAGCTGGGCATCTCCGCAAACAAGGTCGGGATGCTCGCCAACCGGAACCACCTGAAAACAAAGCAGTACGGGGCATGGGTCAATGACGTTGCCAAGAACTGCCCCGGAAAGGAAGTCCCGTCCTTCCGATACTATGAAAGCATCGTGCCCGTTCTGAAAACAATTATGAGTGAACAGTGAGAAAAGGCCCCGCCGTCTGGCGGGGCTTCTCTTATGCATAGGGATTCTTTTTCCAGCTTTTATTGATGATGTGCCAGAGGTCTGACTTCTGTTCCCGGCTGTAATCCTGTTGGTCCAGATACGCCCGGGCCTCCGCCTGGGAAACGCTTCCGTTTCCATTTGCATCCAGCCCGTTCTTCATATCCACATATTGTTGAACAGTCAAGCCGGCCGCTACCGCCTGCTTCGTTTTCTCATAAGCCGTCCCAGACATGATCCCGGCTCCATACTGATGATAGAGGGCCAAGTATTCCGCCGGAGATACGCCAAGGTCGTTCTGCGCTGTCTCTGCGTTGTTCACCCATGCCGGAACACTGTCGCCTCCCAGGATCGTTTTCTTTGCCCGTTGGCTGGCGTAGTCATTACAGAGGTCCAAAAGCTCCGTCTTGGTAGTATCATTCGCCCTCTTGTATGCGCTGCTGCCCATCATGGAGGACAGCGTAGTCAGTGCGACGGCACCACGATCCCGCAAGTAGTCCTGCCGCTCCTCATAGGTCAGAGCTTTGCTGTGCTGGTTCCCATCCTCGTCTGTATAAGACACCTCAGAAGGCGCGCTCTTGCTGGGATAGAACGAGGTATCTCCCGTCCGCTCACGAAGCGCCTCCATCCCCTGGGAAACTTCGCTCTGGTTGTAAGTATTGACTCCCAGCGGATTCAAAAGTGCGTTTAGTAAACGGTCCGCCGTACCTCCCTGATACAGCTTTTCCTCCCCCAGTGGGTTGACAGACCCCGGCAGTGTCTCCCTCAAACCCGGGATACTGTTCTTCACGCTGTCCGCAACCTGCTCTCCGAGCGTATCCCCGGAATAGGTATTGCGGGGTCGGTCATCCAGCCCACGGGCCGTAGACCGCAGAATGTTTGGGATCAGGGAAGAAGCTACCGTGTTTGCCCCCTCCTGCAACAATACTTCCCGTGGGTCCTGTCCATATTTGATGATGTCCGTTGCCGCATTCCCAATGAACTGCATCACCGGGAGCTCCGCAGTTGCATCCATAAAGGATTTCGGCACAGCATTAAATGAAGAAACGATGGGGTTCCCTTCACTCTTTGCCATCTCCGTCCCCAGGTTCATCAACAGGTTCAGCGGCTCGATGGAGGACAGGTCGATCAGGGTGTCTCCACTCTGCCATTCTGTGCTCCCACCAGACAAAGCCCGTTCCGTTGCGGAGATATTCAGTTGGGTCCCCGTGATGCCCTCGCTGGAATTCAGCGCCGCTACGTCCGGATCATCCTCATCCCCTGCCTGAGACAGAAGCCCCGACTGGGCCAAAAGCATAAACCCGTAAGCAATGGCGGTTCCGGTGAGGCCCCGGGTGGTGTCAGAGACGGCCCGGGCCTGTGCCGCCGGGTCCACATTCTGACCGCTGACAGCCTGCGCCACGGTTTTGCTCATTTCCACAATTCCCTTGACAGCGTTCGCGGGAGAATACTCCAAACCGCGAGATGCCAGATTCCCGGCCACCCGGGTAAACGGCGCCACAATGTCACCAGCTCCGAAGGCATGGACTGTACGGCCGCGGATGCTCCGCCCACTGTCACCGACGCCAGCAACCATATTCAGTACATCATGTACCTGTTGAATCGCAAGAGAAAGTTTGCTGTCATCCTGGAACGTCCGGTATCGCGCAAGCGCGTCAGCTTGGTTCTGTGCATAGTCCTTGTCAGCAGTCTTGATCTTCCCCTGGTCGACCAGCGCCTGGGTTCGGCTCGCGTTGCTGCGGGCAAGGCCCTTGTAGAACTCGTCCGTGGCGTTGAGCAGATATGCCTGATTTCGCTCTAGAATGGACATCACGCGGTCCACAAAGTTTCCGCTGGCTTTGAAGGTCCGGCGGCTGCTGGTGCCGTACCGGCTCTGATTACCGCCCATGTCTACGTCCATGGTGATTTCTGCAATCGCCATTTGCATCGCCTTGGCTGCCTGCCCCAGATTGGAACGTTCATAGGCCACGCTGCGGGTCCCTGTTACTTTGGACAGCGCCATATCCAGCAGGGCCGCCCCCTTCATGGAAAGCGCGTCCAGGCCGTAGAAAGACGTGTTTCCGGTGATGTTCTTCACCGCCGTTTTGGGGTTGGACAGCATGTTCAGGATTTGGATAGTCTTGATCTTCTGACCCATGTTGGCCGGTGTGGAGTCGGTGCTGAGCGCAGAAGTGGAAGCATAGGCGAACTGCTTCAACTGGTCGAATGTCAGGGAGTCCAAGCTGCTGTTTGCAACCGCGGTCATAATCCGGCTCTGCCGACCAGTTAAGCCATTCAAAACGCCCCGCTGCTGTGCAACGTTCAGGATAATGTCCTTCAACTGCTGCGGCTCTGTGGCCTGCTCGATCTCCGTATCCCACTTCACAATCCGTTGGAAGGTGCTGCGCTTCTCCTCTTCGGAAAGATTGGAGTTTTGCAGATTGTCCCACGCTTCCAGCTCCGAAGATTGGCCGTTCTGGTTGTTCCGACGGCTCCACTTGGCGTTTGCCTGAACGCCCTGACCAGTGGCAGTCTCATGCTCCCGCATGATCCGCAGGAAGTCCGTATATTCCTCAGAGGGGATTTCCAGGTTTGCAGACCTGCCCTGCAGCTCCTGCTGGATCATCCGGGCGGCATCCATCTGGGGCGCATTCCATGCCGTCGCATCATCTAGGGACTGCACCAACTCATGAAAAGCCGTCTCGTCAATGTCTCGCAGGAAGGTCCGCTGGCCGTCCCGCATGAAGTAAACCAGCTCCTCCGCCCGGGCGAGGGACTGCCCCTCAGTCTGGCTCATATACCGGAACAGCTTGGCATAGTCCTCCCGGGAAAGGCCGGTAGCCGCCTCTTGATATTGATTATACGGCATGGACTCCGCAAGGCGGCTGGTCCTCTCCTGCCCTTCCATGCCGGGGGTGGTGAAGCCCCGCCGGGCGCTGCCCAGATTGTCATAGGTTGGCGGCGCCTGTGTGTCTCCGGTTTCCTGCCGGATATCCCCAAACAGAATTTGCGCAAGAATGTCCGAATTGACATTTTCCGCGCCGGGTGCTATAGTAGGATCAGAAGCAGGAACCCCTTGGGAGGCCCGCCCGTCTGTCACGGTGTCGACAGTGCCCGGTGTTGTTCCTGCACCATCCCCCGTGTCTACTACGGTATCGAGGCCACCCGCAAGGGTAGAGGTTCCGTCTGGTGTAGATGCGGGGGATTCGTCATTTCTAAAGATGACGTCTCCATTTGCATCCACTACCTCGTGAAGATAATAGCGGTTGCTGGCGCTGTCCTTCGTGACGATGACACCTAAGTACGTGGGCTGTCCCCGGTAGGTAATTGGCGCTGCGAAAGTGTAGGTGTCATAGCCGCGCCCTTTCCAGTTCTGTTGATAGTCAATCTGCTGGCCGTTTCGGATTACATCCGGGACGGCCGCAAATGTCTCGATTTTGGAAGGGCCTGTCCCATGTCCGATCATGCTGGACTTGATTCTCCCCCTAGAGAATAGAACATCACCAAAGCCGGGCCGATTGACCTTATTCCCAATCGCATTGACGAAAGAGGCAAGCCGATCCACTAGTTTTCCACTTCGGGGGATTTCTGTGCCAGTAACCTCGGCAACCGGATCCATGTTTTGGATATGCGGAATAGACTGACGTACACGGCTAACAAGCGTTGGCTCCAAAAAGCCTGTGGTTCCCTCTGCGGCCTCCTGCGCCTGGGTAATGGAAACGGGCGCAGGTTCCGTTTTCGCCGTTCCTGCGGCATCTGTGGACCGGCGCTGGGCATTTTCGGTGTTTCTGCGGCCAATGCTTCCAACAGCTCCAAGCGCACCACCCAAAGCACCTCCGATCAGGCCCTGATAAATTGTGTCTGCCAGATAGTCCGGGTCCTGATATTGCTGCAGGGCGGTTTCATCATAGGTGATCCGTTGCAAAACAGGCTGCACCAGTGCTTCCACGACTTCCTCTCCACCTTCGCTCAATGCGGAAAGGACCGTCTGTCCAGCCGCACTCTGGCCCAGGCGTCCGGTTGCTTTTGCGATAGCATTGTCCAGAACACCGGAACCGAAGGTCCGCCGAAGCGGAGCGGCCACGTTGGCGATCTTCTCTGTCGCTACACTGAGCGCCGCACTCCCCGCGCCATAGCCCCCCTGCTGCCCCAGCGTCGCTCCCTCCTGCCGTGCCTGCTGCGTCCCGGAACCAAAGCCACGGACAGCCATGGGAACAAGCGCACTCCCTCCAGTGAGAGCCGCCAGAAGAGCGTCCCCCGCCAACTGCGTCCCGGCCACGCCCACGTCGACCGCGAACTGACCGACACTTCCAAGCCCCTCCTTGGCCTCCGCGATGTTCTGTGCCGACTGGGCCGCAAGACGGTCCGCCGTATCATATACGGACTGCGTGGCCCGTGCAATGGGAGTGTGCTGCTTCACAGCTGCGTCACGGTATCCGGTAGAACGGCTGTCTGCACGGGAGGCAAGCATCTCCAACTGCTGCCGCATGGATGCTGTGATGGGTGTTCCATCATCCAGCGTCCCACGCTCCAGCATCTCCCGGTAGTGGGCCGCATTCTCTTCCTCCTGGTTGGCCCGCCGGGTGTAGGAGCTGCCCGCAGTATCATAGGAACGCAGCAGGTCCAGGAAGGTCCCGCCGGTACTCGTAAAGCCCGCCGCCGTTCCCTGTGCAGCGCCTTTGAGCATACTTCCACCGCGGGACGACTCCGGTGTGGAGATCACCTGCCCGGTGGTGCTGTCCACCACTTCACTGATGTGGCCGGTGTCTCGCATCAGGATATTTAGAAGCGTATCCGGCTTCGTCTTTTCTTCGGCAACTTTCCGCTGAGATTTTGCCGTGCCGCTGATCTTGCCGGTAATGGTATTCTTTCCGGCCTTTGTTTTCGGCTTGGTCGTAATCGCCTCAACATTCGGACGGCTTCTTACCGGATCAGGGTCGTATGTCAGTGTCTCGCCTGTGCTGATCCTTTTAAATGTCGGCATGGTTTCACCTCTTTAGTCAGACAACGAGATGTCATATTTGGCGAACAGCTCGGCTAGTTGTTGCTTCTGATAAGCGGACAATTCGCCCCATCTGTTTGTGACATTCCCCAAAGCGGTATTTTCATTACCGGAAGCAAGTTGCGCCGCCAAGGATTTGCCTAGTGCGTTAAATTCGTTTGGAGAGATTCCGCCTCCACCGAGTTTCCCGGAAGCAACGGCATTTTTGATGGTTGTGTCCCGATCAGCTTTATGGAGGTTGCCGGAAGGAGATACCAACCCCGGTTCATTTTCGTTTGGCACATCCACATCAGAGCTTCTTTCAGGGCTTTCCCTCCCGCCGCCCGAACCGCCAGTAGACATTGCAGCAAGCCGCATATTCAGCGCGTCGGCTGTGGAAATCCCAGCCTCATTCAGAGTGTTGGTGTCCGGCATCACGCCCGCCGCCAGCATCGTCATCGCCAGATTATAGGCATATTCCCGGTTCTGTGCCGAAAGGCTGTCCTGATACTCCTGCTGGGAAGCGTCAAACTGCTGCTGCCACTGGCTGGTTCCAGCGTTGAACTGCGCTTCCCAGTTGGCCTGCTCCTGGGCAAGCTGTGCCGTCTGCATGGCGGCGTTGTCCTGCCGTACATACTCATTGTACAGGGCCTGGGCCATCTGGTAGTTCCCTTCCGCCTGCGCCTGCACCGCCGCGTTGCGGTATTCAATCGCCAGCTGCTGCTGTTGCAGGGCGTTTTCCGCAATGGCATCAGACTCCTTTGTGGAGATGTCCGTGAGGTTGCTTTGCAGCGTGGCCGAACTGGCAAGCGCCGCCTGTCCGCTGGTGCCAGTGTTCAATCCCCGTGCGTTTGCGTACTCATTAAAGGCCATCCGGGCAATATCATTCTGGGACGCCGCTTCATTCCGGGCGCCCTGGTAAATGCCGGGAATTTTCTCCGCGTCCGCCTGCAGGCCTGCCAAATTCTGTTCGTATGCCGATTTCAGAGCCGCCAGCTGTGCGTCCGTGTAGGCTTTGTACATGTCATTCAGGTATCCGGAAAGGTCCGTGGGCTGGAGAGAGTCATAATAGGAAGAGTCTCCGCCTCCGGAATATCCGCCTCCACCATACCCCTCCTGTTCCCGTTCCTGCCTGTTTTTGACATTGATGGCCTTTTTCGCATACCCATTATCATCGTAGGTATATTCATAGTCTCCTTTCGTGACCGTCTGCCCAGCCAGTCCCTCGTTTCTGGACATATCCGGTCTGGTTTTCCCGCGGATA
>ERZ780203.2270-NODE-2270-length-10969-cov-15.960784_pt1 | contig 10969 bp, 11 predicted proteins | sample MGYA00511168_ERZ780203 | MGnify/ENA primary metagenome ERZ780203 (study PRJEB29588, sample SAMEA2156577) | human gut metagenome | biome: human gut; feature: human-associated habitat; material: faeces | place: Denmark | collected 2008/2010 ...
GGGCTCCTGCCCCGCCCCGCGCGCGCTGTGCCGCCCCTGTGAGGTGTAACCCATGAAACAGATATGCAGACTTGATAAAACCAACAAGCGTCCCTACTGCCTGCGCAAGGCCTGCTCGTATAAGGCCGATGGCACATGCTCTGGCCCGGTGGTGGCCATACAAGACTATTACGGCCTACATAATTGCCCCGGTGATCCTGACCCCGGCGAAACACCCAGGTGCGGCAGATATGCAGAGTGCGCATATTGCCGTGTTGGACATCGCCGCAAATAAGCTGTAAAATAAGAGGCATGGGGCGCAAGCCCCATATTGGCGGCAAGACCCGCCGTAGAACCTCGCCCAAACATCCCCCACGGGCGGGTCGCGGCAGTGCAGGACTTTTCCGTGCCTGCGTGTTTCTATTCTATCAGCTAAACCCTCGCCCCTCGGAGAGGGCAGGGCGGGCCGAACAGGACCCGCCCGTTTCCCTGGCTCATCCTCGCCCACCTGCGGCGGACGTCAAAAAAATATGTAAGACGAAAACTGCCGTTGCGCGGCCCAAAGGGACGCGGCGGCAGTTTTTGTGTAGAGGTGAACAGCTATGTATGAATCCCCACGAAAGAAAGGCCGACCATTGACCGAGAATGAGCGCAATCTGATTTCGCATCTTCTGCGCCTAGGCCACACGCAAACAGATATAGCTAAGGTAATAGGTGTGTACCCGTCCACCATCTGCCGCGAACTGCGCCGTGGCGAGGTCGAACTACTGAACAGTGACAAGTGGATATACTACAAGACCTATTCACCCCAAAAGGCCCAGATGCAGGCTGACTACATGAAAACTGCCCACGGCCCAGACCTAAAGATAGGCAATCGGCGGGACTACCTCGCCGCACTGGAGGCCTACATGCTGACCGGATCCAGTCCAGAGGACGCAATATCGAAAGTTGGCGACGATTACGGCATCCGCATCAGCAAGACGACCTGCTATAGGTACATAAAAATGCGCCTTTTCCCATCCCTGCGCTATAAGCACCTGCCACAAGGCCACCCAAAGAAAGGCAAGGGCCAGGTGCACCGCTCCAACGTGGCACACCCAGGCCACCGAAGCATAGAGCGCCGGGCGCATGCTATACGTACCCGGCAAGCCCCGTTTCACTGGGAAATCGATAGCGTGGTAGGCAAGGCCGAGGGCAAAAGCGAAAGCTGTTTGGTAATGACCGAGCGGACGACTCGCGCCGAAATCGTCCTGAAGGTCAAGGATAAGACCGCCGCCGAAACGGTCAAGGCCCTGCAACGGCTCAAGCGCCAAATAGGCCGCGATTGGTACATGATCTTCAAGACATTGACCTGCGACAATGGCCCGGAATTTGCTGATCAGGCCGGTATAGATGCCCTCGGCGTGACTACGTTCTACTGCCATCCGCAAGCCCCGCATGAGCGCGGCACGAATGAGGTCACAAACAAGCTGGTACGCCGTAAACTGCCCAAAGGTAAGAGCATGGCAAAAGTAACGCAGAAACAGGCCACCGAGGTACAACACTGGGTAAACCATTACACCCGCCCGATGTTCGGCGGCAAGTCTGCCGCCGATAAACTCCGCGCGGAACTGGACAAGCTACCGCTGTATAACCGCGCCAAGGTGTATCGGTTCTTCGATCTGTAGCCAGACGGCCCAATAGCCCCACACAGCCCGCCACATAGTGACGGGCTAAAAGTGTTGTGCAAAACCAAACACCGCCCCATGGCCAAGCCACGGGGCGGTTGAACTGTGTCTCAAGCAACATTTATCTATTGACACATTAACATTTATTGTCTAATTTTGTCACAAACCCTTGACAGTAGCGGATAAGCAGGTTTATTTGCTGATCTTGATGAGGTCTGCGCCGGGTTCGACGCTGCCGGAAGCAACGACCTCGACACCGGCAAAGTCGTCGGTGTTGGTGATGACGGTGATGACCACAGCGGGATGGCCGGCAGCGGCGATCTTGGTAAGATCCATCTCCAGCAGCAGGTCGCCCTTCTTGATCTTATCGCCCACCTTGACCTTGGGGCTGAAGCCGTCGCCCTTCATCTCGACGGTATCCACGCCGACGTGGATCAGCACCTCGACATCGCCGATGCCCTGGATGCCCAGCGCGTGGCCGCTGTCCGGGGCCTGGGTGATCTCGCCGTCGATGGGGGCGTAGACCTTGCCCTCGGTGGGGTCAATGCCGCAGCACTGGCCCAGGATGCCCTGTGCAAAAACCTCATCGGGGATCTGCTCCATCGGCACCACGGCGCCCTTGGCATCGGCAGCCAGCACCAGCGGGAAAGCCGGGGCGGCGGGGGCAGCAGGGGCAGCAGACTTTTTCAGAAAATCAAAAAATCCCATCTCAGATATTCTCCTTTACAATGTCCCGCAAAGTGGGGAACGGTTTGTTAAAAGTATACCGCAATTGGATGCGAAAAGCAACGGAAATTTGCGGCTGTTTAAATGGCTCCCCTCAAGGGGAACCTTTTTGTATCTGCCTTGTCACAACAACTCCTTCACCGCACGGATGGCCTGCCAGGTGATGGCGGCCATTTCCTCCGGCGGGGGCTGGCAGCCGGCATCCTGCCAGGCTACGATGCTGCCAAAGCAGCCGTTTACCGCAAAGGCCAGCAGATATTGCTGGCGCTGGGTGCCGCCGCCGTTGGCCTGCAGCTGCCCTAAGCAGCGGCGGGCGATCAGCTCCTTGGCGTTGCGGGTAAAGTCCGACTCCCAGTTTTTGCCGTAGAAGGCATGGCAGACTTCGGGGTTGTCGTTCATGTAGCTGAAAAGCGCGGTCAGCGCGGGGGGAACATCCTCCCGGCTGATGTTGGGGATCAGGTTATCCATCAGGCTTTCCAGCCGCGCCAATTGGACAGACTCCATCTGTTCCATCAGGGCGTAAATATCGGCATAGTGGAAATAAAAGGTGCCGCGGCTGATCCCGGCAAGCTCGGTCAGTTCCCGCACCGTGATCTCCCGCAGGCTTTTTTGCTGCAGCAGATGGACCAGGGCTTCGTACAGTCGTTGCTTGGTTTGGCGCACACTTCGGTTGGCATCTCCCTTAGCGTTCATTGCGCACACCACCTTCCGGCGTATTTGTATAGTTAAAGAATAGTCGGTTTGGGGCGATTTGTCAAGGATTTTTACGACTTTTTGCACGAAATGCGCCGTAAAAATAGGAAAAATATTGTGCGGAATGTGCTTTGCACCCCGCGCCCCATGTGCTACAATAGACCAGAGGTGATTTTTATGACGCTTGACCGGCCCCATGCCCGGCAGGCATTTGCCGAATATACATCCCATTACAATGCCGCCGACCCGAAAGTAAAGCTGAAGATCGACCACACCTACCGCGTGGCCGCCCTGTGTGAGCGCATCGCCAACAGCCTTTCCCTGCCCCCGCAGGATGTCGACCTGGCCTGGCTGTGCGGCCTTTTGCACGATGTGGGCCGGTTCGAGCAGCTGCGCCGCTACGGCACGTTTATCGACGCTAAGTCCATCGACCACGCCCTGATGAGCGTGACCGTGCTGTTTGAGGAGGGCCGCCTGCGGGACTACATCGCCGGCACCGACGAGGACGCGCTGCTGCGCACGGCCATCCGCCTGCACAACGCCTATCGCCTGCCGGAGGAGATGGACGACCGCACCCGGATGTTCTGCCAGATCTTGCGGGACGCGGACAAAATCGACATCCTGCGGGTGAACGTGGAAACGCCGATGGAGCAAATTTATAATGTCAGCACCGAAGCGCTGCGGCAAAGCCCGGTCTCCACTGCCGTGCTGGACGCCTTTTACGAGCACCACTGCGTACTGCGCACCCTGAACCACTACCCTGCCGATAACGCCGTGGGGCATGCTTCGTTTGTATTTGAGCTGTGCTACCCCGAAAGCCTGCGCGCCGTAGCCGAGCAAGGCTGGCTGTGGAAGCTGCTGGATTTCAAGACCGAGAACCCGGACACCGCGAAGGCTTTTGCCGGGATGAAAGCCGAGATGCAGCGGTGGCTGGAAGAACATGCTAAATAGGGACGAGCAATGCTCGCCCCTACGTGCGCTGCAAAGGAAAGTGCAGTTTTTCGACAAGCTGGGCGCCCTCTGCCGGGAAAGTAGTTGCAGGGTTTCCTTAAGGCAACACCGCACAATTCCCGCTTTACAGCTTAAGCACCGCTGCTGCGGCTGCGAAGCACAATCTGCGTTGCAAAAATGCTCGATAATACACAAAGTATTATCTGCGCTTTTTGCTTAGCAGCTTGTACTTCTCGCTCGCCGCATCGGCACTTAGAATTATGCGGTGCTGCCTTATATACCTGATTACTTGAATAGTAGTTTTTAGTGCAAAGGCTCACACACAATAAAGTACGTATATACGTATAAAATACAAATGGCGTTGTTAATAAACTATATGTTGTAAAATATAATAAAATGTTTATTAGAAATATATTATACATAATTACGTACTATTTTGCAAATAACCGGAAGCAAAAGTACTAACTGGTATTCAAGTTATTTATATATAAGAGTACTTTACGACCACCCTTGTAACTGCAATTTCGGTAAAACAACCCCCCCATGCCGGCACGGACATGGGGGTTTGCTTATTTATTAAGTATGAGGTTTTACAGCCCCTGCACCAGAATGACCAGGATCAGCACGGGCAGTGCAAAGCGGAAGTAGTTCTTCAGCCAGCAGGGCATCTTGAAGCCGCTGCCGGTGTTGCACTCGGCCAGGTAGTTGTCAAAATTCCAGCCCCAGCGGGTGACGCAGAACAGCAGGTAGATGAGGCTGCCGCCGGGCAGCAGCAGGTTGCTGACGAGGAAATCCTCGAAATCCAGCACGGTGCTGCCAGCGCCCATGGGCTGGATAAAGCTCCAGGCGTTGTAGCCCAAAGCGCAGGGCAGGCCCAGCAAAATCAGCGCGACGCAGCCGATCAGACAGGTCTTGCGGCGATCCCAGCCGAAGTTGTCCATGCAGGAGGCAATCAGGTTCTCGAACACCGCAATGACGGTGGAGAAGCTGGCGAACGTCATAAACAGGAAGAACAGTGTGCCCCAGATGCGGCCGCCGATCATGTTGATAAACACGCTGGGCAGCGTGATAAAGATGAGGCTGGGGCCGGCATCCGGCGAGATGCCGAAGGAGAAGCAGGCCGGGAAGATGATAAGCCCCGCGCAGATAGCCACAAAGGTGTCCAGCACGCAGATGCGCACGGCCTCGCCGGTCAGGGTAAAGCGGCGGTCCATGTAGCTGCCGAAAATTTCCATGGCGGCAATGCCCAGGCTTAAAGTGAAGAAGGACTGGTTCATCGCGGCGGTGATGACGTTGCCAAGCCCCTGCTCGCAGGCGCGCTGCCAATCCGGCAGCAGGTAGAAGACCAGGCCCTCCTTGACGCCGGACAGCACAAAGCTGTGGGCAACCAGCACCAGAATCAGCACCAGCAGAGCGCCCATCATCCATTTGCCGATGCGCTCCAGACCGCCCTGCAGACCCTTCTGGCAGACGAGGAAGCCCAGCACGGTGATGACCACCATCCAAAGCACCTGCTCGCCGGGGTTGGCCAGCGCATCGCTGAACACCTGGGCCGAAACGTCGGGGGCCAGGCCGGTGAAGCGGCCGGTCAAAAACTTAAAGAAGTAGTCCAGCATCCAGCCGGCTACCGTGGTGTAGTACATCATCAGCAGCGCACAGCCGATCATGCACACCCAGCCGTGCAGGTGCCACTTGGTGCCTTTCGGCTCCAGCGCTTTGTAGGCTTTTACCGCGCTGTTGTGCCCGGCGCGGCCCACGGCCAGCTCCATCGTAAGCACAGGCACGCCCATCAGCACCAAAAACAACAGGTAGAACAGCACGAACACGCCGCCGCCGTTCTGCCCCGTTACCGTGGGAAAGCGCCACACGTTGCCAATGCCGACCGCACAGCCGGCGCTGACCAGGATAAAACCAAGGCGGGAAGCAAAGCCCTCCCGCTGTTTGCCAGAATCCATAAAAAGCCTCTTTTCTTGTGGTATTGCCGTATGGGTTTACAATAAAACACGCACCAGCTATTATACCTGTAATTTTGCAGGGTTGCAAGGCGTACACCCCGGTGTTATAATAAAAACAGCGAAAAAGTGAGAAAAGGAGAGCTTTTATGCTTCGTTTTGAATGTGATTACGGCGAAGGCGCTGCCCCCGCGGTGCTGGAACTGATGCAAAAGACCAACTTTGATCAGACCCCCGGCTATGGCGAGGACAGCTATTGCGCCGCCGCTGCGGACAAGATCCGCGCCCTGTGCGACGCCCCGGATGCCGCCGTGCACTTTTTTGTAGGTGCGACCCAGGCTAACCTGACGGTCATCGATGCGGCCCTCAAGCCCTGGCAGGGTGTGCTGTGCGCCGACAGCGGCCATATCCATGTACACGAGACCGGCGCAGTAGAAGCCACCGGCCACAAGTGCCTGGCCCTGCCCAATAAAAACGGCAAGATCACGGCACGGCAGATCCGCCACGCGGTGGAAGAACACCGCGCCAACGCCAGCCACGAGCATGAGGTGCAGCCCGGTATGGTCTACATCTCCAACCCCACCGAGGTGGGCACGCTCTACACCAAGGCCGAGCTGACCGACATCTCTGCCGCCTGCTATGAGCTGGGGCTGTACCTGTTTGTGGACGGCGCCCGCATGGCCTACGGCCTGATGAGCGAAGCCAACGACCTGACCCTGCAGGACTACGCCGCCCTGTGCGATGTGTTCTACCTGGGCGGCACCAAGTGCGGCGCACTGTTTGGTGAGGCCGTTGTTATCACCAACGACACGCTGAAAGAGGATTTCCGCTATGCCATCAAGCAGCACGGCGGCATGCTGGCCAAGGGCCGCCTGCTGGGTGAGCAGTTCCTGGCCCTGCTGGACGGCGAGGACGGCACCGGCAACAGCCTGTACTTTACCCTGGCTGCCGAGGCCGACCGCCAGGCTATGGCCATCCGCAAAGCCTTTGAGGAAAAGGGCGTGAAGCTGCTGCATGATTCCTACACGAACCAGCAGTTCTTTGTGCTGCCGGACGAATGGCACGAGGCTCTGAGCAAGGAATTTGCCATGACCCATATGGGCAAGCCCGACAAGACCCACACCGCCGTGCGCATCTGCACCAGCTGGGCCACCAAGGCCGAGAATGTGGAGACGCTGATCGAGGCAGTGAAGAAGCTGTAATACAGTGAAAGCCTTCCTCCCCGAGGGGGGCAATGAAAAAACAAAAGCTCCCGGACTTTTAATGTTCGGGAGCTTTTCTTATCATAAAAACAATTACTTCTGGATCCGCTTATCGCACTTGACGGCCAGCTTGGTGCCTGCGGTCTGCAAGATCTGCACCAGCACCACCAGCAGCGCCGTGGCGAAGAACTCCAGCACCACGTTAAAGCGGTAGTAGCCGTAGTTGATGGCAATCTTGCCCAGGCCGCCGCCGCCGATGATACCGGCCATGGCGCCGTAGCCCATGATGGTGGTGGCCGCAATGGTGATGTTGGCTACCAGGCTGGGCATACTCTCAGGCACCATCACCTTGGTGATGATCTGCAAAGGTGTAGCGCCCATGCTCTGGGCGGCCTCGATGACGCCGGGGTCGACCTCGCGTATGCTGGTCTCGATCAGACGGGAGACGAACGGGAAGGACGCAATGACCAGCGGCACGATGGAAGCTACGGTGCCGATGGATGTGCCCACGATCAAACGGGACAGCGGGATGACGATAATCATCAGGATCAGGAACGGCACACTGCGCAGCAGGTTGATCAGGCCGTTCAGCAGCGCCATGACCCACTTGGGCAGCGGGCGGATGCCGTTGGGTTCGCCGGTGACCAGCAGCACGCCCAAAGGCAGGCCGATGACCAGCGCCAGCAGGGTGGCAACAACTGTGGACCAGACAGTCTCCCAGGTTTCAAACGGGATGGTGGGCAGGATCTGCAAAAAAGTCTGCCAATCTTTGCCTGCAAAAAATTCAGCCATCAGTTGTTCACCTCCTCATAGGTAATGCCGGGATAGTTCTTGATGTACTCCAGCGCAGCTTCGGCGTGTTCGTCCTCGGGCAGGGCCAGCAGCATGCTGCCCAGCGTCTGGCCGTTGACGATGCGGGTGTCGGCGCCCATGATGGAGACCAGGGCGCCGCACTCGATGGCGAGGCTTGCCACCAGCGGCTTGTCGGTGGTCTGGGTGCCGCCGAAGGCAACGCGCACCAGCTTGTGGCCGGGCAGGTTCTCGGCTTTGGGGGCACCGGCAGGATACACCAGCCGCTTGGCGGCGGCGCTGGAGGGATGGCTGAAGATCGCCTGGACCTCGCCCTCCTCCACCACGGTGCCGTTGTCCAGGATGGCCACACGGTTGCAGACTTCCTCGACCACATCTGGTGGGTGATGATGACCACCGTGATGCCCAGCTCCTTGTTGATCTTGCGGATCAGTTCCAAAATCGCGTGGGTGGTGTTGGGGTCCAGGGCGCTGGTGGCTTCGTCGCACAGCAGCACCTTGGGGTCGGTAGCCAGCGCACGGGCAATGGCGATGCGCTGCTTCTGGCCGCCGGAAAGCTGGGCCGGGTAAGCTTCGGCCTTATCAGGCAGGCCGACCAGCTCCAGCAGCTCGCGGGCGCGGGCCTCGGCCTTTTCCTTGGGCACTTTGGCCAGCTCCATCGGGAACATGATGTTGCGCAGGCAGGTGCGCTGCATCAGCAGGTTGAACTGCTGGAAAATCATGGTGATCTCGCGGCGGGCGGCACGCAGCTCGGCTGCGGACAACTCCTGCATCTGGCGGCCGTTGACAACGACCTTGCCCTCGTCCGGGCGCTCCAGCATATTGATGCACCGCACCAGCGTGGACTTGCCGGCGCCGGACATGCCGATGATGCCGTAGATGTCGCCATCCTGAATGGTCAGGTTAATATCATTCAGCGCGACGACCGTACCGCCCTGCGTGGCAAAGCGTTTGGTCAGGTGTTGCAGTTCGATCATGGGTCTCTCCCCTTATTCTTTACAAAGATAGCGAATGGGCGGCAAAACCCATTCGCTATCAATTTTACACTACATCCCGGCAGGTTGCAAGGATTTTTGACTTTTTCATTAGAAGATAGGCACAACGGCACCGTCGTAGGTGTTGTTGATGAAGTCCTTGATGGTGTCGCTGGTCAGGGCAGCGTACAGGGCCTGGATGGCGGGGTCGTTCTCGTTGCCTTCCTTCACGACCAGAACGTTGGCGTAGGTCTGGGCAGCCTCAGAAGAAGCATCCTCGATGGCCAGGGCGTCGGTGCCGACGGAGAAGCCGGCCTCCATTGCGTAGTTGCCGTTGATGACGGCGAAGTCAACGTCGGCGACGGTGCGGGGCAGCTGAGCAGCCTCGATCTCCTCGATCTTGACGTTGTGGGGGTTCTCCTCGATGTCGTTGACGGTAGCGGTCAGGCCAGCGCCGTCACGGACGGTGATGATGCCCTGGGCGGCCAGCAGCTGCAGGGCGCGGGCCTCGTTGGTGGTATCGTTGGGCACGGCGATGGTAGCGCCGTCAGCGATGTTCTCCAGGTCGTTGCTCTTGCCCGGGTAGATGCCGAACGGCTCGTAGTGGATGGCGCCGACGCTGACCAGATGGGTGCCGTTCTCCTCGTTGAAGCTCTCGAGGTAGGGGGTGTGCTGGAAGTAGTTGGCGTCGACCTCGCCGCTCTCGGTGACCAGGTTGGGCTGGACGTAGTCGCTGAACTCGACAACTTCCAGGGTGATGCCCTGCTCGGCCAGGATGTCCTTGGCAGCGTTCAGGATCTCGGCATGGGGCGTGGGGGAAGCGGCAACCTTCAGGGTGGTGCCAGCCAAGTCAGAGGTGGCTTCCTCGGAAGCAGCCTCACTGGTGGAAGCGGCCTCGCTCTCGGCGGGGGCAGTGCTTTCAGCAGCGGAAGAGGATGCGGAAGAACCGCAGGCGGCCAGGCTCAGGGCCAGGGTACCGGCGAGGGCAACAGAAATCAGCTTTTTCATAGTAAATATCTCCTTTTCATGTGTGTTTGTGTGAATGTGTTTTTATACGGTCAAGTCCCTCAACAATGACAGCGGCACATTCGCACACCGGGCTGTTTGTAGATCGTAGTCATACAAGTTCCCTCCTGTTTTAATCAAAGTCAGTGCACAGGTAAACAAAAAGCAGGGCTCCGAATTGCTTCGGCGCCCTGCTGCATGCTACCCTTATGCGCCAGGTTTTGCGCACGGGGAAACAGGCACAGACTGCCGAAGCAAGCTGCACATGCACATGCACATCATCATAGTGTTGCTGCGGCTCATGGTCGTGTACCCCTTTCCTCAAGATTTGCTCAGCACCCGGCTGGCTTTGATGTTTGCAGTATACGCCCCTTTTGCGGGAATGTCAACACTTTCCCTGCACATTTATGCAGGAACGATGCAATTTTGACAAATTACACAAACCCACCAGTTTGACAGGTTATGGACTTGCCAAATTCCTACAAACATGCTATACTATTTGCTATAGTCACACAACTTGAAAAGGGAGACCCTGTATGAAATTTTCGACCCGTGACCGCTATGCCCTGCGGCTGATGGTGGAACTGGCCAACCGCGCCGGTGCCGATGCCCTTGTGCCGCTGAAAGAGATCAGCGACGCACAGCAGATCAGCTTAAAATATCTGGAGCAGATCGTGACCCCCCTGACCAAGGCCGGGCTGGTGCTTAGCGTGCGCGGTGCCCAGGGCGGCTACCGCCTGGCCCGCCCGGATACCGAGATCACTGCCGGCGAGATCCTGCGTGCGGTGGAAGGCGAGCTGACGGCTATCCCCTGCCTGGCCTCCAGCGTTGAGTGCCCCCGCCGAGGCCAGTGCCACACGCTGGATTTCTGGAGCGGGCTGAACGATCTTATCAACAAATATGTGGACGGCGTGACCCTGCACCAGCTGCGGAACCTGCCGGAAGAAGCATAAAGATATAAGGCAACACCGCACAATTCCCGCCTTACGGCTTAAGCACCGCTCCGGCGGC
>ERZ780203.2285-NODE-2285-length-10889-cov-3.537198_pt1 | contig 10889 bp, 11 predicted proteins | sample MGYA00511168_ERZ780203 | MGnify/ENA primary metagenome ERZ780203 (study PRJEB29588, sample SAMEA2156577) | human gut metagenome | biome: human gut; feature: human-associated habitat; material: faeces | place: Denmark | collected 2008/2010 ...
GGGGACGGTCTCGTCCACAGAGACACCCTCCGCTCCCAGTGCGTCGATCAGCAGCCGGGTAGCGGTCAGTTCATTGTAAGTAGAGGTGCCACCGGAGGAGACGACGGCTGCGGCCATGTCGTATTCGGGAATCACAATCAGTCCTGCATGGTAATACAGTGTGTCGCCGCCTTTTACCAGGGTCTGGATACCGCTCTGGGAGAAGGGGAACCACTCCACTGCGTCCCAGCCCAGGCCGAAGGAGAGCGCGTCCAGCGTGTCCTCCGGCCAGATTCCGCGGCTGTACTCGGGGTAGGCCATGGCGTCCAGCGAGGACTGGCTGAGAAGGGTGGTGTCCGTCAGAGCTCCGCCGAAGGCGACCAGATCGGAGGCGGAGGCGTACATCCCGCCGGCACCCACGGCGTTCAGGCAGTCCCGGGGCAAAGCCCGGGTATCGGTGCCCTGATAGATACGGGCCAGACGGTCCGTATCAAAATCGCTGGCCGGTGCAAAGGTGCTTTCCAGGTCCGCCGGCTCCAGAATGTAACGATCCACATAGTCCATGAAGTCCATTCCGCTGACAGATTCCACCACCAGCTCTGCCAGGGTGAAGCCGTCGTTGCAGTAGACGCTGTATGCGCCGGGGTCTGCCTTGAGCCGCTGGGTGGAAAGCCGCTCCAGCAGCTGGTCCGTGGCAGAGGGGTCGGAGTCATCAAAGAGCAGGGCGCTGTCAAAAGTGGAGCCCATCAGCCCGGAGGAGTGGTTGAGCAGCATCCGCACGGTGATGTCCCTGTACCGGGGATCGGCCATTTTGAAATCCTTCAGATATCGGGTCACCGGTGCGTCCAGGGACAGCTTCCCATCCTCTGCCAGCTGCATCACTGCCACTGTGGTGTAAATCTTGCTGACAGAGCCGATTCCGTACAGATCAGAGTCCATCAGAACGCGGTTTTCCGTCTTGGAGAACGTGCCGGTATGGCCGGTGAGCACAATCTCTCCGTCCTGCCACAGGGCGTACTGGACACTGACGGCACCTCCCAAAGTGGAGGCAGCCTGTGCCGCAGTCTGGGCGGATAGCGTTTGGCTGTCGGAGACGGCCAGCGCGGGCACGGCCAGACTCAGCGAGAGGATCAGGGTCAAAGCCAGTGCGCTGAGGCGCTTGTAAAGTTTCATAGAAACCTTCCTTTCCGGGCGGGAGCCCTTTTTGCTGTGGAGAGAGTACACCTTCCAGAAGGGGAAATGTCAAGCAAGGATTTGCTGCTGGGAAACCTTCCCTTAGATCGAAGGTTGTCCGGTTAAAAGCCCCAGCATCGGCTCAAAGTCCACGCCTTCCCGGAGAGGCAGATTTTGCGCGACAGTATGCACGGCGCAGGCGCGGACAAATTCTGCCGCCTGTGCGGCTGCTGCAAACAGCGTTTCGCCCTGAACCAGTGCACCGGTGAGGACGCTGGCAAAAATGTCGCCGGTTCCCAGCAGCGGATGGGCAATAAAGTCCACTTGAACGGCCTGGGTACAGCCGCTTTTGGCGTCAAAACACATGGCACCGGTTTTTCCCGGAGACAGGGAGACACCGGTGAGAACCACGGAGCGCCGGCCGTTCAATCCCAGTTCCTCAGCCAGTTTCCGCAGGCCAGCTTCCTCCTGTGGAAGCTGGTCATATGAGCAGCCCAGCAAAAAAGCGGCTTCTGTCAGATTGGGGGTGATAACATCTGCCAGTTCTGCCAGATGTGCCATGCCGTTGCATAGAGCAGGGGTATAGGTCTGATAAGCCTTTCCGTCATCGCCCATGACCGGATCGATCACCACCAGGGTATCTTCCCGGCAAAAGGTGCGGATAAAGTCGGAGACAATGCAAAGCTGCCGCTCGCTTGCCAGAAAGCCGCTGTAGACGGCGTTGAAATGCAGATTCAGACTTTTCCAGTGCGCGGCAACTTTCGGCATTTCCTCCGTCATATCCAAAAAGGTGAACCCGGTAAAACCGCCGGTGTGCGTGGAGAGAAAAGCAGTCGGAAGGGGGCAGCACTGCACGCCCATGGCGGACAAAACGGGGATGGCCACCGTCAAGGAACAGCGGCCGAAGCCGGACATGTCGTGGATCGCGGCAACGCGTGGTGTGGTCATGGGATGAGCCTCTTTTCAAAAGTTTCAAGTGTAGGTTCATTCTATCGCACATTTCGCTATTGTTCAAGGGCGGAGAGTGTGGTATACTAAACAGGATTTCGCGGTGCTGCCTGCGGAATTTTACCTGTCTGTACCCGGAGTAGAACGGGCAGACATGCGGGACTTAGGTGCTGTCACCTCAGTGAAAGGTGGACCGTTGTGGATATATCTATAGAAAAGATAGGAATAGGCCTTCAGAAGTATTGTTCTATTATGTCTTGCCTATGTCAAACGGATGTATCTAAAGATCGAGAATTTCAGCGCTTATTTAATGGATATTATAGAATGCGCCAACGCTCCGAAAACTTTTATCGTTGCTTCTATCGCTATTTGGAGGAGCATAAGTTTGACACTGCACTTACATATGAGCAAGTTCTGACTTATTTGTTTCAAGAAACAGGCTGTATTCACGCCTCCTTTTCCAGCAAGCTGCTGGCAACGGTCCGCCCAGAGATGCCGGTATGGGACAAGTATGTGCTTTCCAACCTGGGCTTGAAAGCTCCGTACTATTCTTGCAAATCTCGTTTTCAGAAAGTCCTTGACACTTATCAAAAAATCTACGACTGGTATCAGACCCCGGAGGCCCAATCCAAGGTTGCGGTATTTGATGCTAATTTCCCTAATGTAGATATTACAGATGTGAAGAAGATTGATTTTGTTCTATGGCAAACAAGGTGATTTTTTGTTTGTATAAATGGTAAGTAAGAGTCCTACCTTAGGTGCCATCTGCGAGGGGAAATAGAGTAAAAATTGAATATGCGCCTGTGATGGAATTGGTAGACATGCGAGATTTAGGTTCTCGTGCAGTGATGCGTGTGGGTTCGAGTCCCTTCAGGCGCACCAAACCAATATAATCCGAATTTGTTTCCGATAGGAAATGAGTTCGGATTATTTGTTTTATCATGATAAAATCAGGTGCGGAGAAATTCCTGAGATCTTCGGAAAACCGTTCTTTGGACGATGATGGGCTGGAAGAAGGACACGTGGCAGCTTGGGGCCGATTATCTCCAGCCTTTCCTGCAAGAATATATCCAGGAAATCCATGGTCAGGGGGGAAGAATCAATTTGTGAGATCTGCAGTTACGAAAAATCAGATAGCGAAAAGACAGATAGAACGGTACAAAATTGATGTGGTGCATCTATTCTGTACCATATCAGAGGTTGTACAAGTTTTGGGACGAGCTCAGGTGATGCTGGATAAGTTTTTTGATAGGTGTGTGCTGAAGCGCCTTGCTGTCTGTCATTAACAGGCAACGGGACATTTCAAATGTATGAAAATAAATTATGCGTGTTATATCCCTTACTTTTTGAAAGGCACTTCAAATGAATTATCTTTCTCATTTGCGGATTTTGAATATAGGAGGTCAAAATGACAATTATTTGCCGTTTCAACTAAACTGCGTGCGGTTTCTGATAGATTGCCTTCTTTCCAAATTAAGCAAATTTTAAGAGTTACACGGGGCTTTTTCAGAACATGATATGATACCGCATTAGAGAATATATTTCGATATCCGTCCGGAACAAGTGCTATCCCCAAACCGGACGCGACCAGACCAAGTACGGCAATATCTGATTCTGCTTCTTGTACAATATTAGGAACGAAACCTGACAAACGACACACAGCGTTAAATGCCTCAAAAGATTTTCTGCGGGCCTCTCGTGAATATGTAATGAAAGGTTGATCTTTCAGCTCTGAAAGACTGTGAATTCTATGTTTAGATAGGTCCCAACCTTTGGGGATCGCAGCAACAGAGTCCTCCTCAAATATTGTTTTGCAGCACAATCCATCAAAATCCTCCCAGTATAACGCAATAAAGCCAACATCTGCTTCGTCATTAATGATGGCAGTTTCCAACTCAGGAGAGTTCCGTTCAGTAAGTATAATATCGATATCAGGATGTTCCTTTTTAAATTGTTGGATAATATGTGGAATGACCATATTGATGGTCATACTGTTGTACACGATCCTAATTTTGGCGTTTTTCCCTTCTGCAATCATTCGGCCCTGCTCTACACCTTGCTCCAAAGAGCGAAATGCATCCGTCAGTTTACTTAAAAGGGCACTGCCGGCAGGCGTGATACGGACAGATCTTGTCGTACGTTCAAAGAGTTTATAGCCCAGTTCTTCCTCCAGCTTCTTGATTTGGAAGCTAAGGGGCTGCTCTGCAATATGCAGTTTTTCTGCTGCTTTGCCATAATGCAGCGTTTCGCAGACCGCAGCAAAATATTTTAGCTGGCGCAGTTCCATAAATTACATCTCCCACGATTATGAATTGTTTTAATGTTAATGAAAGCTAATTATGTGCTTAACTTTTATAATTAACACTATATAATAAAAATGCCGAAAGGTAAATCAATTTTTTGGGGAGGTATTTTTATGCCAAAATTAGGTGATGTATATGCCCGCGGTGATTTTTTTCAGCAGCTTGCAGGTGCTCATAAGCCGAGCGTAGATGATATGCTGTCAGATAGAGGCTATTTTGGCCTGAAACTGAGCATTATTCCCCTATATGGTAATATCCGTACCGAGGACGGTGAAATGTACGAACTTCTCCGCAATCCCGGCGGAAATTCCATTTACAGCGGGCTCGTCATTCAGGATACGACGGTTGATGGAAAAAATCTGATGTTCAATGCCGAGCTGACAAAGGACTGTGCCAGTTCAGTGGGTTCGACGGGTGTCCGCGAAGGTGATGAAGCAGTTTGGCGCTCGGCACCTGAAGCATCTGGCAAGCCTTTTGAAATTCGCGTAAGTGAAGATCACATAAAGTGGACAGAAGATGGCCTTTTCTCCTTGGAGGGTCCGATGATCAAGCCCGGACTGCACTGGTACCTGCCTGCAAGAGACGATGGCACCTACTATGTGTCGCATATGTTTGAGCTGTCGGGCGAGTTCCAGGGAAAGAAAGCACGCGGTTTTGTGGCATTTGATCAGGTCTATATGGCGGAAGGTGGCTGCCTGTATCAAGATCGTGATGTTATGATGCAGAACTATGGCCATATTTTGTGGTATACTTGGGCTACGAAATACAAGGATGGCTCAGTTGACGCCGGACATTTTATCCTCGGTCATGATCGACTTGGTTTTGCGGTAGTCACAAATGGCAGTTCTGTAATTGCAACACAGAATATCGAAGGTGTGGTAACTCCGGACCCGGATAACAAACCGTTTGCTAAGTATATCAAGCTGCAGATCGATGGAGAAGAATGGGAATTTACGCCGGATCCCAGAGGTAAAATGCCGGCAATGCTGCAAAAATATCCGCCCACGCCTCAGCAGGAAGGTATGTGGAAGCGTGTAGGCGATACCCGCGAAGTTGATTCGTATTGGGCATGGGGTGAGACGGAAACGAAAAACGGCTGCACTCGCCAAAGCAAACTGCCGACGCGTCGGTAACTGTGATTTGCAAACAAAGTTTTAAACACATGGAAAAGGGACGGCTGTAACTGATGTACAGCCGTCCTTTTTTCAGGTCGGGCCTGCTGCGCCGGACTGTACAGAAAATACCTTCAGGCTGTATTTTATTAAAAAATTCTGCTTCTGGTTGACAAACCGGAACAAGATGCATATACTGTAAACATCAAAATATTTTGATGTGAAGCGAGGGGATGAATACGACTTACCAAGAAAGTGCCAAGGTGTTTAAGGCGCTGTGCGATCCGAAGCGCCTGGCCATTTTGGAGCAGCTGCGCAGCGGAGAAAAGTGCGCCTGCGTATTGCAGGAGCCGATGGAGCTGACACAATCCGGTCTTTCGTACCACATGAAAATCCTGTGTGATTCTGGCCTTGTGGTCAGTCGGCAGGAGGGAAAGTGGACGCATTACCGCCTGAGTAAAAGCGGTCAGGAACGTGCAGTCAAGCTGTTGCTGGAGCTTACGACTCCCAACGCGGAGCAGAAGGACGGGACGTGCTGCGGTTTGTAAACGCCATCAAAAACAGATGGCGTTTCTCTTCCTCTAATACATCAAAAAATTTTGATATAAACCATAGGACAGAAAGCGGGGTTTTTATGGAGGGATGGCAATTCCTGCAGGATCAGATCCTGGGAATGAAGTGGCTCAATGCGATGATCGGGAATGTGCTTTGTGCGCTGGGATTGGACACGAATGGCCGAATTGGCGGGAGTATCCAGTTTTTCCTCTATGATGTGATCAAGATTACGCTACTGCTTTGCATTTTGATCTTCATCATTTCCTACATTCAAAGCTATTTCCCGCCGGAGCGAAGCCGCAGAATTCTGGGGCGGTTTCACGGGATCGGAGCAAACATCATCGCTGCACTTTTGGGGACGGTGACACCGTTTTGTTCCTGCTCCTCAATCCCATTGTTCATCGGCTTTACCAGTGCGGGACTGCCTTTGGGGGTGACATTTTCGTTTCTCATCTCCTCACCGATGGTGGATTTGGGGAGTCTTGTGCTGCTGATGAGCATTTTTGGCGCCAGAGTTGCCGTGATTTATGTTGTGCTGGGGCTTGTGATTGCGGTGATCGGCGGTACGATCATTGAAAAACTGCACATGGAACAGGAAGTGGAGGGATTCATCCGGTCAGCGGAGCGTGTGGATCTGGAGATACCGGAACAGACCTGCCGGGAACGGGCAGCCTATGCCGGAGGGCAGATGCTGAGCACATTCTGCAAAGTCTTTCCCTATATTCTGGTGGGAGTCGGACTGGGGGCGATCATCCACAACTGGATCCCGGAAAGCTGGGTCGAGACGGTGCTGGGGGGTGACAATCCCTTTGGCGTGGTGCTGGCAACGGTAGTAGGAATTCCCATGTATGCGGATATTTTTGGAACGATCCCTGTGGCAGAGGCCCTGCTTGCAAAGGGGGCGCTGCTTGGGACGGTGCTGGCATTTATGATGGCAGTCACCACATTGTCCCTGCCGTCTCTGGTGATGCTGCGCAAAGCGGTCAAACCGCGGCTGCTGGCGCTATTTGTTGCAATCTGTGCGATTGGGATTATCACAGTGGGGTATCTCTTTAATGTACTCCCTATTTTTTAAATTCAGGAGGGATTGAAACTATGTGGCTGTTTGGAAAAAAGAAAGAAACGTGCAAGACTTGCGGGTGTGGGAATCCCTGCGGGGACAAACCTGCGGAACAGACCGGAACGGGAGCATCCGTGCGTATTCAGGTGCTGGGTTCCGGCTGTGCGAAATGCAATGCGCTGGAAGAAGCCGTTCGTGAGGCGCTGGCAGAGTTGAAGATTGATGCCGAAATCCAGCATGTGACGGACTTCACACAGATTGCCGCCTATGGTGTGATGACTACGCCGGCACTAGCGGTGGAGGGAAAAGTGGTTTCCTGCGGAAAGGTTTTGAAAAAGGAAGAGGTGGAGCAGCTGCTTCAGGATGCCCGGAGGTAAAAAAGGAATGCAGGAAAACCCAAAGTGGCCTTCATCTGTGTTCACAATTCCTTCCGCAGCCAAATTGCAGAGGCGTTGGGAAAACATCTGGCCGAAGAGGTATTTGAGAGCCATTCTGCCGGAACGGAAATTGGACCGGAGACAATCCCGATGACGCTGATGCAACTGCGTCCCAGCTGGGCATCCGGGAACAGCCCCATCTGATGGCACTGTCCCGGAAGATGATGACTGCTATTCGCCTGAATCTCAGCTTTTCCATGGGATTGCATTTCCTGGCCATCGTGCTGACCATTACCGACGTGCTCGATCCGGTCAGCGGTGTGCTGGGCCACAATGCAGGGGCGGCGCTGATGATCCTCAACTCCACTTTGCTGCTGCGGTGGAAAAAAGACGGAGCGTTCTTAAATGAAAAAATACCCCGCGGCTTAGCCGCGGGGTATTTTTATGGCACCTCTTAAAGATCGAGATCCTCTGCCGGGTATACCTGGGCGGAGGAGGCGGCACTGCTGCCGGGAAGCAGGAATCCGATGGCACCCAGTACCAGCGAGGGAACCAGCCATCCGAAGCCCAGAGAGGACAACGGCAGATAGTCCAAAAAGCTCAGAGGCACGCCGAAGGTGTTGTTGAGTACGCTCAAAACGCTGAACAGCAGTGCCCCCAGCGTGGCCAGCCGATAGACCCAGTCGCTGCGGATGCGGTTGCTGAAAAATGCCAGCAGAATCAGTACCAGCGTGGGAGGATAGACGATATCCAGGATGGGGGAGGCGATGGAAATGATCTGGTCCAGGCCAAAGTTGGACACCACGGCGCTGAACACGCAGAAGACAACCACCAGGGCCTGATAGGAGATCTTCCCGCCGGAGAGGGAGGAGAAGAAGTCGGCGGCGGAACTGACCAGTGCCACCGCGGTGGTGATGCATGCCAGCGCCACCACAATGGCAAAGAGAATAATGCCGCCCTGGCCCATCAGGTTGCGGACAATGGCGATCACCAGGAATGTCCGGTTGACGGTCAGATCAAAAAAGCGCGCGGTGGTAGCGCCCAGATAGGTGAGGCCCAGGTATACCACCAGGAGTCCGACGCCGGCCAGCAGGGCAAGACCTGCCACGACGCCGGCTCCGGCTACCACCCGAGCCTGGTCTCCAGGCTCCGTGTGCCCTTTATCCCGGGCACTTTTCAAAATGATGATGCCGAATACCATGGCGGCCAGGACATCCATGGTCTGATATCCGGCTTCAATGCCGGTCTGCGGGACATTGTCCACCAGTGTGGTGGTGGAGATGGGACCAATGGGGTTCACAATCCCCATAACGATCAGAATCAGCAGGCCGATCAGCAGGCCGGGAGTGAGGATTTTTCCCACAATGTCTACCACGGCGGACTGCCGGATACAAAGCAGCAGGATCAACGCGAAAAACAGCGCGGAGAACAGCACGGGACTCACGCCCGCAATCAGCGGGCAGACAGACATTTCATAGGTGCTGGCTGCGGTTCGCGGGATGGCCAGCATGGGGCCGATACAAAGCACGATGGCACACATCAGCAGTGTGGAGGGAATCCGCCCGATCCGGCGTGTAACGCCCTCAGAGCCGCCGCAGTGGAGAATGGCAAACAGGGCCGCCAGCGCAAGGCCGATATCAGCGATATAGTAGCAGATAAAACCCAGCACCCATTGGGCACCGGACTCCAGACCGAGATAGGGGGGAAAGATCACGTTGCCGGCGCCGAAAAACATGGAAAACAGGGCAAATCCGATGACAAATATATCGCTTTTTCGCGTGTGCTTCATGAAACGCCTCCTTGTAGTGTGCCAGCTGAAGACCGCCTTGGAAAGAAAGACGGATAGACAGCTGCGCTGCTTTTCATACATGGTTTGAATTATGCAAAATGATTGTAAATCATTTAAAAACAAAAGTCAATATTGTACAAAATGGATAATCGCATGAAAAATAGGTGCGTTGTCTGCAGAAAAAAGAAAACAGGTGGGAACTTTTTGCGGAAATGCTGCGTCTGAACCGACAACAATCACGAGTGAAATTGTCCGTATTTCAAGGAAAAATAAGGAGAGATAAGAGATGAACTGGAAAAAGCGCGGTCTTGTCCTGATGTTGGCCCTGTCCCTGGTACTGTGCCTGGCGGCCTGCGGAAACGAGACATCCGACGATGCCAAAGAACCCGAAGAAAATGTTCAGGAGGAGACCCAGCAGGGCGGTGAGCAGTCCACCGCCCACGGCGGCGAGGCGGACGAGATCCTGATGGAGACGGAAGATGGGCAGCAGACAGATCCCCAGGATGTGGAGAATCTGCCTGCCCAGGAAGGAGAACTGGGAACGCTGGGGACCCGCCCCGCTGACCAGACGGAAAAGCCCGCCGCCAGTACGGTGCAAAAGCCTACCGGCAGCACAGCGCAAAAGCCCTCCAAGCCTTCGGCCTCCAAGCCTACGGCACCTGAGAACCAGAAGCCGGTGCAGAAGCCGGCGGAGGAGAGCAGCAAGGACGTGGATCTGACGGCCTTCTATGAGTCTTTGCCCGGCAGTGTGGAAAACTGGCCGTCCATGATGGCGATGAGCCAGGAATCTGTGGACGCGTTTTACCCCGGCCTTTCCGACATTTCCACTAAGCAGTGCAGCGTTTACATGGCCATGATCTCCGCCAACGTGGGCGAAATCGCGCTGGTGCAGGTGGAAAACGCCGGTGATGTGCAGAAGGTAAAAGACATTTTCCAGGCCCGGATCGATTATCAGGTGGGCGATGAAACCAACCCCGGCGGCGCCTGGTATCCTGCGACGATCGAGGGATGGAAGAACGATTCCCGGATCGTCTCCAACGGTAATTATGTGATGCTGATCGCCGTGGAAGGGGCGGACAGCGTTGTGGATAGCTTCAACGCGCTGTTTGCCTGATGTGGAATCAAAGAAATCAAAAAGAGGCCGGCGGACTGCCGGCCTCTTTCTTTTTTTGGTTTCTGCACCAGGAACTCCCGGAAAAAGGGCGGTGCCCGGAAAATCAGATCTTGACGAGTTCGTACTCCCGGGTGCCCAGCCCAAGCTTCTCTGCATGCTCCAGGCATACCTGCCACTCGGTATCGGGGTGGACGGCGTGGAAAACATCCTGGTCGCTGCAGTTGCAGCCCTCGTCATAGACGGCGGAGTTGCGGAACGGCGTCTGGGCCAGCACCGCATCGGCACAGGCCTGATCCAGCGCCACGGGGTCGAAGGAGGCAAACATGCCCACGTTGGGGACGATGGGCGCATCGTTTTCGGCGTGGCAGTCGCAGTTGGGGGAGACGTCCAGCACCAAAGATACATGGAAGCAGGGACGCCCGTCCACCACGGCCTTGGTATACTCGGCAATCTTCTTGTTGAGGATGGCAGGTGCCTCA
>ERZ780203.2302-NODE-2302-length-10809-cov-15.406732_pt1 | contig 10809 bp, 6 predicted proteins | sample MGYA00511168_ERZ780203 | MGnify/ENA primary metagenome ERZ780203 (study PRJEB29588, sample SAMEA2156577) | human gut metagenome | biome: human gut; feature: human-associated habitat; material: faeces | place: Denmark | collected 2008/2010 ...
CCCGCCACACCGCCGCGGCGGCAGTCGGGGCGGACGGCCATCTTGGTGATGCAGCCCTCGTCCACGACGGCGAGCAGCCCCGCGTAGCCGACGACGCTGCCGTTTTCTGCATCCAGCGCGACTAAGAAGGCCGAGCACGCGTTTTCAAGCTCCTCTGCGAGCATGTTGCGCGACCAGGGGTTCGAGAAGCATGTGCGCTCAAGCTCGGCAACGTCATTCAAATATTCGTTCGTCATCGGCACGATGCGGACTTTTTTCTTTAACTGTTCCATTGGTTTCCTCCGGTCATTTGGCTTCCAGCCAGTTTTTGCCCCAGTGGGCCTCGGCGGTCAGGGGAACGGAGAGGTGCACTGCGCCCTCCATCTCCTCGGTGAGGAGCCGTGCGACCGTCTCCTTTTCCTCCTCCGGGCACTCGACGATGAGTTCGTCGTGCACCTGCAAAATGAGCTTTGCCTTTAAGTTTTCCTTGTGCAGCCGCTCGTCGACGCGCACCATTGCGAGCTTGATGACGTCCGCGGCTGTGCCCTGGATGGGCATGTTGCGCGCGACACGCTCGCCGAACGAACGGGTATTGAAGTTGCTCGCCGCCAGCTCGGGCAGCGCGCGGCGGCGGTGCATCAGCGTTTCGACATAGCCGCGCTCTTTCGCCTGCGCGACGACCTCGTCCATATAGCGGCGGATGCCAGGGAAGCGCTCAAAGTACGTCTCGATATATTCCTTCGCCTCGTACACCGGCACGCCGATGTCCTGCGCGAGCGAGAAGGCGGAAATGCCGTACACGATGCCGAAGTTGACGGCCTTCGCGTGCGAGCGCATCTGCTTGGTGACCTGATCGCTTGGCACGCCGAAGACCTGCGCGGCCGTGACGGTGTGGATGTCCTCACCGGTCAGAAACGCCTGCTTCATCGCCTCGTCATCCGCGATGTGCGCGAGCAGCCGCAGCTCGATTTGGCTGTAGTCCGCGTCGACGAGCACGCAGCCGTCCGCGGGGACGAACATGCGGCGAAATTCGCTGCCGAGCTGCGTGCGCGTGGGGATATTCTGCAAATTCGGCTCGGTCGAGCTCAAACGGCCCGTCGCCGTGACGGTCATCTGGAAGCTCGTGTGGATGCGCCCGTCGGGCGCGATGACCTTCAAAAGACCGTCGCAGTAGGTCGAGCGGAATTTCGCGTACTGGCGGTACTGCAAAACCTCTTCGACGATGGGATTCTCCCACCGGAGCTTTTCGAGCACGTCCGCGTTCGTCGACCAGCCGGTCTTCGTCTTTTTGCCGTGCGGGAGCTGCAATCTCTCAAAGAGCACCTCGCCGAGCTGCTTGGGGGAGTTGATGTTGAACGGCCCGCCCGCCTCTTCATAGATGTGCTGCTCGAGCGTTTTGAGCTGCACTTCCATCTCGCTGCCGAAGGCCGCGAGAGCGTTCGCGTCCACGCGCATGCCCGCGTGCTCCATGCGCGCGAGCACGGCGCAGAGGGGCAGCTCAACCTCATAATAGAGTTCGTGCAGCTCGCGCTTTTCAAGTTCGGGGGCAAAGGCCTCATACAGCGCATCGACGGCGCTGGTATAGACGTGGAACGCCGTCTCGGCCTCGGCCGTGTCGCCGAGCATCGAGAAAGCGTCTGGATCTAAGTGCTTCGGCTCGGCAAGCGTCTGGTGGAAGTAAGCGGCGAAGAGCGACGCGATATCGTACTTGCCCGCCGTCGCGTCGAGCAGGTACCCTGCGAGCGCGGTGTCAAAAATGAACCCTTCGATGGGAAGGTCGTTTTCGAGCAGCGTGCGCTGGAGGTCCTTGACGTTGTGGCTGACTTTCTTGATATCATCCGAGAACAGGGCGCGCAGCAGCGCGTTCCAGTCGCCCTCGTAGCGGCTGAAGTAGAACTCGGCAGAGACGGCGGTCGATTCGCCTGCAACAAAGTCGACGATCACGCCGGAAAGGTCCGGCAGCGCCAGCAGCGTCACGTGCTTCGCCTTGCGGAAGAGCGAGAGATATTCCTTGGCCTTTTCCACCGTGGTCACGGCCTCGGCGGTCACGGTGAGGTCGACCGGCTCCTCGGCGGCGGGGATGTCGGCGGGCGGCTTGAGACCGTATTTTTCGATGAGCTTTGTGAACTCGAGCTTCATAAAGAGCGGATAGAGCGCGTCTGACGGCGCCTTGCGCAGATTGTCCTGCGGAGAAAATTCGAGTGGTGCGTCCGTCACGATAGTCGCGAGGTGGAAGCTCTGGCGTGCGCTCTCCTCGCCCTCGGTGAGCTTTTTGATGACGTTCGGCTTGGCCTCGATATCGGGGAGCAGCCGGTAAATTTCGTCGATGCTCTGGTATTTCTGGATGAGCGCCATCGCCGTCTTCTCGCCAACGCCCGGCACGCCGGGGATATTGTCGCTCGCGTCGCCCATCAGGGCTTTGAGGTCGACAATGTGGATGGGCGCAAAGCCGTAGACCTCACGAAAGCTCTCGGGCGTCATGTCCTTCGTCGTGGTCTGGCCCATGCGCGTGGAAATGAGCTTGACGGTCGTGTGCTCGGTCACGAGCTGCAAAGAGTCCTTGTCTCCCGTGGCGACGACACAGTCCCAGCCTGCGCTTTCGCACTTGCGCGAGATCGTGCCGATCAGATCGTCGGCTTCAAAGCCCGCGAGCTCATAGCGGGGAATGCTCATCGCGTCGAGCACATCCTTGAGCACCGGCATCTGCATGGCGAGCTCTTCGGGCATGGCGTGGCGCGTGGCCTTGTAGCCCTCGTACTCGAGGTGGCGGAACGTCGGCTCGCGGCGGTCGAAGGCGACGCACAGCGCCTCGGGCTTTTCCTCGTCGAGTAAGCGGCCGAGCATCGTCAGAAAGCCGAAGATCGCGTGGGTGAAAAACCCGTCGCGCGTGGTGAGCGGACGGACACCGTAATAGGCGCGGTTGATGATGGAGTTGCCGTCTAAAACCATCAGCTTCACGGCATGCACCTCCCAAAATGCAAATTTTTACTAAATATAGTATAGCGCAAAGCAAACAAAAACACAACAGAAACCGGCGGAACTCTCGGCGCGGAGTGAGAAAGTGTGGTAAAAATAAACAGAACACTTGCAATTTCTTGTCGGGATGTTTATAATATTGACTGAAAATCTGTTTTGCTTCCTAATTTTTTGTTAGGAAGCGGGCGGAAAAACAAAAAAGAAAGGGAGAAAATCATGGAAAAGCTATTTAAGCTGAAAGCCAACGGTACTACGGTACGCACCGAGATCCTTGCCGGTCTTACCACGTTTATGACCATGGCCTACATCATCGCGCTCAACCCGAACCTGCTGACCAACTTTGCAGTGGGTACGCCGCTGTGGAACGGTGTGTTCCTTGCCACCTGCATCGCCTCGGCAATCGGCACGATTTGCATGGCGTTTTTCGCCAACAAGCCGTTCGTCATGGCGCCCGGCATGGGACTCAACAGCTTCTTCGCGGTGGTCGTCGCCAACATCGCGGTCATCAACGAGTGCGAGTACGAGTCCGCGTTCCAGGCGGCGCTCGTCATCATCCTTGTCGAGGGTATCGTGTTCCTCATCCTCACGCTCTTAAAGGTGCGTGAGAAGATCGTGGAGGCCATTCCTCTCGGCGTGCGCTACGGCATCGCTCCCGCCATCGGCCTGATGCTGATGAACGTGGGCCTTGGCTCCAACGTCGGTATCTACTCTGAAAACGGCGGCCCGTTCTACATGATGCGTGACTTCTTCGGCGCGCTGACGCCCAGCATCATCAAGGGCAACATGGGCTCGGGCTACGATGCGATGGTCCTGACCGTCGTGACCGCGTTCCTCGGCGTTTTCGTCATGGTCGTCCTCGCCAAGAAGGGCGTGAAGGCGGCAGTGCTGCTCGGCATGCTGTTCTCGTCCGTCATCTACTGGGCGGGCAGCGCCATCTTCCTGCATGTCAATCCGTTTGCAAGCCTCGCGACTGCGAGCTTTGTCCCGCCTTTCGCCGACATGGTCTCCACCACGCTTTTCAAGTTTGACTTTGCGGGCTTTGTGAACATCGGCTGGTTCACCGCCATCACGCTCGTCATCACCTTCTGCATGATCGATATGTTCGATACCATCGGCACGCTCGTCGGTACGGCCTCCCGCGCCGGCATGGTCGATCAGGACGGCAACATGCCCCAGATGAAGGAAGCCCTGCTGTCCGATGCCATCGGTACGGTCGCGGGCGCCTGCACCGGTACCTCCACCGTCACCACGTTCATCGAGTCCGCCTCCGGCGTGGAAGCGGGCGGCCGCACGGGCCTGACTGCGCTCACCGCGGGCATCCTGTTCCTCGCCTGCATGTTCCTCGCCCCCATCGCCGCCGTCATCCCCGGCGCTGCGACCTCCGCCGCGCTGATCTATGTCGGCGTTCTGATGCTCCAGGGCCTCAAGAATGTGGACTTCAGCGATATGGACCAAATGCTGCCGGTGTCCATCATGCTCATCGGTATGCCGATCTCCGGCTCCATCGGCCACGCCATCGGCCTGGGCCTCATCTCCTACACCTTTGTCAAGGTGCTCTCCGGCAAGGCTAAGGATGTCAGCGTTCTGACCTACGTGATCTCCGCGCTGTTCCTTGTCAAGTTCTTCGCCGTTGTGTAAGTGTGTGAAAAAACCTTAAAAAGAGCGTCCCGTACGGGACGCTCTTTTTTTCTGCGCCGCGGTATGATATCATGACGAAGATACATAGGGTAATAGGAGCGCACGGCGAAAAAACCTTGAAAAATCAAGGATTGCAACTGCCGGTTGACAAATTTGACAGTGCGCTTTCTTTCCCGCAACCGCGAAATAGGCTATGATAACGCCATCCAGACGGCGCGGGACCGCGCCTTAGAATTCAGGAGGAAGACGATATGATCTTAGCGGATAAAATCATCACGCTGCGCAAAAAGGCGGGCTGGTCGCAGGAGGAGCTGGCAAGTCAGCTCGGGGTGACGCGCCAGTCGGTATCCAAGTGGGAGGGCGCGCAGTCCGTGCCGGACCTTGACAAGGTGGTGCAGATGAGCCGGCTGTTTGGCGTGAGCACCGACTATTTATTGAAGGACGAACTCGAAGAAGAGGAGTTCGTCGAATCCGAGGCGGACGAAACGCCGCTGCGGAGAGTGACGATGGAGCAGGCGGCGCGATACCTTGCGCTGCGCAAGGCCTGCGCGCCAAAGATCGCACTGGCGGTGGCGATGTGCATCGTCTCGCCGGTCGTGATCATCTTCCTCGCTGCGCTGGCGGACGCGGGCCTGGGCGGCATTTCGGAGGATCTGGCCGCAGGGGTTGGTGTGAGCGTCATTTTGGCGCTGGTTGCCGCTGCGGTGGGGATATTCCTCTCCTGCGGGGCGAAGACAAAGGAGTTTGAATTCCTTGAAAAGGAGCCGTTCGAGACGGAATACGGCGTGAGCAGTATGGTGCACGAGCGGCGCAAGGCCTATGAGCCGACCGCCTCGCGCTGTACGATCCTCGGCGTGGTGCTGTGCATCCTTGCTGTCGTGCCGCTGATGCTCGGGGTCGGTCTCGCGTCGTCCGATGTCGCCGCGCTGCTCGTGCGCGTCGCTCCGGCGGATGTTTACGCTGTGGCGGCGGTGGATGTGCTGCTGCTTTTAGTCGCCTGCGGCGCGGGCGTGCTCGTTTGGAGCGGAACGTACACCGACGCGATGGATCAGCTGCTCGAGGAGGGCGACTACACGCGCAAAAAGAAGGCGCGCAGCGGCGTAATGAGCACAGTGTCGCTCATCTACTGGCTGAGCGTGACGGCGATCTTCCTGTTCTACACCTTCGGCCCCAGGGGAAACGGCCAGCCGCAGTATAGCTGGTTTATCTGGGCCGTTGGCGGCGTACTGTATGCGGCGGTGATGGGTATTGTGTCGCTCGTGCTGTATCACAAAGATAAAATGTAAAGCACACTTGACAAATGGGAATGACAGTGATATCCTACAAGTAAAGCAAACTTGACATTTGCAAAATGGCTCTTGACAGTTGGAAATCACGTGATATTATTTTGATATCACAAAGATATTCGAAACGGCTGCAAGAAGAAAAGAGGGAGAACCTTATGCTCTATATTGAACACCTGACCAAGACCTTCGGCGAAAAGAAAGCCGTGGATGATCTGTCGCTCCACATCGCGCCGGGGGAGATCTACGGCTTCATCGGCCACAACGGCGCGGGCAAGACCACGACGCTCAAGTCGGTCGTCGGCATCCAGCAGTTCGACTCCGGCAGGATCACGATCGGCGGGCACTCCATTCAGGACGATCCCATCGCCTGCAAGAAGATGCTCGCCTACATCCCGGATAACCCCGACCTCTACGAGTTTATGACGGGCATCCAGTACCTCAATTTCATCGCCGACATCTTCGGTGTGGAGGAAAGCGCGCGGCAGGAGCGCATCCGCAAGTACGCGGACCTCTTCGAGCTGACGACCGACCTGGCCCAGCCCGTCGCGGCCTATTCCCACGGCATGAAGCAGAAGCTTGCCATCATTTCGGCGTGGCTGCACGAGCCGAAGCTCATTTTGATGGATGAGCCGTTCGTCGGCCTCGACCCGAAGGCTTCACATATCTTAAAGGGCATGATGCGCGAGGTGTGCGACGCGGGCGGCGCGATCTTCTTCTCGACCCACGTGCTCGAGGTGGCCGAAAAACTCTGCGACAAGGTCGCCATCATCAAGGGCGGCAAGCTCATCCGCTCCGGCACGATGGAGGAGGTCAAGGGCGACGACTCGCTCGAGGAGGTCTTCCTTGAGCTGGAGGGCGAATCATGCTGAAAACGCTCGTCAAGAAGCAGCTGATGGAAATTTTCCGCAGCTACTTTTATAATGCCAAAACCAATAAAAAACGTTCGACGGCGGGGATTATCGCTTATATCCTGCTCTTTGCCGCGTTGATGATCGGCCTGATCGGCGGGATGTTCACGGGGCTTTCCGCTTCGCTCTGTGCGCCGCTTACGCAGGCGGGGATGGGCTGGCTCTATTTTGCGCTCATGTCGCTGCTCGCCATCTTTCTCGGCGCGTTCGGCAGCGTGTTCAACACGTATTCGGGCCTGTACTTCGCTAAGGACAACGACCTGCTGCTGTCTCTGCCCATCCCGGTGCGGACGCTGATGGCCTCGCGGCTGCTGACGGTCTATCTCATGGGCCTTATGTACTCCGCGGTCGTCATCCTGCCCGCGGTCATCGTCTACTGGGTCACGGTCTCGGCGGCGCCGATGGCGCTCCTCGGCGGTGTGCTGCTGACGGCGCTCATCTCAATCTTCGTGCTCACGCTCTCGTGCGCGCTGGGCTGGGTCGTGGCGAAGGTGAGCCGTAAGCTCAAGCACAAGAGCTTCATCACGGTCATCGTCTCGCTCGCGGGGCTTGCCATCTACTATTTCTTCGTCTTCAAGGCACAGACGGCCATCGAGCAGCTCGTCGCCAACGCCGCGGTCTACGGTGAGAAGATCAAGGGCGCGGCGCACCCGCTCTACGTCTTTGGCCTGACCGGTACGGGCGATGTGACAGCGATGCTGCTGAGCGCGGCGGTCATCATCGCGCTGTTTGCGCTGACGTGGACGCTGCTCTCGCGCAGCTTTTTGCAGATCACGACCGCGTCGGGCGCATCGGGCAAGGCTGTGTACCGCGAAAAGGCCGTCAAGCGCCGGAGCATCGATGGGGCACTTTTCGGCAAGGAGCTCGCGCGCTTCACCGCGAGCCCGAACTACATGCTCAACAGCGGCCTCGGTATCCTGCTGCTGCCGATCTCGGGCATCCTGCTTTTGTGGAAGGGCGGAACGGTCGTGTCGCTGCTGAACGAGGTCTTCACCTCGCAGAGCGGCTGCGCGGAGGTGCTGCTCTGCACCGGCGTGTGCGCCATTGCGTCGATGAACGACATGGCGACGCCGTCGGTCTCGCTCGAGGGAAAGTCCCTCTGGCTCGCGCAATCGCTGCCCGTCAAGCCCTGGCAGGTGCTTCGCGCAAAGCTCAAGGTACAGCTTGCGCTCACGGCCCTTCCAGCACTCGTGCCGCTTGCCTGCATGGCGTTTATCCTGCCTGTGACGGCGGCGCTGCCGCTCGTTTTTGCCGAGGCACTCGCGTACATCGCGTTTTCCGCGTGCCTGGGGCTGACGCTCGGCGTCGCGCGGGCAAACCTGACGTGGACGAGCGAGCTCATGCCCATCAAGCAAAGTCTGGCCGTGACGATCGCGCTGTTCGGCGGCTGGCTCTACGCCATCGTGTTCGCGGGGCTCTACCTCTGGCAGGGGTGGAAGCTCGGCGCGGCTGCGTATCTCGCCATCGCGGCGGCGGTGACGCTCGCGGTGACAGCGCTGCTTCTTCGCTGGCTCAAGACGAAGGGCGCACAGCGCTTTGCGATGCTGTAAAGGAAAATAAAATGAGAGAGTGCGGCGGTCGAAGGACCGCCGCACTTCTTTTATATAGGCAGGGGCAAAAATTTACACAGTTCGTTCTTGCGGAAAGCGGCGGACTATGCTATTATGTGACTATACTCACAAGTAGACTTTGAGGAGCGTGATCGATATGCCGCTGCGCGGCAAGCAGGCGAGCGGACTTTTGACGCAGCAGAAACTGTCCAAAAAATATTAGATGCTTCTTTAAAACTTTTTTTGGAAAAGGGATATGAGGGCACGACGACCGCGGAGATCGCCCGCGCCGCGGGCATGACGCCAAGCTCGTTTTTTCGGGCCTTTCCCAGCAAGGAGGCGCTGCTGCTCGAGCTTGACAAGCGGATGTTCAGCGGGCAGTTCGCGCTGGCCGAGCAGCACAGCGCGGCACAGGACCCCGTCCTGCTCTACGCGGTGGAGACGGCCATCCAGCTCCACATCGCCGAGCTGACCGAGCCGCTGCGCGAGCTGTACGTGACGGCCTACACGTTGCCGTCGACCTCGGCATACCTGTACCGCAGCACGGCGAAGCGGCTGGAGGGCATCTTCGGGGACTATCTTCCGGACGCGGAGGCCAAGGATTTTTACGAGATGGAGATCGCCTCGGCGGGCATGATGCGCTCGTTCATGGCTGTGCCGTGCGACGTGTATTTTACCGTGGAGCGCAAGATCGCGCGCTTTTTGGAGTGCGCGCTCAAGCTCTACAATGTGCCGGTCGAGCGGCGGCGGGAGGTCACCGCAGCCGTTTTGCAGCTCGACCTGCACGCCATGGCGGCGGGCATCATCCGAACGACTGTCCAGCAGGCCGAAAAGGGCTTCGAGGCCGTGAAGGCCGAACCGGCATTTTAAGAAAAACCGCAAGGGGATATCCCCTTGGTGCATCCGGTGGATGCACCAATCGCTTTGATGGAGGAATGATATGAAAAAACGTATTTTCAGCATTTTGACGGCGTTGTGCCTGTGCCTGACGCTGTTGCCGACGATGGCGGCGGAGAAGACCGCCGGGACGGCAACGGAGGTCAAAACATCGGACGAGTTGGTTGGAGCCTTGGCGGACTCGAACGTCACGACGATCAAGCTGAAGGAGAATATCACGGTCAATGCAACGGAAAATGTCAAAGAGCTGACCATTGACCGGCCAATCACACTGGTGAACGGCACCCGTGCTCCCAATCTGTCCCTCTGGCCTCCCCTGACCATTGCCGAGGGCGGGGCGCTGACGCTGGAAGGTGGAGTATTCTTCTATCCTTGCGACAGCGTAACGGTCAACGGCAGCCTGACCGTGGGCGCGGGTTGCGAGGTGATCTTCGAAGTCGATCAATCTTTTCTGACAATCAATCAGGGCGGTACCGTAACGACCCAGCCCGCTGGCGAAAACACAATTTCCGGCCTGCTGTCGTTGGGAAAGGATGCTGCGCTGACGGTGAACGGCGCACTGGTCAACAACGGCAGGCTTTCCGTCTCCAACATGGAAAACCTGAAAAAGGCGGCGAGCATCGGCGGCGACCTGACGCTGAACCGCATGACCATCACGGAGGATTATACCCTGGATATGCAGGGGAATCTGCTGACGATTACCGGTTTCCTGAACTTTGAAGATGGCGCGAACCTAACTGTGAAAAACGCCAGCCGGGTGGATGCCACCGGTGTTACGATCTCCGGCGGAAGCTATTACTGCCCGGTGAATGTCGGAAATGCTGAGGGTGTAATCACCGGCGGCAGCTTCTACGGGCCGGTCACAGTCAAAAAAATCAGCGACGCGACTCCCGCTTATATTTCCGGCGGCACGTTCTACAACGAATTGAAGGGAAGCTATATCACTAAAGGCTGCATAGTGACCTTCATGAATGGAAGCAGCCAATACGCCATGCAGGTGGTGAAGGACAAGGCCAGCGCACCGGATACACCAGTCAAGTCTGGCTACCGTTTTGTGGGCTGGTATAACGGCAATGCAAAATGGGACTTTGACACGCCTGTGACAGAAAATTTGACCCTGACGGCGAAATGGGAGAAAATCCACACATCTGCCCCCTCCGCGCCGCGCTATGACGTTGCGGTCTCTGACGGCGCGCACGGCAGTGTGACTGTCAGCCCGAAGTCTGCCTCCAAGGGCAGCACTGTGACCGTCACCGTCACGCCCGATAAGGGCTATGCGCTCGAAACGCTGGCGGTCACCGACAAGAACGGCAACGCGCTCGACCTGACCGACCAGGGAGGCGGACAGTACACCTTCACCATGCCGTCCAGCCCCGTGACCGTCGCCGCGACGTTCATGGACGACAACACGATGCTCAACTTCTTCGTCGACGTCCCCGCGGGCGCGTACTACTATGACGCGGTCCTCTGGGCGGCGGAGGGCGGCATCGTCACCGGCACGGACGCGGTGCATTTCTCGCCGGACGCCTCCTGCACCCGCGCGCAGCTCGTCACGTTCCTGTGGCGCGCGGCGGG
>ERZ780203.2309-NODE-2309-length-10772-cov-18.374265_pt1 | contig 10772 bp, 9 predicted proteins | sample MGYA00511168_ERZ780203 | MGnify/ENA primary metagenome ERZ780203 (study PRJEB29588, sample SAMEA2156577) | human gut metagenome | biome: human gut; feature: human-associated habitat; material: faeces | place: Denmark | collected 2008/2010 ...
CGCGCGCTCATCGTCGAGCCAAAGCTCTGCCTGCTTGACGAGCCGCTCTCGAACCTCGACGCGGCGCTGCGCGTGCGGATGCGCGGGGAGCTCAAGCGCCTGCAGCGCGAGCTCGGCACCACGATGGTCTTCGTCACACACGATCAGGAGGAGGCGCTCATTCTGGCTGACTCCATCGCCGTGATGAGCGAGGGCGAGCTCTTGCAGCTCGGCTCGGCAGAGGAGGTCTTCCGCCATCCCGCAAACGACTACATCGCATCATTTCTGGGCCTCAACGACATTGTGTGGAAGGATGACGGCAGCGTGCTGAAGGTCATCCGCCACGGAGAAAAGGGGTAACATCGCCATGCTTGTTGATATGCACCTGCACGAATGCACCTACTCGACCGACAGCTTTCTCCATCTGGAGGAGATCGTCTCCATCGCAAAGGAAAAGGGTCTGGACGCGATCTGTATCACGGACCACGACAGCATGGGCCTGCGCGAGCGCGCGGAGGCCTATTCCCGCGAGATCGGCTACCCCATCTTCGTCGGCGTGGAATTTTTCTCGCTTTGGGGCGATATCACCGCCTGGGGCATCGACGGCATCCCCGACCACCGCATCGACGCACAGGATTTTATCGACCTGGTGCGCGAAAAGGACGGCTTCTGCGTCTCCTGCCACCCCTTTCGCAGCAACAATCGCGGGCTGCGCGAGCATCTGCGCGACGTGCACGGCCTTGACGGCGTGGAGGTCCTCAACGGCAGCACGCCGCTTGAGGAGAACCGGACGGCACTGCGCTTCTGCCGCGAGTTGGGACTCAAGGCCATCGGCGCGAGCGACGCGCACGTGCCGGAGCAGGTGGGAAAATACGTGACATGGCTGCCCGAAACGGTCACAACGCTGCCTGATTTTGTCACCGCGCTGCACACGCTGGAAACGTGTCCCGCCATCTGGACGGGCAGCGGGTACGATGTCGTCACCGAGTTTTGAGATGAATTTTCAGCGGGCTGGGGTATCATGCTCCGGCCCCTTTTTTACATTCCGCTGTGTCATATCCGATATTCATGCAGGAAAGCTGTGGTAATATTTCACAAGAACCCATTCTTCCGTGTAAAAAGATTCTCAAAATTTGGAGAAGTGGAAAATTAGGGATTGACATTTTCCCAGCATGGGAGTATGGTAACGCCAACAATTTCAAACGCCCGATCGCGAGGTCGGGAAGATAGAGGCGCGGCTGACAAAAGTAGCGCGTTCGCACCGGCACAGGAAGCCGGAGCGCGCGAAAGGGGATGCCGCCGAAGTGGAAACGGTTCCTGTGCCGTCTACCGCTGGTTCGTCAGAGAACATCTGCCGGACTGTCACGTATGTGGAGCGCTATCGAGGTCGGCAAGCTGTTTATCCCCCCCAAGGTGATGACCGGTTTGCCGGATTGCAGTACAGTTGCAGCCGTAAATGCTTCACAAAGCATTTACGGCTTTGTTTTTTGTCTGCATCGGGAGTGCGCTGAAGGCGTAGAAAGCAGGACTCCCCTGTTTTTGAAAAAATCAAACTCATCACAAGAAAGGAAACCACCACCATGAAGCTCAGAACCTTTACCGCCCTCCTGCTGGCGGCCATCATGCTCTTCGCGCTCACCGCCTGCGGCAGTCAGGCCGCCGACGATTCCAGCAGCGATCAGCAGCAGGAACAGCAGGACACCACCACAAACGAAAGCAACGAATTCCGCGTCGGCATGGAGTGCGCTTACGCCCCCAACAACTGGCAGGAAAGCGAAGCGACGGACTCGAACGTCCCCGTTGAAAACGTCGCCGGCGCGTATGCCGAGGGTTACGACGTGCAGATCGCCAAGGCCATCGCAGAGGGCCTCGGCAAGGAGCTCGTCATCGTCAAGCTCAGCTGGGACGGCCTGATCGACGCGCTCAATCAGGGCCAGATCGACGCCATCATCGCCGGTATGATGGACACCGCCGAGCGCCGCGAATCCATCAACTTCTCCGATCCTTACCGTGAGACCACCTACGGCCTGATGGTGCTCGCCGATTCCCCGTACTTAAATGCCACCTCCATTCAGGACTTCTCCGGCGCGGCCGTCCTCGGCCAGCAGGGCACGGCGCTTGACGATGTCATCGAGCAGATCGAAGGCGTCGACCACCTGAGCCCCGTCGGCAGCGTGCCCGACATGATCTCCCGCCTGCAGCAGGGCACCTGCGACGCCATCGTCATCAACGTTGAGAACGCGCAGGGCTACCTCGCTTCCAACCCGAACTTCCGCCTGGTCACCTTCGATGAGGGCAGCGGCTTCACGCTCCCGGCCAAGGGCTCCTGCGTGGGTCTGCGCAAGAGCGACAATGAACTCCTTGATCAGATCAACACCATCCTTTCCGGCATCGACGACGACGCCCGCGCCGCCATGTGGCAGGCAGCCGTCGACGGCCAGCCCCAGTAATATATCCCACGCACCGCCGCCGCTTGAACCGCGGCGGCGGGTACGCGAAGCACTCAAAGAAAAATCAGGCGCTTCGCACCATAAAGGAGGAAACACCATGGCAGCATCCACCGCGCCCCGGAAGAACTTCATCACCCGGGATCACCGTTACGTTTATTTAGGCGGCAGCCTCATCGCCCTGCTGGGTCTCGGCATGTTCTACTCCGCTCCCAGCCCGTACAGCTTTATCCCCGCGCAGTCCGTGTTCGGCACGGCGCTCGCGGTGATCTGCTGGTTCTTCCTCGGCGTGAGCGCCATGGCGCTGCTCGTCAAGTGGGCCTATTGGAACAATTACAGCTCCACTATTATGAAGCGCCCGCTCATCGTGCGCATCAGCCGTTACCTCTCGTATCTCGACGCCGCGGCCTTCGCGCTGCTGGTGCTCGACCGCTTCATCTTAAAGCTCGCCTACATCATAAACACCGCCATCCATGCCGACAGCAACCCGACCGACACGCTCTCCACCATGGCCTACATGGCGTACAACCAGCGTTCGCTCTTCGCCATTGGCATTTCGTACACGGTGCGCCTCGCGCTCTTCGGCACGGCGATCGCGTTCGTGCTGGCGCTTCTCATGGTCTTCCTCCGCATTCAGGAGCCCGACAAACGCGACAACGACTTTGTGAAGTTCCTCAAGATCGTTGCCAACAAGTTCTCCCGCTTCTACATCTTCGTCATCCGCGGCACGCCAATGATGGTGCAGTCGCTCATCCTCTATAACGCGGTGTTCGGCCTTTTCAAGCGCACGGGCATGAGCGTTTCGGACATCAACCGCGTCTGGCCGCTCTTCTTAGCGGGTCTTGTCACCGTTTCCCTCAACTCCACGGCTTACCTCGCCGAGGTCCTGCGCGGCGGCATTCTCGCCGTGGACGCGGGCCAGATGGAGGCCGCGCGCTCGCTCGGCATGACGCACTGGCAGGCCATGCGCAAGGTCGTCTTCCCGCAGGCCATCAAGAACTCGCTTCCCGCCATCGGCAACGAATTCATCATCAACATCAAGGATTCGTCCGTTCTCTGCGTCGTCGGCGTGTCCGATCTGATGTTCATGACCCGTTCGGTCGCCGGTATTTATTATAAAGGTACCGAGTGCTACCTCATCGCCGCCATCGTTTACCTGTTCCTGACGTATCTTTCTTCGCTCCTGCTCAAGGCCATCACGGGAAAGATGACCGCGCCGGACAACACCAAGCGGCACCAGGGCAACCAAACCGTCGATCTGGGGCTTCCCAGCTCGAACTGACAGGAGGGCGCTATGACGAACGATCCCATCATCAAAATCGAACAGCTCGAAAAGTCCTTCGGCGACCTGCATGTGCTCAAGGGCATTGACCTTGAGGTCAACCGCGGAGAGGTCGTGTGCATCATCGGCGCATCCGGCTCTGGCAAATCGACGCTGCTGCGCTGCATCAACTTACTGGAAGAGGCCGACTCGGGCCACATCTGGTTCGACGGGCAGGATTTAATGGACTTAAAGGTCAACCTGAACGCCCTGCGCCAGAAGATCGGCATGGTGTTCCAGGGCTTCAACCTCTTCAACAACAAGTCCGTGCTTGACAACTGCACTCTCGCTCCCATGGACGTCAAGCACATCCCCAAGGCGCAGGCCGAGGCCACGGCCATCAAGCACTTAACGACCGTTGGCCTCGCCGACTTCATCCACGCCGACTCCCGCCGCCTCTCCGGCGGGCAGAAGCAGCGCGTCGCCATCGCGCGGGCGCTGTGCATGGAGCCGGAGATCATGCTCTTCGACGAGCCGACCTCCGCGCTCGACCCCGAGATCGTCGGCGAGGTGCTGGACGTCATGAAAAACCTCGCTCAGCAGGGCATGACGATGGTCGTCGTCACGCATGAGATGGCGTTTGCCAAGGAAGTGAGCGACCGCGTCGTCTTCATGGATCAGGGGGTTATCTTAGAGCAGGGCTCGCCCAAGGAGGTCTTCGGTAACCCCAAGGAGCCGCGCACGCGTGAGTTCCTCAGCCGCTATCTGGAGGATAAAATGGCATGATACAGAAAAAAGTGACCGATTTTTTTGCCCTGGAGGGCAATTATCCCGACTTGGACGGCGAGGGCGCGGTCGCGCGCCTGTCCGCCGCCATCCGGTGCAAGACCATCAACTACTTTGACCACAGCCGGACGGACTACACGGAGTTCGACAAGCTGCACGCGCACATCAAGGCAAGCTACCCCAACATCATGCGCGTGGGCACGTTTGAGCGCATCGGCCACCACGCCGTGCTCATCACCATCCCCGGCAGCGACGCTTCTCTGCGCCCCTGCCTCTACATGTCGCATCAGGACGTCGTTCCCGTTGTTGAGGGCACAGAGCAGGACTGGACGCATCCCGCCTTTTCCGGCGACATCGCGGACGGCTATATCTGGGGCCGCGGCACACTCGACATCAAAGAGCAGGTCTTCGGCGTGCTGGAGGCCGCGGAATATCTGCTCGCCCACGGCAAATCCTTTGCCCGCACGGCGTATCTCGCCTTCGGCGACGACGAGGAGACCATCAACTTAGGCGCGCTCGCCATCGCCGAGCATTTGAAGGCGCAGGGCGTGACGCTCGAATTCGTTCTTGACGAGGGCGGCTGCAAAATTGAGCCCGGCACGGCCTTCGGCGCGCCGGAGACGGCCATCGGCAGCGTGCAGCTGATGGAAAAGGGCTACGCCGACTTGGAGCTCTGCGTCCACAGCATCGGCGGGCATTCGAGCCGTCCGTTCGGCGGCACGTCGCTCGCTCGTCTCTCCGGCGCGATCGCCGACATCACGCGCGCGCCGTTTTCCGTGCACCTCAACAGCGCCATGACCGGCGCGTTTGAAACCCTCGCTCCCTACATCACCGAGGAGCCGCTCAAGACTCTTGTGCAGGATGTTGCGGGCAACGCGGACGCCATCGCGGCCTGCTGCATGGGCTCGCCCGACCTCTTCCCGTTTGTCACCACCACCATCGCGCCCACGATGATCCACGGCGGCAGCGCCGCGTGCAATGTGATGCCGCAGGACATGACCGCGGTCATCAACTTCCGCTTGGCGGACGGAGACACGGTCGAGAGCGTCATGGCCCACTGCCGTGAGGCCGTACAGGACAAAGGCGTCGAGATGCGCTTTTTGCAAGCGAACGACCCCTCCGCCATCGCAAAGCGCGACGGCTACGGCTATCGCAGGGTCGTCGAGAGCATGCAGCGCTACTTCCCGGACGTCGTGTTCATCCCGTCGATGACCGCGGGCGCAACGGACGCGCACCGCTATGAGGAGATCTGCGACACGTGCCTGCGGTGCAGCCCGTTTATGACCGAGCCCGCGGAGGCCGCCTCCGGCGTGCACGGCACGAACGAGCGTCTTCTCGTCCGCTCGTATTTGCAGGGCATCCGCGTACTCATCGACCTGATGGAGCACGCCAACGTGGAACCGTGAATTTCCTTTCTTTTTAATGAAAAAGCCGGAGCAGCTCAGGCTGCTCCGGCTTTTCTTTCCTGTTCAGTTCTCGCCCATCGTGTAGACCATGTCCCAGAAGCGCAGGTCAAAAAGGCAGCAATTTTCGAAGATCTCGCAGAGCCGCTGCGCCTTCTTTTCGTCGATCACTTCGGCGAGCGCGTCGATCCGGTCGATCAAGGCCTGATTCGTCTGCCGGTACTCCTCGGAAACGTAGCCCGCGAACCACGCGCCGTAGTTCTCATCGTGCAGGGCGCTTGGGTAGCGCTCCACCATCTGCTCGGCAATATACGCATAGCTCCACGAGCAGTTCAAAAGCGTCACGAGCCCCGTCAGCACATCCCCCGCCTGCGCCTCGCAGAGCATGTAATGGCTGTAGGCGCTGTTGTCGATGTGCGGGCGCGCATCGGCGATCTCCTCCGTGACGCCGAGGCGCTTCATGTACGGAAGATGCGTGCGGAACGTCTCGTCGATCGTGTTCGCCATCTCCCCGCTCAAAAAGCGGATCTGCTCGAAGTCGTCGGTTTTCTGAAGGATCGCCGCAAAAATTTTCACGTAATCCCGCAGGTACAGATAATCCTGCACCATATAGTAGCGGAACTTCTCTCTCGGCAGCGTGCCGTCCGCCATCTCCGTCACAAACGGATGGGTCAGATACCGCGGCCAGAGCGCCTTTGCCCGCTCGTAGATCCTCTCGGAGAGCTTCACGCCGTTCTCCCCGCTCATTTGTGGGCGATGAGCGCGACGTAGCCGCCGCTCTGATAGCCGGGGACGACGTCCTCCACGCTCTCGTTGGTGTACATGGGGTTCTTCAAGAGCGTCTGGTAGAAGTCAAAATCGTGGAAGCCGAGCGATTTGAGCGCGTCGACCTTTTCCTCGGTCGAGTGCCACACGCCCGCGCAGCACAGCTCGAGCGGATACGGCAGCTTGGGCATGACACCGCGCAGGGACGGGTGGTCGAACGTGCCAACGGCCTTGGCGAGAAGGTACATGAAGCCGAACGCGCTCTCCTTGGGCACATCCAGCGAAATGAACTTGCCGTTCGGCTTAAGCGCCTTTTTGCACACGTCGAACGCGCGCGTCAGGTCCTCCATATAGCTGGAGCTGCCGTTCAAATAGATGATGTCGTAGGCGTTCTCTTCAAGCTCGACCTCCTCGATCGCGCCGAAGGCGATGACGTTGATGCCGCGCTTCTGCGCGATCGCGCCCATGTCGCGCGAGGGCTCAACGCCCTCGATGTTCTTGCAGTCGATCATACTCTCGAACAGGCCGCTGCCGCAGCCGACGGAGAGCACGCGCTTGCCCGAAATATCGCCGAGCGCCTTTTCAAACAGGCGGAATTCGCTCTGGAACACGTTTTCGTTTTCCATAAACCAGGCGTCGTACTGCGCCGCGTAGCCGTCAAATTTGGGTTTCATCGTCAAGTGATCCTTTCTGTTTTGTCAATTTTCAAGGTCCCGCCCGCCGTTTCCGCTTCCCTATTATCCTGTGCCGCAGGACGCGGGAAAACAGGCCGGGCCTGTGCCTTTTTGATGAATCATAGCACAATCAGCTCACTACCGCAACGGTATGTTTGCGGTAAATATCCATCACCTTTTGCCCAAGTACAAGGCGCTTTTTGTCTATCTCCACGATTCTCCCAAACGGTGCAAAAGAGCGCTGAGAAAGTCGGCGGTTTCCCTGATGATTCCTCATTCGCACATCGCATTCCTTCATATAAATCGAGATGGAAAGAAGTCAGGCTTCTTTCCATCTCTTTTTTCAGATATGGGTCTTATTCTCACAAATCCACTGATCGCATGGGTTTTGAGCTTCAGTGATAGAGCTCGCTATAGCTGCCGAGAAAAGCGACGTTTTTGCCGTCCAGATCGCGCAGGCAGCCGTCTACCACGCTGCCCTTTTTGCAGGCGAAGCGCAGCATGATCTCTTCGGCCAGAGAGCGGTTGCATCCGCTGCCGCCATCTACCACGATCACATCTCCCTCCTGCGCCATGTCGAGCGCCTGATGGAAAAAGAGATTGTCGCCGATCGGCGCTTTCACCGTGGCGGAAGGTCAGTTCCCCTTCCAGTTCGTCAGTCCCCTGACTCATCGTTCCATTTGCAGTGCCTCAATGATCTTTTCCCCTGCCTGAACGCCCATTTGACGCATCGGCTGGTAAATCGAGGAAATTCCTGGATAGACCAGCTCCGACCAGCCCAACGCATCATAGCCGCACACACCCAGATCATCTGGAATACGCACCTTACGATGTTCAAGCTCTCGAAGCACCAGGAAAAGCGTGTGCGTATTGATCGCAAATACCGCCTTTTTCCGTTCCGGTTCGCCGTGGAGCAATGCGTCGATTGCCTCCGGTACCCGTGTCTCCGTCCGGCCGACCATGGCAACGGCCTCGTTTTCGTTCATGCCGAACATAAACGCTGCCGTAAGGCCACCCCGGAAGATTTCGCGTACACAATACCACCGGCGTTCCTTTTTCACAGATCGCCTGATACGGTTCGACCGACTCTACCGCCGGAACGATCACAAAGCCTTCGACCTGCTGGTTCAGGCAAAGCTGGAGCGCCTGAAGCTCCTTCGCTGGATCATTTTCACTGCAGCAGACCATGGTTCCGTAGCCGTAGCGGTTGCACACTTCACTGATCCCGGTCACGGTCTGTGCTCCGACCTGATAGCGCAGGGTGTGCACGATCATACCGATGATCCCGCTCTTTCTGGACTTGAGCGTTCTGGCAACGCTGCTGGACACATAGTCATTCTCCCGGATCACCTTTTCATCATAAAGCAAAAGCTGCTACCGGACACTAAGAAATAATTCTCTCTAAGAACGGATCTGCTTCCTGTCCTATTATCTGAAATGTATATTTTTTTATGTTTCGAGTGTCTAACCCTCCTCGCTATAATAATTCCTTATTCTGTGAGCTGAACCCATTTCGTCCGATTGCCCTCGCACGGCTTTATTGTGGTCTCAGGACTACGCATACTACACCTGACCTTGCAGATGATGTAGTATTGCATAGCCGTATTGCAGAGCAGTTCCATTCGTCCCTTCCCTTATACCCTCAAACACTTACGCTAAATTGTTGCGATTCGTATTGGAGTTTCTCACTGTTGAACACGCCGAGCGTTACGTTTTTTACTGCACCGACGCCGCTGACTGACGCCAGCATGATCTGCTCTCTTTCACCCACTGGCACACGGCGTCTCAAAAGCTCTCCTCTTCCGGATGCGCAAAATCACACTATTTTTACTTGTCAGCCTCGGCACACTTCGTTATAATATGTATTATAATTATCTGATGATTTTCGCTTCAAAATGACAAATTGTACGGGGAGGGGTCTATAATGGAATTACATTCTCAGCAGGTACGCGCACTTGCACCAGAGAGCGATCCGCTGAAGATCGGCATGGGATGGACGATTGATGATCTGAGCAAACCCCAGATCATGGTGGAGAGCACCTTTGGCGACAGCCATCCCGGCAGCGCGCATCTCGATCAATTTGTAAGACAGGCCGTGCAGGCGGTCAACGAGCACGGCGGCAAAGCCGCCCGCTATTTTGCCACCGATCTGTGCGACGGTATCGCACAGGGACACGACGGCATCAATTACTCCCTCGCCCACCGTGAAGCCATCGTCGATCTGGTGGAGGCGCAGGCGAACGCAAGCGGATTTGACGGCGGCATATTCATCGCAAGCTGCGACAAGGCCGTTCCCGCCATGCTGATGAGCATCGGGCGGCTCAAGGAAATGAGCGCCATCGTCGTCACCGGCGGCGTCATGGAAGCCCATCCCCTGCCGGAGGAATACACCGTGCAGGATCCCGCCTGCGCGATCAACGAGCTCTTGACGCTCGAGCAGATCGGCAAATTCGACGCATGGGAAAAAACCGGCGTCATCTCCGGCCAGCAGATGCGCTATTATAAGCACAACGCCTGCCCCAGCTGCGGCGCGTGCTCCTTTATGGGCACAGCCTCCACCATGCAGATCATGGCCGAGGCCCTCGGGCTGATGCTGCCTGGCACCGCGCTGATGCCCGCCACCGCCCCGGAGCTTAAAAAGGCCGCTTACGATGCGGGCGTCCAGCTACTCAAGCTGGTGGAGCGGGGCATCCGCGCGCAGGACATCGTGACCAAAGAAAGCTTTGAAAACGCCGTCATGGTCCACGCCGCGATCTCCGGCTCCACCAACGCGACGATGCACCTGCCCGCCATCGCGCACGAATTCGGCATCGAGATCGATGCTGACACCTTCGACCGGATGCATCGCGGGGCGCACTATCTGCTCAACATCCGTCCCTCGGGCGACTGGCCCGCGCAGTATTTCTACTATGCCGGCGGCGTCCCCCGCGTGATGGAGGAGATCCGCTCTATGCTGCACCTCGACGCAATGACGGTGACTGGGAAAACGCTCGGCGAAAATCTGGACGCGCTGAAAAAGAGCGGCTTTTACGAGCACTGCGACGAGCTGCTGCGCGAAAAAACCGCACATCTGAGCCGCAGGCCGCCGCGCACCGACATCATCCGCACGTTCGAAAACGCCAAGGGCACAGACGGCAGCATTGCCATCCTCAAGGGCAACCTCGCCCCCGAGGGCTGCGTCATCAAGCACACCGCCTGCCCCAAAGAGATGTTTCAGGTCACGCTGCGAGCAAAGCCCTACGACAGCGAGGAAGCGTGCATCGCGGCCGTGCTGCACGGCGACGTCCGCCCCGGCGACGCGGTCTTTATCCGCTATGAGGGTCCGCGCGGCAGCGGGATGCCCGAAATGTTCTATACCGGCGAGGCCATCTGCGCAGACCCGGCGCTCGCTTCCAGCGTAGCTCTCATCACCGACGGGCGCTTTTCCGGCGCAAGCCGCGGCCCGGTCATCGGCCAT
>ERZ780203.2321-NODE-2321-length-10730-cov-4.756628_pt1 | contig 10730 bp, 7 predicted proteins | sample MGYA00511168_ERZ780203 | MGnify/ENA primary metagenome ERZ780203 (study PRJEB29588, sample SAMEA2156577) | human gut metagenome | biome: human gut; feature: human-associated habitat; material: faeces | place: Denmark | collected 2008/2010 ...
TGCATCAAGTAACATTTCCCTTTGTTGAGGTTTGCTCGGTTCAACAGTCGTTTGCAGCAGAGGGAGGGGATTTTCAATTCTCTCTCTCTGTGGCAATAGCTTTGTATCTCCAAGAACACTATTTAGCTTCAAAAACTCATTTTGCAAAATAACAATTTCCCCGGAATAAGCCTTATCAATTTTACATAATTCACCATTTATTGAAGTATACATTTCTGTAATTTTTATTTTTTCCTTTTCCGATATTCTAACCGAATCCCGCAAATGCAGGATTCCGCCATAAAGGCGTACATATGCAAGACGTTGTCTTTCTTCCGAATATTCAATTTTGAAGACATTTCCGCAAAGTTCAGACTTCTTTCTGTATGTTGATGAATAAAATTTATTCGTTATCACTTCTATAAGCTGCTCAATCCCTATGTTGCTTTTTGCGCTTCCATGATAAACAGGGTACAAGGAGCAATTCTGAAATCTTATGCTTTCCTCTTGTTCGAGTTCCAATGCTTCTAATGATTTACCGGACATATATTTCTCTAAAAGGTCATCGTTTCCCTCTATTACCGTATCCCATTGTTCAGATTCGGTAAAGTTCGTCACACACATATTAGGATACAGTTCTACCTTCTGTTTGATTACAATTTCGGCAGAAAGTTTCTCTTTAATATCCTGATAAACCGTTGATAAATCAATTCCATTTTGGTCAATCTTATTGATAAAAAAGATTGTGGGAATCCCCATTTTCCTAAGTGCATGAAATAATATACGAGTTTGTGCTTGTACGCCATCTTTTGCAGAAATCAGTAGAATTGCCCCATCTAAAACTGATAATGAACGATATACTTCTGCTAAGAAATCCATATGTCCTGGCGTGTCTATGATGTTCACCTTCGTATTTTCCCACTGAAAAGAGGTTATTCCTGTCTGAATTGTAATTCCTCTCTGACGTTCTAAAAGCGTATTATCCGTCCTCGTTGTACCTTTGTCCACGCTTCCTAATTCTGTAATCGCTCCACTGTTATATAATAAGCTTTCTGTTAAGGTAGTTTTTCCTGCATCAACATGAGCTAAAACTCCAATATTAATAATTTTCATGTGATTTTCCTCCATTCAAAAGCCCAAAAGGGCATAAAAATCCCAGTGATAAATACTCTTATCACTGGGATTTTTATGCATAACCATAGGCATACAAAGCATACAGATATTCTCCGGATACTTTAGAATCACATGATAAAGGTATTCTTAAACTGGGTACAAAAAACTAAGCCCTCCTAAAAAAGGACATCCAATTATTTGTTCCCACTATCAAATTGACAGTTTATTTAAGAATACCTTGCCGCATATTTATTAACTCCTTTTAAATAGATACTTAAATAATAGCACGTAAGAGCATATTTGTAAAGGAATCTCCAATTTTTTATCAAAGAGAGTACGTGATTACAAAATAGCTGTAATAATGTACCAATATTTGTTATTCTATAATCTTCCAATTACTCCCGTTCTTTTCAAGTACCAAATCAAATTGAGATACCTGCGTTGCTTTGGTCTGCTGGTCGATATACTCCACTGTCAGCGATACCGTGACTTGATTATCCTTACGATTGTAAATAGGATTTACCAGTTCTTGAAAGATGTACTCTTTTCCGATTGGTTTTAATATCCCGTCATTCACATAGTAGGAAAGTTCACTGGCTGTCGCTGTAGGATAGAGCTTGAAGAACGTCGTTAAAAACTCATTGATTTCATTGGTTGTAATGGAATCAACCGTACCCTCACTTTCAATAGCTTTTGGTTTATAGTCTGATTTCTTTGGTATGCTAGTAATGGTCGGATTCTTAATGAGGACCATATTTCCAGTACTGTCTACATAGACACTCACTATATAAGCAGAGTGGACGGTCTTTGTATTTTCCCCCTCTGTAATGAGTTGGTCTACACTGTAGGTTACATCAAATTGATTGTCGCCATCTGCTTCTACCGTCCATATCTGAAATCCTTTTACAGAAGACGATACAGGAATATCTTTACGAACTGTATCGACATTCAGAGCTTGAAGTTCCTCTGTCAGATATGCTTTCAGGTTTTCTATGCGATTATCAATGGACTTGTCGTTTAGTTCCCATGAATAGTAGACTTTCGCAAAGTTCTCTACAAAATTTTCCACATGATGAGTATCGACATATTCCTTTTCTATGATGGTGGTTTCATGAATGGTATGGGTATCAATGGCTGTAAAGTGCTTGAATATCGCAAAGCTGAAACTAAGCCCTAAAAGTACCCACAAGGCAATCACAACCTTTTTATGAGGATTGACCTTATAGACACGAGGTTTCTTTTCCTTTGGTGTCTGTTTTTCTGTATTCTGATTTTTTCCGAATTTCATCATTGAATCGTCCTTTCTCATTGTTTGATTCGTCCTGCTCCCACTAAATGCTGTTGCCAGTAAGAGCTTGTTAAGTCGGCATAACCGATAGGGTCGCCTGCATGAAACATACGGTTATCGCCTAAATAAATCCCGATATGAGTAATATAAGAGCCAGCGTTATAGGTAGAATGAAAGAAAACCAAATCGCCGGCTTTTGCTTCCAATAATGGGATATGCCGGGTTACATCATATTGCTGTTGTGCTGTTCGTGGTAAGTTGATTCCAGCTTTTCCATACGTCCATTGTGTCAGTCCGCTACAATCAAAAGAAGTAGTCGGGGAAGCTCCACCGTAAACGTATCGCCAGCCCTCATATTTCAGTGCTTCGTCCATGATGGCTTGTACCGTATCATCATCAAACTCTGTTGTGACAAGATACTGCGTTACCAGTTGCACATAAAACATATTGCCATAGTTGTATCGCCAGCCCCCATTGATAGGTATGGCTATGGGATTGGGGTAAGACACTTTTTCGCCACCTGAATACTCTTTTGAGAAACTTTGAGCCAGTTCAAAGGTATATTTATTTCCACGATTAGCCACATACCCTAAGAAACCACCACCATAATTGTAGGACTGGATAACCGATTCTAAATCTACACTGAGCCTTTCGCTACTGGCTAATAATTCACTGAAATACTTCACACCTTGCTTAATGGATTCTTCTGTACTCAATGAATTAGGTGGAAGACCGAGGGATTCCGAGGACTGCATAACATCTTCCGCAGTACCGCCCGATTCCACCTGTATAATCGCAAGAAGTATGTTGACATATTCTTCAACGCCATATTCTTTGGCATATTTTTCTACCATAGGCTTATGAGCCAGCACTTCTGCGGAAACATTCACACCTCCATAATGAATATTGGAAATTCCGCTGTCCTGTTCATCTGAAAATAAAATGGCAACAAACAGAAGCAGTGAGAAGACCATCAAGAATAATCCAGAACCACCAATCACTAAAGTTTTCAACTTCATGGTTTCTTACCGACTTTCTTAATGGTGGCGGTTTTGATTGGTGGTCTACTTCTTGTATTTTGTAGTGGTACTCTTTGAACAGTAGACGGACGTTCTTTTGTGATTGGACGTTGTGAAGTTCTATCTGCTGTAGTGGTTGAAGTTGCTGGCTTTTGAACGGTTTTTTCTTGAACGGTATTGCCTTGGCGTTCCACTTTTGGACTTGAAAAATCGGACTTAACTGCTGGACGCTCTTGTTTGGCTTGTTGAGATTCCTTATATGAAGTCTGAATATTAGACTGTTTTGAGGTCTGTTCATCATGATATTGTTCTTGTCTTGTAGTCGGTCTTTCATGAACAGAAGAAGCAGGCTGTTTTTTCTGTTTGACCTGTTCCATTTCAGAGCGACGCTTCGCAATGGTTTTTCGCCTTTGTTCCTGCTGTTCCTTGCGTCCACTGGCTCTGTCCGCTTTGGTTTGAGAAATACTACTGGTTAAATCACGGACATTCTCTTTTACTTTGGATTTTCCTTGATATACTGCATATCTTGCATTGGTCGGCAAATCTTTAACCTGTTCTTTCAAACCACTAGCAGTGTCTACCATTCTGTCTTTGGTATCAGCTACTGTACCGATGGTTTGACCGATACGTTTTCCAAGTGTTGATTTTTCCTTTCCGTCTGGTCGGGAGTGATCTGCTTGTGTCCTTGCAGAACTCCCCGAACCCGACTGTCCTTTTTTACCTGTAACAATGGCAGACCCAGCCCCTAGAGTAGTCATGGAACGTCCAAGTTTCCGCTGTAGACGGTGCATGTGAGCGTGCATAAGCATACGAGGTTTTCTCATCACACGACTTCCCACACTTTGAGAATCGTTACTCTGTAGAGAAAACATACTCATTAAATCGCCCAGCTTGAAGTAGATTCCTGCAAAGGTCACAATCTGTAGAAAAGCAATCAAAAAGAACGGATAACCAGCCGATAAGGTATAGAGCATGGTTGAAATACTAAATGCTGTCGTAATAATCAATGTGATTCCAGCTCGTGTCAAAATGGTATTAAAGAGCTTTGTTATGGCTCGTTTTGACATACCATCAAATGATGGAATCATGCTTAAAATAAAGCTCACAGGCAGAAACATAGCATAGATGATAAAAAGTACCTGCGAGAAAATCATGATTCCTGTTAATAGGAATACAAATATGGAAATCCCAATATTGAAGACAAATAGGAAGAAGACTGTACCTAAACGGTTAATGGTCTTTGTAATGGTTAGATTGGTATTGCTTCTGTCTTCAATTTCTTCCGCAACAATTTTTTCTCTGTCTTCGCCATTGTTGGAATCTGGGCTGGTGGAGAGCAGGCTTTCCACACGGTCAATACCGATACTTTCAATGTCTGAACTGTTGTATTGAAGCAGTAGCCACGGTTGCTGAACCTGTATGGAAAACAGGCTATCTCTGATTAAGTCCACGCTGTCCTTGCCTTGACTATCGGAATGGGGCATGACAATCTTCGTGCCAAGTGATAAACTGGCATTACTGATGTCTGATGAAAAGTCATTGATTTTTTTAATGTAGTCGGGAGCGTAGGCAATAAAGGAAGCCGATAGGATAAACACCAGCACAAAATTCATAATGGCATGAATTGCCTTTGTGGTTTCTCTCTTTATCAGTCCCGTATAGGCAACATAAACCCCAAGAACCAAAATCAAGAGTAAGAGGAATCCAACATAGAAACCCTCTGTTGAAAATCCGTTTGCACTCACACCAGCTAAGGTCTGCATATTCTTACCAATGGAATCTGCTGTAGCGGAAATGAAGTCTAAGGAATAGGCTTCCTGTACTAAGTAACCTGTCGCATTGGAAACATACAAACTGATTGTCCAAATAAAATTGGTAATGGCATATAGTCCATACATGACCTGTTTTCCAATCCCGTCCGACCAGTTCCACGGAAGCCAGCCCCAGCTATTATCCACATAAAAATCCAGTTGATAGTTTTCAAGTGGGTATCGGCTGTATTCATTTGCCACATTGACCGTATCATCTACCAAGCCCGCAGCTTGAACCACCGTTCCCAGCATGGCTAAAAGAAAAATGGCAATCACAAGTGTGAAAGCCACTGTCATTGCCACTTTACCTAGACGTTTCAGCGTCCAGTTTGATTTTATTCTGTTTACTATTGATGGTTTCACATTTACACCTCTTTTCGCACAGGTGGTCTGGTATCAAAGGCATGGAGCAGTTCTTCAAATACAGGGTGGAACTGTATCACACCGACACGACCATATAAATCACTGATAAGGCATTGCCCGTTTTCCAAATCACGCAATCGCTTCTGATTGTTTTCGTCCTCTGGGTCTACACCAAAAAAGGCTAAGGTCTTTTTAATCTCGTTAAGGTCAGTGGAACGAAATGCAAATTTTAAGCCGAGGTTATTTTTCAGTTTTTCATCTAAGAGGTCGTCTGTATTTTGGGTCACGAAATATACCCCAGCGTTCATAGCACGACCAGCCCGAACCAGCTTCATAGATAGTGTTTTTCCTTGTGCTACCTGTAAAAAGCTCCATGCTTCGTCTAAATCTACAATCTTGAAAATGCTTCGGTCTGTATGGATAAAGTCTAAAGCAAAGGTACTAATGACAATCAGCATAGCAACGGATAAAAGCTCCATAGTGGTATATTCCTCAAAGGAAGTTTCCTTGTCGGGAAGTACCAAGTCCGCAACCTGTATAATGTTCAGTTGTTTTTCTAAGCTGATAGACTGCTCCACATAACCATTACTGAATAATAAATGTGCAAAGTCATAGTCTGTAAAACTTTCGATATGGTCGGCTATACTGGTACTTAGTGGCGTATTCTCAACCCGTAATTCCTCAATCACTTTCATCAACCCTCGTACTTCACTATTGGTTACTGCACGAATGGCTTTTCTAAGGATTGGGAAGCGTTCCCCATCACGAGAGGAAATCCCCGTAAGGAATGTCAGAATATCAATAGCCAGTGATTCAGAATCTTTGGGATTTTTCATAATCACATAAGGGTCAAGTAAGCCTTTGTTTTTCTCATCAGAAGTCAGAGTGACGATATTGATTTCATGGGAAATCTCTGGCAAGGTTTCTTTCCATCTGCCACGTTCTGCTTTTGGGTCTACAATCACTGCTTGTGCCCCATAAAGCACCGCATAATAGACGATAAGGTTATTCGCAAAGGATTTACCACCACCCAGCGAACCAACAAAAGCCGACGCTAACGCATTGGTTACTGAACCCTTAACCCCTTGACTGGCAAGAGCAGGTTTCAGATAGACATTGCGTCCAGTATCTAAGCTGTAGCCAACATAAATCCCCTCATTTTCCCCCAGCATTTGAGTAGCACCAAAACCTAAACCAGCGAGGAAATCAGAGGTCACGTATTGAATATAATCATTCATATAACGCTTGCTGGCAGGTAAAAATTCTTCATGTAAGCCGAGCATATCCCCAAATGGTCGTACCAGTTTTACGCTTAAATCGTCATAAAAATCTTTCACTTCATTACAACGACGTTTGAGTTCGTCAAGATCATTTGCTGATACCCTTACCACATAAGACAGCTTGTACATAGATTCCTTGCTTTGGTCTAAATTGGTTTCCAGCTCATTCACACTTTCCAGAGCTTCCGCCACATTGGAGCTGGTTTCATTATCACTTTGCCAAGCGTGGTTATCCAAGTCTTTCAGTTCTTTCTTTTTATTGCGGACAGTAGATAGGGCTTTACGATTCGCTACAATTTCCACATTCATTGACGTATCAATCGGGAATGTAAATTGCTGTTGCTGGTAGTAGAAGATTTCAGAGGACGGGAAGTCCAGTTCTCCGACAATGCTGTTAATGGTAAAGTAAGCTACATAGACGGTTTCATCTTCCTGCTGGATTTTCAAATATCGCTGTTTTTCTTCCACCAAACAGCGAGTAGGCTTAATCAAGTCATAGTATTTAATCAGCGTTTCATTATCCAGCTTTTTCTTTGATAGATGGTACTCATACTCTTCATAGGCAGTGCCTGTCTGTCCGTAAAGGTGTTCAATCAGATAGCCGAAGTCGTCCTTATCTAACCTGCGGATTTTGAAACGACGAGAGATTTTATTTTCTAAGAGCTTTTCCATCTTCTGAAAACGCAGGATTTCATCATTACTCATACTAACAAAATCGCCCATCAGCTTATGGTTCACATCATAGACAAAATCAGACAAAGCATTTTTTGCTTCAACGGTAAGACTTTTCATAGAAAACTCCTGATCGTTGAGAAGCAACTTAAAGCCGATAAAGAAACGGTAGTTCACTTGATTTTCGCCAATCATGGATATTAAAGCGTCTGTCTGTTGGTCGATTTTGTCATAGGCAACCGCTTTGAGCTTGCCAGTGACTTCATTTTTGGAACGCTCTTGTGCAGAACGTATGCTGGATTCTGTACTGATTTGTAAAGCATGAATTTTGCCATCACGATTTTGTGCGATAAGCTGTCTGAAAGAATCATGCACTTGTATTTTCTGTTCTGGACTTAGAAATGAGTAATTGTAAGGAACAAGCTCATAGTAAGCATAACATTCCCCGTCTTTATTCCAGACGAGATTGTTTTCAATGTATTTAATTGGATATGCCATAAAATTCACTCCTAACTGCTGTAATGGCTTCTTGTGGCTGGTTTCTGCCAAGCGTTACTTTTTTTCCTGCATAGGTCAGCTTTGGTCGCAGTGCATAAGCAATGACAGACTTCAAAAATCCATAAGGCTTTTTACCATCAAAAGTTTTTGTAGACATAAACCATGTGAAAGCCACAGGAATCCCAAAGTATTTGAGAAATGCTCCCTCTATCATGGAAAGAGGGGGCAAGTTGCCAAGTATCATCACTGCAAAGAGTGACACGACAAACCATGTCATTTGCGTAAAGGTTATGGGAAACGGAAGTCTAAAATCATTGATAGAATACAGTACCTTTTCCACAGACCAGATACTGGTATAGCTTCGTATTTTCTTCATGTAATCAATCCTTTCATAAAAAATAGGGGTAGCTGATTGAGCCACCCCGTAAAATAGAAAATCTGCCAGTAGTAATGTACCGACAGATTTAATAGACGATTTCAAAAATCCCATGATTGGTTGAGATAAACGTTCCTGAAAGGTCTAAATCCCGACCATAGGCTTGATAATCAATATAGTTTTGAAGACTAGCTGGTACTTCGCCTAAAGCACCCGTTTCTTCAATGTAGTAGCGTGCCACGTCATACATATCATCACAATCGGAATGAATGATAATATCCTCTTGATGTTCGCTTAGTTCTTCAATGCTTGAAAAATGAGTGAGCAGAGCAGATAGCTCCGATTGTAATTCTTCGGGTAATTCCGATACCATTTCCCATAGTCGATTGAGTTCGCCAATGGAAGTGTATTCGTCAACCGTAAAGGGTAACTCGTAGTCATGAATGGCGTATTCCTCATATTCATCATTCAAGCCGATTTTCTCTTTGACTTCCTCAAAGTCAATGGGAAAGGTAAACCACGCACCGACCAATTCGCCCTCATTGTATTTGCCTAAATTCGCAATATAGACTTGCATATCGTCCATATATTCACGTCCTTTCTTTGTAGAGATTCAAAAATCCCTACCGCACTTCGTTTGGTGTACCATTCCTTTGCGGAACATAAGAAAACCACTTATATTCCACAAAAGAACGGTTTTATTTAAGCACCAATAATGCGATTGAATAGCTCTAGTAAAATGTCTTTTACTCCAGCAGCGTTGAAGACTAAGCCAACCGCAATAATCGCAATAATTAAAAAGCCAATCAGTTTGCTAAACTCACGCTTGAAGCCAAGATACAAGCCAATCACAACGATTGCTAAAAGCACCAGTGATTGAGCGTTTGATAGAAACCAGTTATAAAGGTTTTGTCCAAAATTCATAAAAATGTTCTCCTCTCTATATTCAATGAATTTGTATTTGAGTTATTTTTTTGTTGTTATCACGTCCTGTTCTTTTACTGACTGTTGCTTCAAAATCTGCTTGTGTCGGTCTGTCAGTTTCGCATGGTCGAGAATGTCTTTTACAACCTGCGTCTGGTTGATTTCATCAAGTTTAATCGCAACCTTTAAGGTCGGGGCAACTTGATGAGATAGCCAGTTCAGCGTCCTTTGGAAGGAGTAAGGCTCTGGTTTTGTGGTTAGTTTTAATCGTTCACGATTGTTCCCAATAAACCAAGCCCATTCTTCATTCAGTTTCCAATCAGAACGAGGTTTGGAATCGTCTTTATCTACAAAACGGATATACCGATTGATAATTTTAAAGGCGGTATGCTCTGGATTGTCATAGACGAGTAAATCACGGACTGCATAATAGGCACGCTCATTTTTCAATCGAATCTCAAAACGGTTTTTTACTTCTGCGTCTTCAATGGGAATATCATTTTTCTTGTACTGCTCGTAGTCCTTTTCATAGATACAGAAATAAACTTCACTTTGTAATGAACCGATATAGAGGGTGTTTCCCATACATTCCTTTTCCTCTTTGCGTACCAGTTCGCCACTGCGATAGCTTTTAAAACTGCGGAAGACGGAGATACATTCTTCCTGTTGGCACTTTTCAGTGAGTACAGGGATATTTAAAATCCCTGTCTTATCGTTAATGGCAAGGTCAAGGCGTTTCATCACCCCGCCAGCCACCAAAACGTCCATAAAGAACTCATACCAGCTTCTTTGTTGTGCCAGAAGATAGCTTTCAAATTGTCTGCACCCACGACCTTTCAATTCCACCAGAACTCCTTTGTCCAGTTCATGGGAGCAAAGGACGAATATGTCGCCTAAAGCATAATGCTCTGAATAAGAATAGAAACCATAGTCCTCATGAAGAAAATAGGACAGTTTCAGTTGTAAGATGTTTTCGACCACCTGCTGTACGTCTGTTGTCGGAAAGCGAATTCTTACATAATCAAACAGCATTTCAAGGGGAGCGTCGGGATTGAAGCGTTCCAGAGCTTCCCAAAGGGACTGCTGTAAATCCTCTGATGGCTTGACTTTTCCTGTTTCAATATCGCTTAGATACTGCCTTGTAATACCAGTCGCAACAGCTAAACGGTTTTGAGATAGTCCATAAGCCAAGCGTTTTTCTTTTAAATGCTGTAACCAAGTTTGTTCATTCAGTAAAAATCCCTCCAATCAAAAAGGCGTATGTCAACTTTTAAAGCCCATTTGACATACGCTGAAATTTTGTAAATCCCTTGTAACCAAAGGATTTTCTAATGTTTTTTTGACTGTTTCCTGTCGATTTGTACCCCCCTGTTAGATACCGAGGGGTTTTACCTGCTGGCGTGGCTG
>ERZ780203.2326-NODE-2326-length-10689-cov-22.875306_pt1 | contig 10689 bp, 7 predicted proteins | sample MGYA00511168_ERZ780203 | MGnify/ENA primary metagenome ERZ780203 (study PRJEB29588, sample SAMEA2156577) | human gut metagenome | biome: human gut; feature: human-associated habitat; material: faeces | place: Denmark | collected 2008/2010 ...
CCGTCAGGTCGGCGTGGACCGCGTCGTGGCCGAGGTGCTGCCGCAGGATAAGGAGCGCGAAATTCGCCGCTTACAGGAGGGCGGCAAGAAGGTTGCCATGGTCGGCGACGGCATCAACGACGCGCCCGCCCTTGCGCGCGCAGACGTCGGCATCGCCATCGGTGCGGGCACGGACGTCGCTATCGAGTCGGCGGATATCGTGCTGATGCGCAGCGATCTTCTCGACGTCTCGACCGCCGTGCAGTTGAGCCGCGCGGTCATCCGCAACATCAAACAGAACCTTTTCTGGGCGTTCTTCTACAACGCCATCGGCATTCCCATCGCGGCGGGCATCTTCTACCCCGCCTTCCAGCTCAAGATGAACCCGATGCTCGGCGCACTCGCAATGAGCTTCAGCTCGGTGTTTGTAGTGAGCAATGCGCTGCGCCTGCGCTGGTTCAAGGCCAAGCACACGGCGGCAGCTCCCAAAACGGTTTCTTCTCCGTCGGATAGCGGAGTGGAGATAGCAAACAACCAAACTATGGCAAGTAACAATGAAAAAGGAGAAACGAACATGGAAAAAGTCATCAGCATTGAGGGCATGGCCTGCATGCACTGCGTGAACCACGTCCAGCAGGCGCTTTCCGCCGTCCCCGGCGTGAAGGAGGCAAAGGTCGATCTCGAGAGCAAGTCCGCTACCGTCAGCGTGGACGGCAATGTGACCGACGCTGCGCTCAAGGCCGCAGTCGATGAGGCGGGCTATCAGGCCGTCTCCATCCGCTAAGGCCATGAGAGCCGATCGTGATTCCGTCCGCCGCAAGCTCAAAATCGCCCGCGGCCAGCTCGACGGCATTTTGCAGATGATCGACGACGACCGCTACTGCGTGGACATCTCCAACCAGCTTCTCGCCACGCAGTCGCTCCTCAAAAGCGCCAACCAGCAGATCATGCGCGCGCACATCGAAGGCTGCGTGCGCGAGGCTTTGCAGACCGACCATATCGACCCCAAGCTCGAAGAGGCTTTCCAGCTCCTCGAGCGCATGGCACAGTCGTGACCGCACAAAAAAGGACGACAGCTAAAAATAGCTGTCGTCCTTTTTTGTTATTCGATCAGATCCTCGCGGTCGAGTTTCTTTTCCGAAAGCTGCTGTGCGGTGTGCTCATGTACGAGCTGGAGTACTACCGCCGTGAGGGGAATGAAAAACACAATACCGACAAGGCCGAAGAGCTTGCCGCCAAGCAATGCCGCAAGGAGCGTCCACAGCGGCGCAAGCCCCACGCTGCTGCCAACCACATGCGGGTAGATGAACTGATTTTCTGTGAACTGCACCGCCTGATAGACGATCAGGCACAGCAGCGCCTTCTCCGGCTGGGCAAGCAGCGTCAGCAGTACGCCGATTGCGCAGGAGGCCAGCGCGCCGATGTAGGGAACAAAGGCGAAGGCCGCCGTCAGCGCGGCGGTCAGCCCCGCGTAGGGAATGCCGCACAGGGAGAACGCGAGAAAGATCATCGTGCCGAGGATCACGACCTCCACGCACTGCCCGGACAGAAAACGGGCGTAGGTGGTGTGCGTCAGGTGCGCGATGCGGCAGACCTGATCGGCCTTTCGCTCGCTCAGGTTGGCGTAGAGGAGTCTGCGGCTCTGTTTAGCAAGGCTGCGCCGGTCGAGCAGCACATAAAACATGATGACGATGGCAAAGGTGACGTTGGCCACCGCCGAGACTGTGGTACCGGCAAGATCCACCACCGAGTCGATCAGCGCGCCAGCGCCGGTGAGCGCCTTTTCCAGCACCGTTTTCCAATCGAGCGCGGCGATGCGATCGGTGAGCTCGCTTGTATCCACGCCGTGATCCGAGAGAAGGCGCGCCCAGTCCGGCCAGTTCTCCCTGACCAGTGTGCCGATGCTCTTGAGCGACGCGGCAAGCTGCGGCAGCGCCAGAACGCACAGCAGTACCACGACGATGACCACGCACAAAAGCGTCAGCAGCAGGCTGAGAAGGTCAATGTGTTTTTCCTTTGCCTTTGGCATCAGGCGCGTCAAACGTCCTGCGATGCCCTGCATCGGCACACTGAGGACAAACGCCATCAATAACCCTATGATCACCGGCGTGAAGAGGGTAGCGAGCCTCGTGAGAAACGCCGCGACTTCGTTGAGATTCATCAGCGCGGCATAGAGCGCCACGCCGAACGCGACCAGAAGAAATTGCTGTTTTCCTTTTTTATCCATTGTTCTTTTCTGCACCTTCCGCGCGTTCGCTCTGCCACCGGAGCGGAAGTGCCGAACGCTGTGCATATCCTTTCAGGTTAATTATAGAATGGCTTGCGCTGCATTGCAAGTTCTTTTGCCCGTCGCTTGGTAGTTTCTCCCGCCCGCTGCTTTTTTCGCGCAGACTTTTGCGGAAAATCAGCATTTCTCCCCTTGGCGCGGCGGTGATCGTCTGCTATACTGAAAGGAACAAAAGCACATCGGGCGGGCGTTGACGCTTCCGATGGAAAGGAAGGCTCAGAATGAATCGAACGGGGAACGGCGCCGCACTCTGCGAAGACCCGCATGACTTTCTTGTCATGCAGAATCTCTATGACGCGGCGGTTCGGCAGCTCACGCTGAAATTCAACATCCTCAACAGTGAGTTCAACGTTCTCTACGCGCGAAACCCCATCCACCACATCGACGGACGCGTCAAATCGCAATCGAGCATCGTCGCCAAGCTCATCAAGCGCGGCCTGCCGCTCTCGATCGAGTCCGCGCGAAAAAACATCAACGACATCGCGGGCGTGCGCGTCGTTTGCAGCTACATCGACGATGTCTACCGCGTGGGCGAAATGCTGGCGCGGCAGACGGACGTGGAGATCGTCAAAAAGCAGGACTACATCCAGACGCCGAACTACAACGGCTACCGCTCGCTGCACATGGACATCAAGGTGCCCGTCTACCTCTCCGACCGGACGGAATACGTCGTGGCGGAGATCCAGCTGCGCACGATCGCCATGGACTTCTGGGCGAGCCTTGAGCACGATATCCGCTACAAGGTCGACAAAACGAAGTTGCCCGAGGGCATCAACGAGGAGATGTTCGAATGCGCGGGCAAGATCGCTGAGATCGACCGCCAGATGCAGGACATGTACCAGCGCATCAAGGCCTCGGATGCCTACAACGAAGATTGAATTCTCTACATAAAACAAAAAGGATGCATCTTTCGATGCATCCTTTTTGTTTTTTCACTGCTTTTTGTGATACCCGCAGTCGCAGTAGGGGCCGCCGGAGGCGAGCGTGTACTCGCGCACAAAATCCGACGCGCCGCCCGCTTCGCTCATCGTGTAGTCGAGGTGGCACAGTGCGGGCGTCAGGTCATAGAGCCCCAACACCTGCATCAGCGTGCAGATGCCGCAGGTCGTGAAGCGCGCCTCGTAGCCGCTGCCGTTCTCGTACTCGAAAAAGTCCATGTTCCACGAATAGGGGTTGCGGTCGCCCGCGCGCAGCTTCGCCGTCGCCTTCATGCCCTCGATGTCCTTGGGCGTGAACTTTTTCTTTCCGCTCGCGCGGCAGAAAGCCTTCATCGTAGGCGTCATCATCACCGCGGCGTAGTAGTCCGTCAGCGTTTTGATGTCCGGCCGCTGCGGCATGCACAGGATAAACGCGGCGAGCATCGCGCAGTTGACGATGTTCATTTCGAAGCGGTCGCGCTTGTCAAATTCCGGCAGCTTCGCGATGATCTCGCGATATTTCTTTTTGGCGCGCGCCGCAACGTCCTTCGCCTGCTCCGCGGTCAGGTCGAATTCGACCGTCAGGTGCTTTTCAAACGATCCGGCAAACAGCGCCCACATGCCCGCAGGCTTTCCAAGATACTTCATTTGCTCTCCCCTTTTCGAGTTTAATCTCTCAAACTCGTCTGCATTTTTGACTGTCGTCTTGCTTTTGGTCATAGTATACCGAGGGCGGGAGCGCTTGTCAATGCGGCGCAAAAAAGCAGCGGTTCTGATGAACCGCCGCTTTTTTCAGTTGGATTTACTTGCCCTGATAGGCGCGATACAGGAATGTCACGATCTCTGCGCGCGTGCAGTCCGCGTTGGGGCTGAACGTCGTGTTGGAAGTACCGTTCGTCACGTTATTCGCAACCGCCCAGTTAATCGCATCAGCGTAGAACGTGTCGGACTTCACGTCGGTGAAGTTCGTGCTGCCGCTCGCGGTGCCCTTGAGCACACGGTGCAGGAACGTCACGCTCTGGCCGCGGGTGCAGGTCGCATTCGGGGCAAACGTCGTCTCAGTCATGCCGTTCGTGATGCCGTTCTCAACGGCCCAGGCGACAGCCTTCGCGTAGTAAGCGCTCGCGGGAACGTCCGTGAAGCTGCTCATCGCCTTCGGCTCGGGGCTGCCGGCGGCGCGCCACAGGAACGTCACGATCTGGGCACGCGTGCAGGACTCGTAGGGGCCAAACATCGTGTCAGACAGGCCGTTGGTGATCCCCTTATCGACCGCCCACTTCACTGCATCGGCAAAGTAAGCGTTCGCGGGAACATCGACGAAGCTGGTGCTGTTATCCGGCGTCGGCTCGGGCTCGGGAGTAACGGTCGAGGACGAGGTATGGCGGCGCAGGATCGTCAGCGTGCCGGAAACATAGTTGAACGTATAGTTCTTCGCGCTGCCGCCCGCCGGAGTCAGCGTGTACTCGCCGACGGCGGTGTTGCTGTTGGCCACGGTCGGGGCGACGTAATCCGCCGCCGTCTCCGCGGTCTCACCGTTGACAAAGCCGGTCACGTCGACCTTGAGCGCTGGAGCCGCGCCGTAGCGGACGGCCTCGCTGACATAGGTGGCCGTCAGGACAGCCGGAGTAATCTTGACCGTCACAGAACCCGTCACGTCATCGTGGTTCGCCTTCACAGCCTTGTAATAGACGGTGTACTCGCCAACATCGGTGAACGTGGGTGCCGTGCTGCTGTAAGTCTTATACTCACCGGCATCTGCGGAATAGGAAATCTTTGCCCCATCGGCTGTCACCGTAACCGTGTGCGGCTTGCCGTCATAGGTATCGGCATAACCCGTAGCAGTAACCTCAAATGTAGCATTCTTGACTACGAGCTTAGCAACTGCGGAGGCAGAAGCATAGTTATTCGTCCCGTTCAGAGTCGCCTTGACATAGTAAGTACCTGCGTCTGTATGGTTCTCCGCTTCTACGGTGCAGGCACTATCCGTGTAATACTTGATACCAAGTGTATCATCAATGGGATTATTTGCGCTGGTCTTGGCCGTGGCAGTCATCTGATATTCCGTGCTGTCATCAACATAGGTAACTTCGGCATCCTCCATGGTGACCGTGGGGTTCATATCTTTGATGATGTTGAAGGAAACCTTTACAGAAGTTATTCCAATCGCTACCGTCGCTGTCGCTTTGCCGACATTCACGTTGTTTCTATAGTCAACCGTATAACCGGTGTTCAGAACGTTGCCTTCAGAATTTGTCACAACCACTTTGGGCTTGATCTCAGCGCCCGTGTAGGTCTGGTCGGTGATAACCGCGACCTGATAGTCACTGCCAATACTCGCGACCCACTTCACAGAGTAAGTGCTGCCCACTTCCAGATTGGTGGTAGGCTCGGTCATTTTTACATCGTCTTTGTACCACACTGCGGTGTAAGTCGTACTACCGTCCGTTCTGGTAACAGAACTCAGGCCGGTGGGATTTTCGGAGACTGTACCACCGTTGACGGAAACGATACTGGTCGTTGTCTTTTCGAATGTATCAGGGTAGTTGGTCTCGTCGTTTATTTCCGCCGCGATTATGTCGTTTGCAACATAGATCACACTTATTCCACTAAATTTAGCAAAGTGGTCAGAGAATGTCCCTCTTGCCATCGTCAGGTTCTTCACTGCGGATAAATCAATATAACCCTTTACGTCCGCCGTGCTTCGGAGGAGGAATGCCTGCTTACCAATAGTAATCGTTTCTGAATTTACTTGAACACTTTTAATATTACCACACCAGCGGAACGCCTGCTCTCCAATTTCTGTGACAGTTGCAGGAATCACCAACAAATCCGCACTCAATTTACCAGAATTGTAGAATGCCTGTGCACCAATTGTCGTTAGTCCATCAGGCAAATCAGAGATTCGAACCAAGCCTGTGTGATAAAACGCATTTCTGCCAATACTCTTAAGAGTTGCCGGAAATACGATTTCACTCAATTTGCTTGCACCGCTAAATGCGTAGCTTCCGATTTCCTCGCACTGGCTGTCCTGCGCAAAGGTAGCCTTTGTGATCGTAGAGTTATCCTTGAACACCTCGTCGCCGATTGCCTTGACGGTATAATCCTTAATTTTAGCGGGAATCTCGATTGCACCGCCCTTACCATGATAACCAATGATCGTGCAGATTTTTTCATCGTTGGCAGTAGCGCACTGAATCTCCCATACACCAGCATCATCTGTGATCGTCTCTGAGCGTAAAACGGTATAGCCGTGCCAGGATTTCTCCGCAAAATCTTCGGCATTTAAGCCGGAAGAAAGCTCAAGGCTCACCGTCTTGTTGGCATAATCCACCGTGTAGACGGCACTCTTACCGTCTTCGAACAATTGTGTAAACTTGGTGACCTTTTTCGCATTCAAAACTGCGTCAATGATCGCATCGGCATTTTCGACCCCAGACTCCAATTCAATACCGTTGGTCAGGTACAGCGAACCAAACGCATTGCTGTGAACGCTGATATCTCTATAGTCTCCAGCTGTCAAAACCAGCTTACCAAATCTGTTATTCTTGAATGCCTCACTGCCAATGGACTTTAGAGCATTCGAAATTTTTACGTCCTTAGTATAAAGATAAGTTGTTGGAAGATTCGCAAGTCCAAAAGTGCCGATCGACTGAATATTCGTCAAATCAATGTAGCCAGAAACATCACCGATTTGGAACGTCTTCAGGTCTGGACTATACATAGCAAATGCCGATGCACCGATCGTCTTAATCCCACTTGGCAAAATCACAGAGTTCGCATTGCCATGTCCCGAGGGGCGCAGGTCGGCGCAGGACATAAAGTTGTCAGGAATTGCTGTGATATGACTCCCCTCTGCAAATGCAACTCTGGTAATTTTCGTATTATTCTGGAACAAACCACCGTCAATCAGCGCAACCGTATAGGTGCTGCCATCGTAATCAATGCTTGCAGGAATAACAACCTCTGTATCGCTACCCTTATAGGCAACAATCTCGCACTCAGAGCCACTAATCAGGCACTCCCAATCGCCCACAGTGACCGTACCGCCTTCAACATATGTAAATGTTGTGTTGTCCTTCAGGTAATTATCACCGCCGCGCCAAAGACCGGCAACCGGCGCAGCCATCTTAACGGTAATGTTTGCATCAGTTGTCACATAGGTCAGCATACCGCTGCCGATTTTGGCCAACTTCGTGCAGGCGGTCAGGTCTACCACTTTCAGTGCACTGTTGTTCATGCAAACCGTATTGCCAATCTCAAGAAGCTCTTTCGACTCAACCGTCAGATTTTCCAACGCAAAGAACTTGCGGAACGCCTGATTGCCGATACGGGTAATAGCATCTTTAACAATGACATTTTCCACTTCGTTCTTATATTCCGCCCACGGGAAAGACGCCAAGCACTGCTCATCGACCGTCGCTTCAGCGTCGGAAATGGTCATATATGTAAAATCGGCCATCGAACCCTCGCCGGAGATGGTCAGGGTCTTCGTTTCAGCATCGTAATCCCAGAACGTAGAACCATCTACTGTCACCGTGATATCGGTGTCCCCCTCTTCAACAGGGAACGTGTAAACCGTACAGTCGCGCAGATAGCCATTGATATTGTTCTTGTCCGTCTGCGGGATGCCGTCGCCGTCGATCTGCTGTGCGATGGCGCGGTCAGTGACTTTCTTACCGTCCAACGTGTACGAATAGGCAATGCCCGCCATCTGGTTTGCCTTGGCATAGCTGACCTTGACCGTCGCAAGGCCGTCCGACACAGTGACACCGTCAATCGTAATTCCGTCATCAGAATACGGGTTGTCCTCCCTCACGTACACCGCAGGTTCCTGCGAGGATTCCCCATTCTCTACCGCCCACGCTGATGGTATCAGCGAGAGCATGAGCGTCAATGACAATAATATTGCCAATAATCGCCGTTTCATGTTGTTACCTCCTAAAAGTCTATCTATTGTTTGCCCGTCTCCGCGGGCTGGGTTTACTTGGTTTTGCGTCTGGTCTTTCCGGCGCAGACGGGGCAGCCGCACTGCTGCACGCCCGCGCGGGAATAGATGGTGGCTTTCCAGACATGGCCGTAAGAGCACTGCCACCACGCTTTTTTGTGGCTGCCAGCTGTGACCATCTCTGGTGTCAGTGCGCCGTTGAGGGTCTCGTGCCACTGCTTCGCCACCAGCGGCGCTGCGGTCGCTAAGTCATTGAAGCCCGGCAGCACCTTTCGGTTCGCGCAGTAGGGACAACCGCCGCCGCGCTGCACGCGCTGCGCAATCACGGCGCGGTAGGAATGGCCTTTTTCGCATCGCCACCAGACGCGGCGGTTCGAGCCCGCAGTGACATTGCTTGGATGAAGCGCACCGTTTTTCTCCTCGTCCCACTGCGCGGCAATGTCCGGGTACAGCGTCGCAAGATCGTTTTCACCGGCCAACGCCTGCCGTCCGGTGCAGACCGGACAGCCCGTGCCGAGGGTCGTCCTCGAATACACCGCCGCGCGCCACGAATGGCCTTTCGGACAGCGCCACCAGACTTTGCGCCTTGTGCCGGAGATCACCTGCGTAGGCAAAAGAGGCACGTTTTTTGCCGCATCCCATTCTTTCGCGATTGACGGATACTCAGCCGCAAGGGAGGTTTCCTCGGGCAGGACATTCTTCCCCGCGCAGTACGGACACCCGCTGCCCTGCGCCCGTGTTTTCACGGCGGAACGGTAGGAATGCCCTTTCGGACAGCGCCACCAGATGAGCTTGTGGCTGCCGGTCGTCACATCCTGCGGCGTCAAGGGTGCGTTCTTTTCGACGTCCCACTCTGCCGTGAGCAACGGAAACTGCTTCACCAAGCCGCCCTGTTTAGGCGTAACCTTGCGCCCCGTGCAGTAGGGGCAGCCTGCACCCTCGCTGCGGGTGTAAACCATGGCCTGCCATGAGTGGCCGTTCGGACATGTCCACCAGACTCTTTTGTGGCTGCCGAAAGTCACATCATCCGGCGTCAGGGGTGCGTTCTTTTCGCCGTCCCACTGTGCGAGCAGCTCAGATTTTCCCTGTTCGGTGCAAAACGCTCGAAATGTTCGTCGGATCGTCAGCCACCCCCTCACGAAAAAAGCTCCGTTCCAGCAAAGCCGGACGGAGCAGTGACAAACGAATACATCAGTAAGGGTGCAACCGGCTGTCATAGCGTGTTCTCCATTCGGAGAGGCGTTAGACCCATCTGGCTTTGCGTCGCCGCCTTTCGGCGGTTTTGCCAAAATATGAGATTTTGAGAACGGAATCTATATTCTGTTGCGCAAAAATGCCAAAGCGAATACAGTTACTACTATATTCACAACTAAAGTGCATGCAGAGATTGAGCTGTCTGCGCCCGAGAACGCTCAAATGGGTGCAGAGGCACAAGCTTACAGTGCGTTTTTCCCCTGTAAACTCCATAATTTATATTTGGAATCATAATTTCCCTTGCCTTTGCCGGAAGATTGTGCTATATTTTGCTACGAGTAAAGGAAGCGATAACGTCGTTTCGCTTCCTTTGCATATACGGAATATAGATTCCGTTTTTATGATACAAGTTTTAGCTGTTCGAGCTGACGCCGATGCTCCGCCATACTCGTAACAAGGTAAATGCGCGTCGTTTCGATGCTCGAATGCCCGAGAACATCCGCCAGCTTGACGATGTCCTTGTACGCGCGGTAAAACGCTGTCGCGAACAGGTGGCGCAGGTTGTGCGGAAACACTTTCCCTGCGTCGACACCTGCGCGGGTACACAGTTTTTTCATCTTTGACCAAATTTGATATCTTGACATTGCTTTGCCGCTTTTGGCGCGGAAGATTGCGCCGGAGGCGGTTTTTTGCCGCGCGGCGAACTTGAGCAGCTTGCGGCAAAGCTTGGCAGGCAGCAGAATGGTACGGATTTTACCTTTCAAAGCAATTTCGGTCTTGCCGTTTTTCGCCGCTTCGACGGTGATATACTGCACCTCGCTGACGCGGATGCCGGTGGAGCAGATGGTTTCCATCAGGAGCGCGAGGCTACGGTCGCCCGCCGCTTCCGCCGCGGCGACCAACCTCTCGTATTCCCCTCGCGTTAGCTCCTGCCTGCTGTCGCGAAACAGGCGGCGCTGGATTTTCAGAAACCGTGCGCGGCAGTCTGTCCAGCCACAGAAGCAGAAAAAGCCGTTCAGCGCAGCCAGACAAGCATTGATGGTCGACGGCGCGTAGTTACTTGCGCGCAGATCGTCTTTCCAAAGGTGGATCATCTCCGGTGTGACCGCCGCGCCGCTCAAAAAGGCTGCAAAGCTTAGTAAAGCACGGCGATATTTTTCGATCGTCGCTGCGGCACGTTCTTCGTTTTCGAGTGCTTTCAAATACTCAGCAATTCTCTCGTCGGTCATATAGTATTCCATAATAAAAATACCCCTATCTCTCTTGATAGGGATATTGTAACGTATTGTCGCGGATTTCGAACAGTGAATTGCTCTCCCGCAGCTATGAATATAAAAAAAGAAGCCACTCTCTTGAGTGGCTTTTCT
>ERZ780203.2329-NODE-2329-length-10674-cov-4.502778_pt1 | contig 10674 bp, 7 predicted proteins | sample MGYA00511168_ERZ780203 | MGnify/ENA primary metagenome ERZ780203 (study PRJEB29588, sample SAMEA2156577) | human gut metagenome | biome: human gut; feature: human-associated habitat; material: faeces | place: Denmark | collected 2008/2010 ...
CCCTGGCCCATCTTGATCTCCACCGCCGCGCCGGCGTTCAGGTAGCGGGGATGCACGCCGAACCGCCCCGACGCCACCTGCACGATGGTGTTGGGGCCGTAACGGTAAAAATCCTCATGCAGGCCGCCCTCGCCGGTGTTGTAGAAGGTGCCGAGTTTTTCGGCCGCCCTCGCGAGGCAGAGGTGCGCGTTCTTGGATATGGAGCCGTAGCTCATCGCCGAGAACATGATGGGCGTTTTGAGTTCGAGGTTGGGATATTTCTCCACGGAAATTGAGCCGTCGGGATTGTATTTCACTTCTTCGGGCTTGCGGCCGAGGAAGGTCTTGATCTCCATGGGCTCGCGCAGCGGGTCGATGGACGGGTTGGTGACCTGGGACGCGTTGATGAGCATTTTGTCCCAGTACACCGGGTAGTCCTTGGGCGTGCCCATCGAGGAGAGCAGCACGCCGCCCGTATCCGCCTGGCGGTATATGTCCTTGATTACCTCTTCGGTATAGTTCGCGCTCGGCTTGAAGCAGTGGTCGGTCCTGACTATTTTGAGCGCGCCCGCCGGGCAGAGCGTCACGCAGCGGTGGCAGTTGACGCAGCGGGAGTTGTCGACGTACAGCACGTCGCGTTTTTCGTCGTATTTATGCACCTCGTTGGCGCACTGGCGCACGCACACTTTGCATTTGACGCAAAGCTCTTTGTCCCTGACGACTTCGTAGTCCGGTCTTATGTAGTTAAGCATTATGCGCGTCCCTCCTTTTCGTCGAGTTCGACGATGACCGGTTCCCCGCCTGCGGGACTCCACGTCCTGTCGGGGTCGGGACAAATCGAGCGGATGGCGCACTCCTCGCTGGAAACGTACGTCACGTCATCCTTTTCCGCAGCCACCATGCTGCGCAGTTTGAGCCTGTCGTTGAGCGCCATCATGCCGCCCGTGTAGCCGAGAATGATGGAGAACGGACCGGTGATGAGCAGCGACGCGTACATGTTGCGCAGCGTCGTCAGCTTGTCGCGCTCGGCGGGCTCCATGCGCTCTATCTGCGACCAGAACGGCGGCGCTATGACCTTGGCGACGTCGGGCAGAGTGAGCCTGCGCTTGCGGTGCAGGTAGTCTATGATATACGTGATGACTTCGGTATCCGTCAGCAGCGTGCATTTGTAGCCGTAGATTTCCATGAAACGGCGGTTGGCGTCGTACGACGAGATCTCGCCGTTGTGCACGATCGTATAGTTCAGGATATTGAACGGGTGCGCGCCGCCCCACCAGCCGGGAGTGTTGGTCGGGTAACGGCCGTGCGCCGTCCAGCAATAGCCCTTGTAATCGCCGAGGCGGTAGTATTCGCCCACGTCCTCGGGATAGCCCACGCCCTTGAACACGCCCATGTTCTTGCCAGACGAAAAGACGTACGCGCCCTTGATCTGCGTGTTGATATGTATGACGGAACGGCAGACGTATTCTTCCTCGTCCAGCTCGGTATGCGCCATGACCTCGGGCAGGAGCTGCCCGAAATAACGCCATATGAGCGGTGCGCCGCTTATGCCGTACACTTTCTTCGTGGGTATGCGCTCCATGTTCGAGATGTCGAAGCGCTGTTTCAGGAAACTTTCGGTGGTTTCGCGCGCGGAATCGTTGTCATAGAAAATGTGGAACGCGTAGTGATCGGGGAAATCGGGATAAATCCCGTAGCCCGCAAAACCGCCGCCCAGTCCGTTGGAGCGGTCGTGCATATACGCCATGGCGTTCACCACGTCCGATGCGGGCAGCGCTCTGCCCTTGCGCGAAAAATAGCCGCAAATCGCACAGCCGGAGGGTATCCTGATATTACCCTCCCGTCTGCTCTCTTCGACGCGGCTCAGCATCTGTTCGATTTCGTCCATAGTTACCCTTCTCCGTTATCCCTCTTGCCGCTCCGCGGCAGGGTACGAAAAAAGACGTCGGAAGGCATTATCTGCCCTTTCCGACGTCTTTGTCGTTGCCGTATTATAATATTCTTTACGAAAAGAAATGTCAAGCGTTTTTCGCGAATTTTTTCAAAATCAGTTTTCACGCGCTTCTGCGGTTATACGGACGGGCAGTTCAACAGCCGCTGCGCGCGCTTCCGCAGCAGCGACGCGATTCTTTTCAGTCTGTTCTCCGTCCAATTATACCGCGGGTGCCTGACGAACCTGAAATCGAGCAGTCTGCGCAGTTTCTCTCGCTGCGAACGCCCCATGAGCTCGCACGCCGCCCCGATAAAATCCGAATAGGTCGAAGGAACGCGGGTTTCCGCATAGGCCTCATAATCCTCACGCTCGTCGTCCATCGCATACGTCAGCAGCGACAGACCGTGGTCGAACAAAGGCGCGGGTGCGCATATCTCATTCCTTCCGTTGTCCACCATAAAGCCGAAATTGCCGAAGTGCCTGTCCGTGTTCAGAATAACGGCGTCGAATACGATCATGTCGGCAAAAGCGTCGTAATACCCGCCGCCGAGCGATCTGTAATACTCGATGACCGCCTTTATTCCGCCCTCTTTCACGATATTTCCGACGGGCATGAAGGAATACTCCTTGCTCGTAAACAGTTCGCACGTGGAGCACAGCCGCCCCTTCCATCTTGACAAACCGTACCGGACGGCGTCGATACCCATCGCCTCGGCGACCTCCCGGGCATAGTATTCGCAATACGGTTCGTTGCCGGAATTCGCGAACCCCTCCGTCCCCGACTTATATAAGACGATTTTTCCGTCCACTCTGCGCCAGCATTTGGCAAGCATGCCGTTTGTGGTAAACTCCGGCGATGAACGCAAAGAAGACTTCTGAAAACTTCCGTAACCCGTAAAAGCGATATGAGCCAGCGTATTGCTGAACCGGTTGTCGTACAGATTGCAGGAGGCAAAACTGCCGCCGAAATTCTCGTCGACCACCCAGTAACAGTCGTTGAGCGAAAGCCCTTTGCAAAAATCTATGATGCCTTTGGTGTCTTTTTCGTTGAGTCCGAGCCTGGCGAGAAAATTCTGCACGTACGCGCGGTTGCCCGGTATCGTGCGGCGCTTTAACCATACCGCCAGCCCGCGGTCGGAGAGCTCGAGATCCAGCGGCAGCAGCGACTTCCGTTCGTCGTTTACCGATAAAATCCGCGCGTTTACGCCGTCTATATCTTTTTGCATATCGAACCGCAATAACTCGGCGTCGAATTGTTTCAGAATATAACTCATTGCTTTTCTCCCCGCTTCCGGCAGGATTTATGTCGGATTACTCTGCCTGCATTATAACAGAGCGCGAAAGAAATGTCAACAGGCAATTTAACGGACATTATGCCTGCCATCGATGCAAAAACGGGCGCGCCATGAGCACGCCCGTTTTTGTGACCATATGAGATATTGTTATTTTTTGAGGTTAACCTTCCTTCTTTTTGAAGAACGCCGGATAAACCATGAATATGAACAGCACTACCGCAACGGCGACAAGCACTATGGACAATACGATGGGAATAGCCACCCATGCCATATTGATGCCGGACTCCGTATACATACCGGCCATATTGGCGAAGATGAACAGCTGACGCTTGCATGCCTCGCGCAGTACCGTCATGCCGTATGCGCTCTGAGGATCTATGCCCGTCGGCTGAGTATAGCCGGTGGCTGCGCCGAAGCCGAGGAACATATCGCTGCCTGCGCGGAGCGAAGCGGAATTGTTGTCGCCGCCGCCCGCGTCGGTAATGATTTTGCCGTTGAAGCCCCACTCGTTGCGGAGCACGGTCGTGCACAGACCGTAATGCGCGGTCGTATACGACGTGCCTATTCTGTTATACGATGTCATGACGCCGCTCATGCCGTCAAGCAGTTCGGTGCTCTCGTTGGTGGCATTGTGCTGAACTATTTCGAAAGGTCTGAGATATATTTCGCGCAGAGTCTGTTCGCTGAGCCAGGTGCAGACGCCGCCGCGGTTGGTCTCCTGATCGTTAACGGCGAAATGCTTGGAATAAACGGACACGCCCTTGCTCTGAATGCCGCTGGTGGCTCCGGCGCAGATATAACCCGAGAGCAGCGGATCTTCGCTGTAATACTCGAACGCACGGCCGCCGAAGGGCGAACGGTGCAGGTTCATCGAGAAGCCGTACAGCCCGGTAACGCCGCTGGCGATGGCTTCGTCGCCCAGCGCCGCGCCCATGTCGTACGCGAGCTCGGTATCGAACGACGACGCGGTCATCGGAGCGCACGCGTAGCAGTTCGCTTCTATTTCCGTGACGAGGTTGTGCAGACCTTCGGCGCCGTCCATATCCACGCCGAAAGGCTTCTTTATGGACACGACCGCGGGATTCTGCCAGCCGCATTCGAGAGTGAGAGTGCACATATCCGAGTACGACATCTGATCGAGAAGATCGTCCCACCTCTCGTCGTCGTAAGGCACGCCGACGAGATCGGCGAGCGAAAGTCCGTTGTCCGCGCCCGTCGTCGGCATGGTGTATCCCGTCGTCGGATCCGCGTAATTGCCGGTGCCGTCCGAGAACTCGCCGGTGTAGCTGTAACTCTCGGCGTCGAAGCCCTGCAGAGTCGCGCCTCCGATACTGTCATTCAGTCTTGCCAGTACTCTTTCGTCAATGTCGTTCTTGGCTGCGGACGCGGCGTAACTTTCGGGGAAGGTGCCGGCGAAGTCACTGCGCTTCATATCGTCCTCGCCGGAAGTATAAGCGCCGTCGCCGACGGATACGTCGTCAAACACGTTTGTCGCGGCGATATTGTCTATATTGCGTTTGTTGTTCCCGCTGAACACTACGTCCTGAGTGATACCTTCGTAAGTCCACGTAAGCACGTTATTCGTATCCGACGTGTTCGCCCAGCAATGCGAACCGTATTTGCCGTAATCCGCATAGAATGTGTAATCGCCCGCGGACAGCTTATACGCCTCGCCGGTCGCGTAATCGTAAGACGCGAGTTCGTCGCGGTTTACCGTAAGAGTGACGGATTCCGTATCGTCAGGCTCTATAACGCCCGTTTTTCCGAACGCGGCAAGCGTCACCTTCGCCTTTTCTATCCCTTCGTCGGGATCGTAAGGGGTTTCGACAAACAGCTCGACGGGCGTACGCGCCGCCACGTCGCCCGTATTCTTGACGTTCACGTTAAACGTAAACGTACGGGTGCCGTCGTCATAAGAAGGCTGACCGTTGAATGCGATTTCGAACGTCGAATACGAAAGACCGTAACCGAAGGGATACTGCACGACGCTGTCGTAGTCGGAGAAGTCGAAGGTCTTTTCCACGCCCTGATAGTTGGAGGCGGTGATTTCCAGCCCGCCGTTTTCGGCAGCGACCGCAGCCGCCGTTTCGTACCAGCGGTAACCGTAGTATATACCCTCTTCGTAGTGGACGTATTTATAATCAGTTCCGTCGTATGTATAATCGCCGAAGTTGTAATACGTGGGGGCGGATTCCACTTCGCGAGCCCATATATCGGCGGTTCTGCCCGAGGGAACGACTTTGCCGGTCAGAGCCTGCGCCACCGCGCGGTTACCCGTCGAGCCGGGCATGCCTATCCACAGCACCGAGTCGATGTTGCCCGTGCCGTCGGCGTTCTCTTCCCCGTCGACAAAGCCGAGTTCCATGGCCATCGGAGTGTTGACGAGCAGAACGACGTTTTCGAACGCGCCCTTGACGTAATTCACGAGTTCGAGTTCCTGAGGCATAAGTTCGAGATAATGATATCCGGCCGCGCCGCCTATATTATGACCGGTTTCGGTATTTGGCGTCATGTCCATGACAGCGTCGCTGCCCTCGCCGCCCGCGCGTCCGACTACGAGTATCGCCGTGTCGCTGTAACTCTCCGCGCTCGTGCGCGCAGCAGCATATCCGTCATAATCGAGCGGAACGTCGACGATGGAGTGCGTCGATCCCTGCATGTCCGTGACGCTGCCCGCGGACGCGCCGGCGTCGCCGGTCAGATTACTGTAGAAATTCCACAGATCCTCGTTGACCGAAACGCCCTCTTCGGCGAGCGCGTCTTTAAGGTTGAGGAACGCGTCGGAATCCCAGTTCCAGCCGCCGGCCGAGCCCGTACCGAGATACAGCTGCTTGACGGACAGCGCGCCGAAAAGGTTGACCTTCGTCGTACCGGACGGAAGAGGCAGAGTATCCCCTTCGTTCTTCATCAGCACCATTCCTCCCGCCACCTGATCGACCGTGAATTCGTTGGCGGCCTGTGTAGCTTCGGCGGCGCCGACCGAATCGGCGTCAGACCGGAAGAACAGGCTTATCGGCGTCGAGAACACTGCGCAGAGCACATCGAACACGATGACCACGGCGAGCAGAAAAACGATGAGCGCGATGCCGATAATGCCGACTTTTTTGCTTTTTGCTTTCATAGCTTCCTCCTTTTGGAAATTTTCCGGAATCATCGTTCCGGACACTCCGGAGTATAACGCGATTTTCGCGCCGATTCCATACTTTATCTCCAAATGACGGATTATTCCGGCGCAAAGTACGGTCGCGCGGTAACGAACGGAGCAAAGCCGCGGAACGTACGGCAAAGCGCATAAACGAAAAATCCGCGGGATTATCCCGCGGATTTTTCGTTTATGCCGTCAGGCATTGGCCTCTATAGTGTCCTGTATGCACAGAACGGCGAGCGCGCAGACGGTTTTCGTAGCCGTCGGTACGGTCACGCCCTCGGGCACTTCCATTTCGTCGGCCTTGGGGAAGCCGTCTTCCTCGACGGGGACGACGAAGCGCGTCATCATATCGTTGATCGTGAAATGACCGCCGATGGAACCGGGGAATTTGGACGCGTCGAAGCTCGCGCCCATATTGGCGTAATAGCCCTCGTCCCCGCAGACGTCGTCGCTGTCCGCGGCCGATATGGTTATGTTCCATATGGTGTTTTCATCGTCTACGGTGAAACCGACTTTGACGCCCCAGTAATTGACGGTTTTTTCCACGGTTTCGCCGGTGAAGAAATTCGACTCTTCCACGGTCGCCGTATGCGCGACTTTGTACTGCCCGGAATATTCGCCTTCGGGCAGCGCGACCTCGCCGCCGCAGGCGGCGAATGCCGCCGACATCGCAAGAACAGCGGCAATGGCCGCAACAGCAAAAATAATTTTCGTTTTTTTCATAATAATCTCCCGAAAAGATTCTCATATGGTCACCGCAATCATACAAATTTCTTTCCCGAGAATCAATACTTCGGGCTTAAATGGCGCAATATCGGGGAACAAACGGTTTACGGCAGCGTATAACCGCCGTCCCGCCGAAGAAGATCGAAATACCGCGCTTTCATTTCCGCCGCCTTACGGCGCGAGATGGGAAGGCGCGTGCCGTCGGTCAGTTCGATCTCGGCCGCGAAGATGCGCGCTATATATCTGTAATTGACGAGTATGCCTTTATGTATGCGCAGAAAGCCCTTATCCGAAAAATCCGACGAGAGTTTTTCCATCGAAGAATATATGTTGATCTCGCCGCGCTTGTCATCCATATGAATGGACTGCATTTTGCCGCGGCCTTCTATCCACATAATCGAAAGCACAGGTATGTTCATATAACCGCCCTTGCCGTGTACGGTCATGAAATCGCTTTTGCCTCCGGCAAGTTTGTCCAGATAGCTGTCGATTACCCTGCCGAGGTCGTGAAGAAAATTCGACTTGCGGATGAAATCGAAAGGCCGTACCTTGAAGGTGTCGAACACTCTGTCCTCTCTGCCGGACACGAATATTATTTCGGTTTCGTCGTAATCTTTCCGAAGCTGTTCGGCGAACGATATGCCATCCGTCCCCGGCATTTCGATATCGAGAAACAGCAGATCGAACGCGCGTAGTTTCATGCTGCGCCGCAGCGGTTCGGCGGACAGAAAAGTTTCGATCTCCAGCTGTACGCCGCGCTTTGCGAACGCCGATCTTATGGCGCTCAGCATGACGTCGACGACGGTATCTTCGTCGTCGCAGATCGCGATTCTGATTATGTCGAAATAACCTATTTTATACCCGATACTTTTTCCCGCATTTGCGTTTTTATCCATTTAAGCTCCCCCCCCCCGGACGGCGCGTCCGGTTCGGATATGACCGCGCTCACGATGAAAATTCCGTCTTTTACGGCATATTCGACGCGGCCTCCGTATGCGTCGGCGATTTTTCTGATTATTTTCGTACCGTAGCCGTGCAGCGCTTTATCTCCCTTGACCGTTTCGAGCGCGAGCGCCGCGGATACGTGTTCGGAAGCTACGGCGTTTTCCGCGGTAACGTAAAGCATTTTATGCACCATTCTGACCGTAAATCCGATCGTACGGTTTTCTGTTTCCGGATTGCGGCCGAGATACTCTATCGCGTTGTCGAGAATATTGAACAGCAGCGAACAGATATCCGTATCGGCGAAATTCGTTTCGGCGGGAACGGCAATATCGTACTCTATGCGGGCATTCGCGTTCGACGCCTTTTCAGTCTCTATATTCAGAATCGCGCTGATTACCCTGTTTCCGCAATCCACATAAGAAAGCGACGGCAGAACTTTGCCGGAATATTCGTCGAAATATTTTTTCAGTTTGTCGTATTCGCCCGCGTCCAGAAGCAGGCGCATGTAGGAATACTGATTGCGAAGCTCATGGCGGGCGCTGCGTATCGATTCCGCATTCGCGTCGGCAAACCTCATCATGTTCTCCTGCATATCGCGCATCATGCGGTCGGCGCGGCGTTTATTCACTTCCGCGACGTTCCTTGCTACGGCATAAGTACAGTAATATGCCGCGAGAAGCAGTACGAGCAGTATGGTACTGACGACGAGAGCGGCGGCGGAACTTACGTCTATGACGTTTGTAATCAGCCAGAAAACCACGCAGGCAACCGACGCAACGCATACGAACCCGATGCTCATTATAGGCACGTCGCCGAGCCGGCTCAGCGAAAATATCTTGAAAAACGCAGTGCAGCCGATCATCATGATTACGTTCATACACAGCACAAACCAGTCCATTCCCGTAATCTCGAGCGCACCCGCCATATCCATGATGGAAAAACAAAACACCAGCGCCGTGCATATGACGGCAAAATATGACAATCCGACGGTTATGCGCGTAACTATGTCATATCGGCACACGAATATCAGCCATAAAAGAAGCAGCAGCCCGCCGCTGACCTGCGACATATACTGCGACCGGAAAACGGGAACCAGATAGCACAGCACGCAAAACACGTTCATCGCCGCCATGGCCGCAACGATCTTTACGGCCAGAACCGCGAAGTCGCGAAAGTTTCCGATGCGTATGTTTTCGCACAGAACAGGTATCAATGCCGCGATAAGATTGTTGATTATCGGCGACATTGCGCCGTACTTCAATACGACATAAAAATCCGTAAAATAATTCATCATCACTCCGTCCGTATCAATACTGTAATAAGTATAACCCCGAACAGTAAACAAGTCAACTCAGCGGGAACGAAAGGTACCGTTTGCCGCCACGAACGGCAGAATGCGAAACGCGCCCGGAAAGCGGAATGCTTTCCGGGCGCTTTACGTTCGGGTCGTTTTACGCTCTGGGCAGCGCCTCCACGCGCGTCCATATCAGATCGGCGATTGCCCCGGCGCCGTAACCGCCGTGAAGCGAAGCCATGTTTTCGGCGTACGGGCGCAGCAGCGAAGGATCGGCGGCAAACTCGTTCACCTTTGCCGCGGCCGCCTTCGCGTCGGGAATATAAAGTCCGCCGCGCACTTTGTTCACGTAATACTTCTTCATGCCCTTTTCTATGTACGTGATGCACTTGGTTATGATGACGGGCACGCCGAAGTATGCGGGTTCCGCCATGGAGTTGGCGCCGCCCTTGCCCACGAACACGTCCGCCGCGGCGATATACTTCAGGGCGTCGTCGGTGAATCCTACGGGCACGATGCGCACGGTCGGCGAAGTCGGAGTGCGTTTCAGCCGCCCGACGAGCTCGTCGTTGGTGCCGCACAGCGCGAAAAGGGTCATTCTCTTATCCGAGCGGGCGAGCTCGGTCACCGTTTCTTCCAGCCGCGCCATGCCGTAGCCGCCGTCGCACAGCGTGACGGCGAAGGTGCCGTCCGCGCCCAGTTCCTTTTTGAGTTCTTCTTTCCTGCCGACGTACTCTTCCGCCTCTTCCCTTATGGGGAAAGGCACCGCGGTCGCGTTGCCGCCCGCGTACATTCTGCGGCGGCCGAGGGCTTTTAGCCCCTCGCGCGTGGTAATGAGAAAATCGTTGCAGTCCATGTTGAACATACCGTTGGAATATACGTCGGGGCAGAACAGCATGGTGTAAGGGTGCGGCTTCATGCGCTTGGAATAGAACGCGGTCGCCCAGTGCGTCGTGAACAGCAGATCGGCGTCCAGCTCTTTCAGATGCGCGGACGCGGCGCGGCGGGACATTATGCCGCCCGCGGTCATGGCCATGAGAAACTGCTGGCCGAGCGCGTCGCCGGCGAGGAAGTTGCCGATGCGGCACAGCTTGCCGAGTATGCCGTTGCGGCTCTGCATTTTGACGGCGAGCGCGAAGCCTTTTTCGAAGTCTTCCATCTTCGCGTTGCCCGTTTCGGTATAGAAGCGCGATTCCACGACCTCGGCGCGGTCGCCGTACTTTTCGCGGAACGCATCGACGATGTGGGACACGCCCAGGCCGATGCAGCGCACAGCGTCCTCCGGCGGCGACGTTTTGACGGTTTGGATTCACGCCCTGGACACGCAGAACAAGAAGGTCCAGGTGACGATGCA
>ERZ780203.2332-NODE-2332-length-10668-cov-4.127862_pt1 | contig 10668 bp, 10 predicted proteins | sample MGYA00511168_ERZ780203 | MGnify/ENA primary metagenome ERZ780203 (study PRJEB29588, sample SAMEA2156577) | human gut metagenome | biome: human gut; feature: human-associated habitat; material: faeces | place: Denmark | collected 2008/2010 ...
ATGGCGGTTCCGGTCTTTAACGATCCCGAGACCTACCACTTCGAGCTGGGCAAGGGCATTGTCCTGCGCGACGGCAAGGACGTCACCGTTGTGGCCACCGGCCTGATGGTGGCCGAGGCGATCGAGGCCGGCAAGCTGCTGGAAGAAAAGGGCATCGATGTACGGATCATCAATATCCACACCATCAAGCCGCTGGATGAGGAGCTGATCCGCAAGGCAGCAAAGGAGACCGGCAAGATCGTCACCGTCGAGGAGCATTCGGTCATTGGCGGACTGGGCGACGCGGTCTGCGGCGCAGTCTGCACCGGGGACACCCCTTGCAAGGTGGTCAAGATGGGTGTTCAGGACACCTTCGGCCACTCCGGCCCGGGCGGAGACCTCATCACCGAGTTTGGCCTGCGCGCGGCAAACATTGTCGACGAGGTCTGCAAGCTCTGCCTGTGTTAAACAAAGAGGGAAATTCACCATGCAAGAGCGGGAGAAAAAGATACGTTCCTGGTTTGATATGTGGCTCATGCAGCGTGATACCGGCATCGAGAAACTATTCGCCCCCGATGCCATCTACACGGAAAGCTGGGGGCCGCAGTACAAAGGCTGCGCTGCCATCCGTCACTGGTTTGTCGAGTGGAACACGCGCGGCAAAGTCCTTGTCTGGGAGATCAAACAATTTTTCCATCGGGACAACCAGACCGTCGTGGAATGGTATTTCAAAAACGAGATGAGCGACGGCAGGGTGGAGGAATTCGATGGCCTCTCCCTCGTTGTGTGGACGGAGGATGGGCAGATTCAATCGCTCAAGGAATTTGGCTGCAACCTCCACAACTACGACCCGTATCAAAACGGTGACTCGCCCCAGTTTCGGGAGGAGCCAATCGGCTGGTTTTAAAAATGATCGTTAAATAGGTAAAGAGAAAACCGGTTCGGGAGGCCAAAGCAAAAATTGCTTTGGTCTCCCTTACTTTTTGCAGAGAGATGCGCCATTTTTCTCTGGCGCAAAGGTCCTGTTTGTGCTATACTGAGGATACATCTTGGACAGAAAAAGGGAGGAAAGAGGATGCGGTTTGAACGAATTCGCAGCGGAGAGGAGCCGCGCTATGGGGAAGCGATGGCGCTTTATCAGCGCAGTTTCCCGCTGTTTGAGCAGCGGTACCCGCAGGTGCAGCTCGCCGTCATGCCGCAGGAGGAGTACCACTTCACCCTGTTGTATGAGGGGGAAGATTTTGCCGGGCTGCTGCTCTACTGGGAGGCAGACAGCTTCTGCTATGTCGAGCACCTGTGCATCACAGAATCGATGCGGGGCAAAGGCTGCGGCAGCCGGGCGCTGGCTCTTCTGCGGAAAAAGGGGAAGAAGATCATCCTCGAAATCGACCCGCCGGTCGACCCGGTTTCGCAGAGAAGACAGCAGTTTTATGAGCGGGCGGGCTATTGGGCAAATCTCTACCCGCACATCCATCCGCCCTACCGCACGGAGTATGCGGGTCACCCGCTGGTGGTGATGTCCTGCCCGGGCGGTTTGAGCGAGCAGGAATATGATTGCTTTTATCAGTATTTAAAACAGACGGTGATGCGGGAACAGAACCGTTGAAAGAAAGGGGCGATTTGATCGTGGAGAATCAACAGCCAAACATCAAAACCCGGGAGGAGGCCTGCCGCTGGGCAGTGATGCGGGTGCGCGCGCTGATTGCGGACGAGCGGGACTGGGTGGTCAACACCGCCAACGCCGCCGCAGCCATCTTTGAAAGTTGGAAGGAGGTCAGCTGGGCGGGCTTTTACCTGATGAAGCAGGGCGAGCTTGTGCTCGGACCCTTCCAGGGCAAACCGGCCTGCCGCCGCATCCAGGTTGGCAAGGGCGTCTGCGGGACAGCGGTGTCCGAGCGCAGAACCCAGATTGTGCCGGACGTCCACCAGTTTCCGGGCCACATCGCCTGCGACGGTGGCTCCAATTCGGAGATTGTGGTTCCGATGATGCGGGACGGCGAGGTGATCGGGGTCATCGACCTGGACAGCTACAGCTTTAATCGGTTTGATGAGCGCGAAGGGCAGGCGCTGGAGCAGATTGCCCAGATGTTGGCGCAGGGCTGCGACTGGAACCTGTAAGCCAAAGGACAACGATAAAGACAGAAAGGATGGGGCAGATGGGAAAACTGGCGGAAATTAAGGACATGGAGGAAGCGGTTGAAAACGGCAGCCAGGAGGCAAAGGAGTTTATTGCCTTCACCAAGCGCCAGGCTGAGCACAACGCACTGGTGGAGAAGCTATTGAAGATTGTGGCGGGCTGCGCCATTGGCGTCGTTGCGGTGGCAGCGGTGTCGGCGCTTATTCTGGTACCGCGGGTAAGCGCGCTTGTCTCGGATGCCAATGCAATCACCGCACAGGCCAAGGAGATGCTGCCGCAGGCCGCACAGGCGATCTCAGACGCGCAGCAGGTAGCGCAGCAACTCAAGGACGCCAACCCGCAGCAGCTGCTGGAGAACCTGAACGGCCTCTCCCAGCAGGGACAGCAGGCGCTGACCGAGAGCATGGAGGAGCTGAAGAAGGCGGTGGATGTGCTGGAGTCGATCGACATCGAGGCGCTCAACGAGGCAGTGGACAATCTGGGGCAGGCGGTCAGCCCTCTGGCAAGGCTGTTTGGAGGGAGATAAGGCATGGACTATTCGGTCAAGGACTTTTACGTCCCCACCATCACCTACTTCACCAGCGGCAACAAGCTGACCGGCAGCCGCACCGGGATGAACTACAAGATGACCCCCATCGAGGACAAGGAGATTCTGGTGCAGGTCTGGTACGGCCCGATGAACCTGGAGCACAGCGAGCTTGTCTGCGAGCAGACCTTTGCCATGGAGAAGGAGAGCATGGGGCAGATCGAGAGCTGGCTGTATGGACAGTACGACGTCTATCTCAAGACGCCGCAGGCCAAAGACTACCGCAAAAAGGAAAAACAGAAAAATGCGTAAGGGGGAAAGCAGAATGAAACAATCTTATGAGACCGAGCGCTTGCAGTTGCTGCCGGCCGCGCAGCCTCAGGCCCAGATGGTGGCGGACTATTACTGCCGGAATAGGGCCTTCTTTGAGCCGTTTGACCCGCAGCGGGAACCGAACTTTTTTACCGCGGAGTATCAGCGCAGGCTTCTCGTTCAGGACGAGGAAAATCGCGAGCGCGCCGCCGGCTTTCGTTTTTACATCGTGCCAAAGGAACAGCCGGGGCAGATCATCGGCATGGTGGCGCTCAACAACGTGGTGTGGGGCAGCTTCTGCTCCTGCTTTTTGGGGTATAAGCTGGACAAGGACTGGCTGCGCCAGGGCCTGATGAGCGAGGCGGTGAACGAGTGTGTCCGCATCGCCTTTGAGGAGCTGGGCCTGCACCGCATCGAGGCCAACATTATGCCGCGCAACATCGCTTCCCTCGGCGTTGTCCGCAGGTGCGGCTTTGTGGAGGAGGGCCTGGCCCGCAAGTATCTTAAAATCAACGGTGTCTGGGAGGATCACCTCCACATGGTGAAACTAAACGAGGACTAAAAAGGCAAGAGAAAAACAGATGAACTTTCCTCCGTGCAGGATGATGGGCGCGGAGGAATTTTTATTGAGCAAAAACAGGTTGAATTTTGTCGGAAAGTATAAAAAGGTCGCAGCGCAGGAAATTCTATAGATATAAAATAAAAATATTTTTATACAGAAAGTACAAATAATGAAATGGTAAAATATGCACAATAGATGTATTTTTTTGCGGGTTTCAAGGATTATTGTGAACAGCTTGGAAATAACCACCAAATATAGCATAAAAATATATGCCTTAATCACGAAAAATATATAGTATATTGACAATAAACTTTCCTTTTGCTATAGTTTGAATCAGCAAGCAACGATTATAGTAGAAGTTTGAGAAAAATTTCACAGCTCAACAATCACAGCAATGTGATGACAAGGAGGAAGATGATAATGAAAAAGACGATCTCCAAACTGCTGGCTCTTGCTTTGACTGCGGCGCTGGTTCTGACAGGCTGCGGCGGAGGCACAGGGAAAGAGGTAAACGGAGGAGAAAACACCGGATCAACAGAAAATGGCGGCGGGGAATCGACCGGAGACAGCGCGGCTGCCGAGGGTGACATCACCGATCTGGTTATCCCGAAGCTGCTGACCCGTGAGCTGGAAACTTTCAACTGGCTGTACAGCCAGCGTTCAGAGGACAGCGAAAACCTGACCCAGCTGGTGGACGGCTTGCTGGAGCCTACCACCGACGGTACACTGGCTCCTTCGATTGCTGAGGAGTGGGGAACAGAGGACCAGGGCAAGACCTGGACCTTTAAAATCCGTGAAGGTGTCAAATGGGTTGACATGAACGGAAACGAAAAGGGAGAAGTGGTAGCGGAGGATTTTGCTACCGGCCTGGAGTGGGTGCTCAATTTCTACAAGAATGATTCTTCCAATACTTCGATGCCGCTGGAGATGATCGAGGGCGCTGAAGAATATTATGAGTACACGAAAACCCTCTCCAAAGAGGAAGCCTATGCCCTGACTGCAGATGAAGGCTCCAAGTTCAGAGAAACGGTCGGCATCGAAACGCCGGACGAGTACACCGTCGTCTACACCTGCCTGGCCGAGAAGCCGTACTTTGACACGCTGGCCACCTATCAGTCTTTGTACCCAATGTCCAAGGCAATGATCGAGGAGCTGGGCGGCATCGACGCGACCAAGGCCATGAATAACGAGACGATGTGGTACAACGGACCCTACACCATGACCTCCTACATCCAGGGCAACGAGAAAATCTTTACCAAGAATCCACTCTATTGGGACACCGAGTGCACCCGCTTTAACACCGTTACCTTCAAGATGGTGGAATCCACTGACGTGGCCTTCCAGCTGTATCAGGCGGGGGATCTGGACTATGTCGACCTGAGCGAGAGCAACCTGACCACCATCGCAAGGGACCCCAACAACGAATACTACGATTACCTGGTACCGGCAGTTCCGTCCAAGCACTCCTACCAGTTCCACTTTAACTACAACAAGAACAACGAAGACGGCACCAAGGACACCAACTGGAACACCGCAATTGCAAATGAAGCGTTCCGCAAATCCTGGTACTATGGCCTGAACCTGTCTGAGTATTGGAAGAGAACCAACGCGATCGACCCATTTGCCTGCGAAAACAACTTCTATACCATGCCTGGTCTGGTATACACCTCTGACGGCACTGAGTACACCGAACTGGTACGGGAAGCGATGGGGCTGAAAGAATCCGATGGCGTAACCCCGGCCCGCATTGACGCTGATTTGGCGCGGCAATATAAGGAGCAGGCGATTGAGGAACTGACCGCCTTGGGCGTCACCTTCCCGGTAGAGGTGGATTACCACATTTCTGCTTCCAGCCAGACAGCTCTGGACAGCGCAAATGTACTGGCACAGGCATTTTCTGACGGCCTGGGCGACGACTATGTCAAGCTGAATATTTGCACTTATATTTCCAGCGTCAACACCGAAGTCATCGCACCGCATCTGCACTCCTTTGTGCTCAACGGCTGGGGCGCCGACTACGGTGACCCGCAGAACTATCTGGCACAGGAATGCTACGGCATGGATAACGCCGACTATTCCGCAAACTATTCGTATATCAACGAGATTACCGAAACGGATGAGACAAACGAAGATCTGATCGCAGCCTATCAGGAATACACCGCCATGGTAGAAGCGGCTGACGCAATCACCGAAGATCTGGATGAGCGTTATCAGGCTTACGCCGAGGCGGAGGCTTACCTGCTGGAGCATGTACTGGTGCTCCCGTGCAACTACAGCGTTGGCTGGTGCCTGAGCAAGGTTGACAATGACAGCAAAATGTATGCGATGTACGGCAGCCAGAACGAAAAGATGAAGAACTGGGAGACCAAATCTGAGGGCTATACCAGTGAGGAAAAAGGGGTGGCGGACCAGATCGCAGCCTATACCGCAGAGAATGCGTAAGCAGAAGTCCTGTTTTATAACCAAAAAGGAAAAGCTCCCGGCGAAGGGAGCTTTTCCTTTTTGAGAGAAAGGATTAAAAAGCGGGCATCCTCTAGACAATCAATAGAAGGGTGAGGAGAAAACTATTGACCTTGCCCGCGGAGATATCATGAATTGCTCTGCCCGATTACGTCAGCAGATTCTGCGGCGGAGGAATCCTCGCTGCCGGACTGTGTTTCGGGGGCTGTGCCGTCGGTTGGAGGAGCTGTTTCCTCCTGACCGGACGGGCGCTGTCCGCCGCGGCCGCCCATACCACCAAAGCCCTGGCTTGCTTCGCTGCCGTCCGAGGAGATGCTGGTGACGCCGTCGGTCAGGGTGACATCGCACAGCTTGGTGCCGCCGGTCAGCTCACCCATGGTGATGATCTGGCTGTCTGAATTGGCGTCGCCGCCGGTGTACAGGCTGAGTGTCTGGCCGGAGGCCATACTCTCAGTGCAGATGACAGCGGAAGAGAAGGAGATAGGCGCTTCCAGCGAGCAGACGATCTGTCCGTTTTCGTCGCACAGGCTCAAGCGTGTTCCTGCCTGCTGCGTATCACTCCAGGTCACCATCAAAACAGCGTGGCTGTCATCCGGTTCAACCGACTGCGCCATCCCTGCGGTGCCAAGTGCAGCCAGGGTGCCGCCAGTGATGCTGGCCTCCCCATCATAGTCCAACGCGCTGTCCGCGCCGCCTTCGGAGCCGAAGACAATGACAGTGCCGCCGGAAATGGTTATGTCGCCGTTGCTGTCAATGCCGTCTCCGCCGGTGACGGAGGTGTTTTCTCCGACGCCGGCCTGCACGATCAAAGTGCCGCCGCTGATGTTGAGGAGGGTGTTGTCCTCTGGAATACCGATTCCCATTCCCATGCCGCCTCCAGGCTGCGGCGGCTGGGCTTGTTCCTCTGTTTGCCCGGCGGAGTTTGTCGTCTCACTGCCGGATTGTCCGGTGGAGTCGCTTGTCTCACTGCCGGTTTGTTCAGTGGAGTCTGTTGTTTCACTGTTGGTTTGTCCGGTGCTGGCCGCGGTCTGTGTGGGCTCAGCAGTCTCGGCTTGAGTGGATTCAGTGGATTCGGTGGTTGTAGTTGTTTCCTTTAAGACGAGCGTCCCATCTACCAGGTCAAAGTCGCCGCCGCCGGCTGCATTGAGGCCGTCGTCGCTGGCGCTGACATGGATGGTGCCGCCGGAGATGTCGATCTGTGCAGCTTCCAGTCCCTCATAGCTTTCGTCGACGTTGATGGTGCCGCCGGAGATAGTGAGGTAGGCGTCGCCGTGCATGCCGTCGTCGCCGGTGCGGATGGTGAAGCTGCCGTCATGGATGGAAATGCTGTAGTTGGAGTGGACCGCGTCATCAGCAGAATCGATGTCAAAGCTGCCGCCGTTGATAGTCAGGTTCTGCCCGGCCTTCAGGCCTTTGGTGCTGACGGTGGTGTCGCTGTCATCGGCGGAGGTGTCGTCAAACTCGTCCCAATCAAATCCCATTGCCGGGTCGAAGGAGAAGTCTCCGCTCTCGCCGATGGTCATTTCGGGGCTGTCCGTGGTGGTTCCATCGGTCGTTTCGGAGGGGAGTTCAGGCGGCTGCGCTGTACTGTCAGCCGGCGGTTCGGCCATTTCAGGCGGCTGCGCTGCGCCGTCAGCTGTTTGCGTATCGCCGCTCATTTCGGGCGGTTGTGCGCCGCCCGGCATCCGTCCGCCGCCACCGCCGCCGAACATCATCGAGTCGGTATGATCCGGACCGTTTTCTGCCCCACCACCGCTGAGGATGGTGAAGTCACCGCCGTTGATGGCCAGGTCGGTTTCGGCTTGGATGCCGTCGCCGGAGGAGGTGATGGTGTAGGTGCCGCTGTCAATCTGCACCCAGCCCTTATCTGCGTCCTCAGTGTTGCTGGCCTGGATGCCGTCCTTTTCGGAGGTGAGGTTGAAGGTGCCGTCCAAGATGCAGACCGAATCGTTGCCGCGCAGCGCGTGGCTGACCGAGGTGACGTTGTAGGTGCCGCCGGTGATCACAAGGTCGTCGTTGCCGGCGATGCCGTGTTTATAGTTGCCGGTTGCGGTGAGTGTACCGCTGCCGTTGAGGATCAAATCGTCCTTGCTGAACAGCGCCGCGTCAGGGTTGTCATCGTCCTCGGCATAGGAGGCACCGTCTGTCAGGGTGTTTTCGCTGTCCGCGGCCAAGGTGACCTTCACCTTATCCGCGTTGCGCACCAGAATCGGGCTGCTGTCCGAGCAGGTAATCGATACTCCGTCCAGCACCAGCTGCACCTGGTCGGTATCGCCCGCGTCGACGATGATCTGCCCGTCGGTGAGCTCCCCGCGCAGGATGTAGCAGCCTTCCCGGCTAATGGTGACGGTCGAGCCGCTGATGGTGACGCCGGTGCCGTTCGATTCTGCGCTGTCCCCGGACAGGGTGATGAGGGCGGCGCTGCTTTCATCGTAGCTGTCATCCAGCTCGTAGTCGGAGTAGGTATAGGTTTCCCGTGATTGTGTGGTGCTTTCGCTGGCTGTGCTCTCCCCAATGCTGCTGGAGCCGGTCTGTGCCGTCTGGGAACAGCCGGCGCACAGCAGCGCGATACAAAGGCAGAGGATGCACAGCTTTTTCTTCCAAGATGGATGGGTATTCAAAAAGGATTCCTCCTTATAATTCGTCCCGTATGGTGGATATCCGCCCACAGACGATGTTCAGATTGCCGTTGCGGCAGCGGATCTCGTCCAGGAAGGATTTGTTGATGCCGCTGTCCTTCAGCCGCACCAGATAGCACAGCTCATACAGGCTGCCCATGTTGCTGGTCTTGACGTGGATCAGCTCGTGGCGGGTGGTGTATTTATCGAACAGGTCGTCAAACACACCCTCATAGTCCAGCGATTCGGGAATGGTGATCTTCAGTTCCCGGTCGGTGGCATTTGGCTCGGCAAAGCGGGTGTTGTAGAACAGAATATTGGCGACGGCAATGATGACCAGGAAGAAGAAGGCATAGCCGATGTAGCCCATGCCGGTGGCAAGGCCCAGCGCCATTGCCAGAAACAGGCTGGTGATCTCCCGTGCGCTGCCTGGAACCGAGCGGAAGCGCACCAGGCTGAACGCACCCATCACGGCGACGCCGGCGCCCAGGTTGCCGTTAACCAGCATGATGACGGTCTGCACGATGACCGGCAGAAGGGACAGGGTGACCACAAAGCTCTTGGTGTAGGTATTGCGGTAGCAGTAAATCCCGGCGGAAAGAGCGCCCAGAATGACCGAGGAGAGGGTGCACAGCAGGATGGCCTGCCAGCTGACCGTGCTGGTGATGATGCTGGAAAAGAAGGTGTTAAGCATAAAGTTTGCCTCCAAAGGTGTGTTTTTTTTCTAAGTCTGGGAAGAGATAGTTCTTGTAGCAGTAGCCGTACTTGGAGAAGGAGGTCGGGAAAACCGCCGCCTCATCTAAAAGGCAGCTCAGCCACAGCGGCATGGCGCCCGGAATTTTGATCTCCATCAGCACGTGGTCGGCCAGCGCATCCTGCAAGAGCGGATAGCCCCAGTCGCCGTCCGAGAGGGAGAGCTGGGTGTCGCGCCAGCGGATGTTCTGGTCAAAGGTGATGCGCAGCTCCTCCTCCTCGGGGGAGAAGAAGGCAATGCGGTCGTAGGCCAGAAAGACCTTGGGCGAGGTGTGCCACAGGTGCTGGAACCAGTCGATCTCGTGCAGGATCTGCCCGTCGCAGTGGGTGCGCTCCCCGGCAAAGAGGTATTCACGGCACTCCTCCAGCTGCATATCGACCCGGCGCTTGTAGACGACGCCCTTGTACTTTTTCTTGAGTTCCAAAAAGACCGGGCTCTGCGCGTCCTCGGGGACGCCGTAGCTGCGCAGCCGCAGCTTTTCTTTGTAGACCGGCTTTTCCAGCGAGGAGCGAATCAGCTGAAAATTGTCGGTATCAAAGTAGATGCTGCAGATGGTGTACAGCCCGTACTGGTCCAGCTGCATCCGCTCCTGGATTCCCTGCCGCACCGTGCGGTACTGTTGGGGGGAGAGCAGATATTTCTTCTCGTATCGTTTGAAGGTTTTCTGTATCATATTGCCACCTCGTATCGATGGTGATTTTTGTTGACAACCAAAGAATAGCGCAATAAGCTTAAATTAGTCTGAAAAATCCCTTTCAGCTTTTTTTCAGCTTGATGCGGTAGAATAAAAGACAGAAAAAGGATGGAAAGGACAGGCCGTTTGTGTTATGATGAAAAAACAGGAGGGATGCCAGATGTTCGAGATTGCAAGGATGGATTATACACAGTATCGGAAGCACTTTTTCCCAAAACAGCAGGACGGGTGGGACATCCTCTCTTGCTGCTTTGCAAGCCCGCTGCCACCGCAGTGCTGCCCGGCGCGGCTGTTCATTGACGACAATTGCAGGCCCCGTAGCGCGGCGGTGGTGATGGGGGACTTTGTCTTTTTGTCCGGCGAGCCGAAGCTTTCCTTTTTGAAGGAGGTTGCCGGCCGGGACGGCCTGCTGCTCATCGCCAGAAATGAGGGTTGGCAGGAACAGCTGCCCGCACTTGCCGGGGAGAGTTTTGCAGATTATAAATGTTACCCGCGCTACAGGTTTTCCCTTGCGGCGAAGGAAGATCATTTGCAGCAAATTCTCTCCTCCCTGCCGGAAGGAATGAGGCTGGAGCGGATCGACCAAAGCTGGTTTGAGTACAGCCGCAAGGTTGCGTGGATGCGGG
>ERZ780203.2335-NODE-2335-length-10660-cov-4.046676_pt1 | contig 10660 bp, 6 predicted proteins | sample MGYA00511168_ERZ780203 | MGnify/ENA primary metagenome ERZ780203 (study PRJEB29588, sample SAMEA2156577) | human gut metagenome | biome: human gut; feature: human-associated habitat; material: faeces | place: Denmark | collected 2008/2010 ...
TAATATACCTTATTTTTAGCAACGGAATATATAAAAGAAACTCTGGTTGCCCAAAGTCCTTCCTGATGTACTGACCTAAGTACATCAAAGGCGTTGGAAATAGAGAAGTTTTCTCCATATCCTTGCAGTAAATCCTTTGCCTTTTCATATCTGTTATCCCCAGATAAAACATATGGATTAGTCAATTCTGGTTTTAAAATGGAGTAATTTGTTATTAAGGAATATTTTTCTTTTTCCAAACGATACCCAATCCCCGGTTCAATAATGAGAACACGCCCAGTTCTATCTGAAAACATAGCCTGCATAGTAGTGTCAGGAGCATAAGTAATTTTCTTTTTTTTCACTATTTCCAATGAATCATCAAAAGAGAGGTTGCCTTTTATAAAATTTTCTGTCAAATCAGCTATTGTATAGCATGATTCATTACCGCAAAATTGTGCATTGTCATTTCCATGTACATACAACAATGTGCCAACATTCCCATTTCTATTGATTCCGTGAAAAGAGTGATACTTATTATCGGACATTTTTATCCCTATAAAAAAACGGTCTTTTTCAGCAATTACGGTATGTTCCCATTCAGAAAGGTCAATATCAAAATTGAACCCAACAATGGTTTCTTTCCCATTATACACAAATCTTGTACACATATTTGTAGTTCCTTTCATAAACTAATTATAGTAGTATCAAAACTAATTACATTAGTAATATTAAATATTATAAGACAATTTGTCAATATAAAAGTTCTTTTTTTCTAACCTAATTATTGACTTCGCTAATTTAATTACTTAAAATGAGGTAAATGATGTGAAGAAAGAGGAAAATGAATATGCGAGTTACAAGAGCCGAAGTTATAAAAACAGCATCTGATATGGCTGATAGAAATGGACTTCATAATGTTTCTTTGAAAGCTATTGCTGAAAATTTAGGGATTCGTACCCCCTCCTTATATAATCATATAGGAAGTTTGGATGAACTTCTTAGGGAGATAGCACATAGTGGTATGCGTACTATGAATGAAAAAATGATTCGTGCAGCAATCGGTAAGACAGGGGATTCAGCGTTAAAATTAGTGGCAGTTGAATATCTTAATTATATGATTGAACATCCCGGTGTGTATGAAATAATTCAATGGGCTAGTTGGAATGGAACAGAGGAAACAGCAATCATTTTTAATGATTATCTATCTTTACTTAAAACACTTATTTGCTCATGTGGCTTTAATCCAGATAAGACCACTGAAATTTTGAGCATGGTAACAGGTATGCTTCATGGTTATACAACATTACAATTAAGATATGCCTTTTCAAATCCTGATAAAGTAAGAAAAGAATTATCCGAAGCAATTGATACACTACTGCTGGGAGCTAATCAAAAATATAAAGATTAAACGAAAATTTCTTTTAAATACTTTGTAAGAGAAACGTGCAAATCTCCAAATGAGAAATGCACGTTTCTCTATAACTATTTCACAATCTTCCAGTTTTCCCCGTTCTTTTCCAGCACAAGGTCAAACTGCGATACCTGTGTTGTCATGGTCTGGTTATCCAGATATTTCACCGCAAGGGAAGCCGTCACCTGATTTCCGTTTCGGTTGTAGACCGGATTTACCAGTTCCGAGAAAATATACTCTTTTCCCACAGGTTTCAGCACACCCTCATTTACATAATAGGTCAGCTCCTTTGCGGTTGCCGTAGGGTACAGCTTGAAAAAGGTAGTGAGAAATTCGTTGATTTCCTCCGTGGTGATGGAATCCACCGTACCGTCACTTTGTACTGCTTTTGGGGTGTAGCCGGATTTTACGGGAACGCTGGTGATGGTTGGGTTTTGGATAATCGTCAGGTTTCCAGAGCCGTCCACATAGACCGTTACCTGATAGGCGGAACGGACGGTTTTACTGGATTCTCCCTCTGTGATACGCTGTTCCACCGTATAGGTCACTTGATAATGCTGCTCCTTTTCTTCTGTGATTTCCCATATCTGAAAATCGGTCAGGGCAGACGATACGGGGATGTCCTTTCGGACAGTATCTACATTCAGGGCTTGCAGTTCTCTGGTAAGATACCCTTTTAAAGCATTTGTCCGGTTATCAATGGAAGCAGCGGACTGTTCCCATGAATAGTAGACTTCTGCGAAATTCTCCACAAAATTCTCTATCTTGTGGGTGTCGAGGATGGTTTCCTCAATTACTTTGGTTTCATGGACAGTATGAATGTCTATTGCCGTGAAATTCTTATAGACGGCAAACAGGAAGCTCACTGCCAGCAGCACCCACAGGGCAATCACGGTTTTTTTATGGGTATTGACTTTGTAGACTTTCAGTTTCTTTTCTTTCTGCTTTTTCTGGTTTTCCTCTTTTCTAATCTGAATCATATCGGTTCATCCTTTCTTATTGTTTGATTCGTCCGGCTCCGGCAAGGTGCTGTTGCCAGTAGGAGCCTGTCAGGTCTGCGTAACCAATGGGATTTCCGGCATGGTACATCCGGTTATTTCCCACATACAGCCCCACATGGGTGATGTAGGTTCCGGCGTTGTAGGTGGAGTGGAAAAAGACTAAATCCCCTGCTTTTGCTTCGGACAGGGGGATGTGCTGCGTCACATTGTACTGCTCCTGTGCTGTCCGTGGCAGGGCGATTCCTGCCTTGCCATAGCACCACTGCACCAGTCCCGAACAGTCAAAGGAAGTGGAGGGGGAATCGCCCCCGTACACATACGTCCAGCCCTCATACTTTAAGGCTTCGTCCATGATAGCCTGTACCGTTTCATCATCAAACTGTGCCACGGTCAGATATTGCGATACCAAGAGGACATAGAACATATTCCCGTAGGAATACCGCCAGCCCCCGTTTTTCTCTACCGCAACAGGGTTGGTGTAGGTGACTTTCTTTCCGCCGGATTTATCCCTTGCGAAGCTCTCTGCCAGTTCAAAGGTGTATTTTTTTCCGTGTCCTGCCACATAGTCTAGGAAACCGCCGCCGTAATTATAGGATTGAATCACACTGTTTAAGTCACAGCCCTTTGTTTCTGCCGCTGCGAGCAGTTCCGAGAAATACTTGCAGCCCTGTTTGATGGATTCCTCTGTACTAAGGGAGTTTGGGGGAAGCCCCAGAGATTCCGAGGACTGCATAACGTCTTCCAGTGTGCCGCCGGATTCCACCTGAATGATGGCGAGCAGAACATTTAAGTATTCCTCTATGCCATATTCCCTTGCATACTTTTCCAGCATAGGCTTATGGGCGAGGACTTCCTGTGATACGCTCACGCCCCCATAGATAAGGTTTCCGCCGCTTCCGCCGTCTTCCTCATCCGAGAAGACAATCACCACCAAAAGGAGCAGGAAGAACATCATCACGAACACGCCGGAACAGGCAAAGAAAAGGTGTCTTAACTTCATGGTTTCTCCCCTTTCTTTTGTTTGTCAGCCGCTGTTACTGCTTTTGTCCACTCCTTTCTGGCGGTGGTACGCCGGATGGTAAAGTTCGATTCTTTTACCACAGGGGCAGCCCGTTTTCTTTCCGGTATCACAGGAGCCGTATCGTTCTGGACAGGTCTTGCCGGATGGGGAGCAGCAGGTGTAGTAGTTGTCTTTTGTCTTTCCTCTGGTTTGTCTGGGGAAGCCGGAGGGACTATCTGGCGTTCTGTCCTTACAGACGGTATCTGTTCATGGTGGATGGAAGCTGCCTTTACTACCGGAACCGAAGAACGTTCTGCCACAGTTCCCCCATCAGGAACCTGTCCCCGTTCCCTGATGGATGGGGAAGCTGGCTGCATGGCTGGTTTTCCTGCATGAATGGTATGGTTTCGGAAATCTTCCGGCTGCTTTGCAGTAACAGGGCGTTCATGGACAGGAGCCGTCCCTTTGGGGGATTCGGAAGCTCTTTGTTGTGGCTGTTTTGCCTGTTTCAGTTCCGCCCTGCGTTCTGCAATGGTCTGTCTGCGGCTTTCTGCCTGTGCGTTCCGCTGTTCGGTTCTGGCAGTTCGGGTCTGGGTCACGCTGGAAGTAAAATCCCGTACTCCCTCTGATACCTGTGTTTTCCCGTGGTAAAGAGCGTACTTTGCATTGACAGGCAAATCCTTTGCCTGCTCCCGAAGCTGTCCGGCAGTATCGGCTATCTTATCTTTGGTATCTGCCACCGCACCTACCGCAGAACCAGCCCGTTTCCATGCGGATTCCTTTTCCGGTGCTGCCTGCCCATCTGGTCTGCTGTGGTCTGCCTGTGTCCGTTTGGAAGAACCGGAGCTGGAAGCAGTTCTCTGGTCTGAGCCAGCCTGTTTTCCTGCGTGGTAGGCAGCCGTACCAGCCCCAAGAGCCGCCACAGAACGTCCTAACTTATGCTGTAAACGGTGCATATGGGCGTGCATGAGCATACGGGGTCTTCGCATGATACGGCTCCCCATGCTTTGGGAATCGCCGCTCTGTAAGGAGAACATCCCCATCAAATCCCCCAGCTTGAAATAAATTCCGGCAAAGGTCACTATCTGCAAGAACGCCGTCAGGAAGAACGGATATTCCCCAGACAGGTTGTAGAGCATGGTGGAAATGCTGAACGCTACCGTGATAATCAGGGTGATTCCGGCTCTGGTAAGGATGGTATTGAACAGTTTTGTAATGGCACGTTTGGACATCCCCTCAAAAGAGGGAACCATGCTGAGGAGGAAGCTCACAGGCAGGAACATGGCGTAGATGATAAAAAGCACCTGTGAAAAAATCATTATCCCCGTGAGCAGGAATACAAAAACGGAGATACCGATATTGAACATAAACAGGAAGAATACGGTTCCCAAGCGGTTGATGGTTTTTGTGATGGTAAGGTTGGTGTTTTCCCTGTCTTCGATTTCCTCCACCACGATTTCTTCCCTGTCCTGCCCGTTGTTTTCGTCTGGGCTGGTTGAGAGCAGGCGTTCCACGCGGTCAGCCCCAAGGTTTTCCACATCCGAGTTGCCGTATTGCAGCAGGAGCCACGGCTGCTTGACCTGTATGGAAAACAGGCTGTCCCGTATCAAATCTACGCTGTCTTTTCCTTGACTTTCCGAGTTCGGCAGCACAATCTTTGTGCCAAGGGTCAGGCTGGCATTGCTGATGTCTGCGGAAAATTCATTGATTTTCCCGATATAATCAGGAGCATAAGCGATAAAGGCAGCGGACAGCACGAACACCACCACGAAATTCACAACGGCATGGATGGCTTTTGTGGTTTCCCGTTTGATAAGCCCTGTGTAGGCAACGTAAATCCCCACCACCAGAATGAGAATCAGCAGGAACCCGATATAAAATCCCTCCGAGGACAAGCCGCCTGTGGTAACGCCTGCAAGGGTCTGCATATTTTTCCCAATGGAATCCGCCGTAGAGGAAATGAAGTCCAGCGAGTAGGCTTCCTGAATCAGATACCCCGTGGCGTTGGAAAGGTACAGGCTGATTGTCCAGATAAAATTTGTGATGGCATACAGCCCGTACATCACCTGTTTTCCGATACCGTCCAGCCAGTTCCACGGGAGCCAGTCCCATCCGCTGTCCACATAAAAATCAAGCTGGTAGTTGTCCAGAGGATATTTACTGTATTCGTTGGCAGCGTCCACCGTATCATCCACCAGTCCGGCAGCATGGGCGGCTGTGCCGAAGACTGCCAGCAGCAGGAGGATGAGCAGGAGTGCCAGAAGCACCCTGCCAATCACTTTTCCTGCCATCTTCCAAGACAATCTCTTTTTTGCGTGATGGGGAACAGGGAGTTGCTGCCCGTTGGAAGTTCTATGTATCACCATCATTCCACCTCTTTTCTCACGGGCGGTCTGGTATCAAAGGCATGGAACAGGTCTTCAAAGATAGGATGGAACTGTATCACTCCTACACGCCCGTACAAATCACTGATAAGGCACTGTCCGTTTTCCAAGTCACGGAGCCGCTTCTGGTTGTTTTCATCTTCGGAATCTACCCCGAAAAAGGCGAGGGTCTTCTTGATTTCGTTGATGTCCGTGGAACGGAACGCAAACTTCAAGCCCAGATTGTTTTTCAGCTTTTCATCCAGCAAATCATCCGTGTTCTGGGTCACAAAGTAAACGCCTGCGTTCATGGCACGTCCGGCACGAACCAGCTTCATAGAGAGGGTCTTTCCCTGTGCCACCTGTAAGAAGCTCCATGCTTCATCCAAATCCACAATCTTAAACACGCTGCGGTCTGTATGGATGAAGTCGAGGGCAAAGGTACTGATTACAATGAGCATTGCCACGGAAAGCAGCTCCATTGTGGTGTATTCTTCAAACGAGGTTTCCTTATCCGGTAGCACCAAATCCGCCACCTGAATGATGTTGAGCTGCTTTTCAAGGCTGATGGACTGTGTGACATCCCCATCCGAAAAGAGCAGGTGTGCAAAGTCATAGTCTGTAAAGGATTCGATATGGTCGGCTATGCTGGTGCTGATGGTGGTTCCCTCCGCCCGAAGTTCTTCAATCACCTTGAAAAGCCCCCGTTCCTCACTGTTTGTTACTGCACGAATAGCTTTCCGAAGAACAGGGAACTTTTCCCCGTCACGGCTGGAAATGCCGGTTAAAAAGGTCAATATGTCGATTGCCAGTGATTCGGAATCCTTTGGGTTCTCCATAATCACATAGGGGTCGAGTAAGCCCCTGTTCTGTTCCTCCGAGGTCAGGTTTACGATATTGATTTCATGGGCGATTTCCGGCAGGGTTTCTTTCCACCGTCCCCGTTATAGCGATAGGTAACTTTTTGATGTTATCTCCAAGTTTTCCCCCGCTTCACACCGTACATGAAACTTTCGCTTCATACGGCGTTCCATCATATCCAAATAGATTTATAAGTTATTTCCCAGTTATTGTCTGGTATCCGTAATTCGTCCGTATTCTGTTCAGTTTTTTCTTCTGCTGACTATTAAGAACATAACCTTTTAACAGTGATTTTGCTTCGTCTGCTGATTCTGTTAGGATTGCCTTTGCAATGGGAATTTCCACAAATGCCAGATTAGAATATCTATCAAGGTTATCTCCTTTGTCTGATTTGTGAATACATATCAGAGTGGACGGAGTTCCTCGACGATTCATTACATAGCAGTTGCCTTGTTGTGCGATATATGCCGAAATACGATTGTCGTTAAACTCTACGCTATCGGCAGGGTTTTCATTTTCCAACAACGCTCGGATTTCTTCTTTTGTTACAACTACAACGTCCTCATGCACCTTGTTTCTCCCTTGCTTTGTAAAATTACAAATATCTTGCGAGAAATTCATAGGATTTTTGTGTTGTACTCCTTGAATCGGCAATAGCGGATTATCCGCAATCATCACTATTTTTGTTTTTGGTCTGATTCCTTTTGTCCTGCTCTGAAATTCTGAACTTGTACTTTCAAATGGAACTGATTTTGCAATGTTCCTTAAACGGATTCGTATGGTCGGTAAGAGAGCGTAACTTACTTCTGTCAGGTTGTTATATACGTTAGTTGCTATGCAGTAGTAATTCTGCATACCGATAACTGTCAGATTATATCTGCTGATATTGAAGCCAGTCGTATGTCTGGCTATATCTTTTACCTTTAACTTTAGATTTGTTTTCGCTTTCTTTAATGCTTTTTGGTTCATATCTGTTTTGGCAACATAACCGTGTTTCGTTCTTCCTTTTGGAATGACTTTGATTTTGAACCCCAGAAAATCTGATGAATTTTTCTTCAGATTTACTACCTTTGATTTCTCTGGACTGATTTCTAATTTCAGTCTTTTATTAAGAAAATCTACGGTACTGTGGTAAAATCTTTGTGCTTCTCCATAGGTTGAACACATGATTTTAAAATCATCAGCGTAACGTACAATAAAACCGCTTTTCAGTTTGGTATATTTCTTTGCGTATTGAAGCCACCCATTTTTACTGCGGTTCTTCGGCTGGAATGTTTCCCACTGACTGCTTACCCACCAGTCTAATTCATTAAGGACTATGAGGGAGAGCAGTGGACTTAACAGACCGCCTTGTGGTGTTCCTTTTTCTGGGACACCCTCGCCGTCAATTTCAGCTTTCAGCATTTTGCTGATAATGCAAATCAATCTTTTATCCCGAATACCAAGTGTCCAGATTTGTTTTAATAGTTTTCCATGATTGACATTATCGAAAAATCCTTTAATGTCTACGTCAACACAGTAATGATATTTTGATAAATTTATCAGTGTCGTTACTCTGCTGACTGCATGGTGGGCACTTCGATTCGCACGGAATCCATAGGAATGATTATGGAACTTTGGTTCGCATATCGGCTCTAGGACTTGCAGGATACATTGTTGTACCAGCCTGTCCCAGATACACGGAATCCCCAATGGACGCATTTTATCGCTCCCAGCTTTTGGAATGAAAACACGTCTGACTGATTTGGGGCGGTAGTTGCTAAGGCTTTCCCGAACGGTAGCAACAATCTCAGCATTGCTGAGTTGTTTTATATCGTCTATCGTCATTCCATCCGTTCCAGCCGTTTTACTGCCACTGTTTGATTTCAGATTACGGTAAGCTAAACAAATATTTTGTTCCGAACCAATAATTTCAAGTAACTTATAAAAGTTATTACCGTTCTTGCTCTGTGCGTATAACTCGTCATAAATATGTTGCATATCATAATACTCGTTATAGCGGAGCTTGTTTTTCTTTAGCATGGTCTGTACCCTCCTTGTTTGCAGGAGCAAGTACATCTCTTAGTCTTACTCGAACCCATACCATTTTTCTTAGTAATTCTATTCTTCATATGACTAGTGGCTATCCCTCCACCGCTTGTTATCACGGTTTCATAGGTACTGTGCCACCACTCTCACTGACATTAACACACCTTATATCATTGCTAATCTCACAATAACTTTCTGATGTGAACACTTCACAGACAGTAAAATCTCCATGTTGTCAGCTTTCAACGTTCCAAACACACTATCTGTACATATATCCTTAGGTTTCCTCTATAAGCCTGCTACCTTGATAACGCCTTTAACGTTATATGGATTTTCATAAATGCGGAGTCTTACTCACCCACAGTAGCGACACTGTTTGTGTCACTGGACATTTCTATCCAGCCCCGATATAGACCTGTACATTCAAGGATTCGTCAGTAGACCTCTCATCTACATTCTAACCATAGATATTTTATAGACTTCCGGCATATAAGACACAACGCCCACCTCTGGGAATCTTTCGTCAGCATTATCTGTTACGGTGTCTGTCTGCCGACTTCACCGAGCTTCTGACAGAGCCTTGTTTACTCAAGTTTCTGCCAGTCGGAGTATTAAAGTAGCCTTTCAGGGCGTTACCCCGTCATTCGACTATTCGTGTGTTTAGTTCTCCAACACACATTAAATATTGATTTAATGAAGTGCTGTGCCTACTCTTTTCAAGTAGGAACGTTTCGCACCACATTTCGGATCGGAAACAACTTTATTTTTCGTCCAAGATGTAATATAATAAATTTATATTGCAGGCGGCAGAAATTACCGTTTCTGCCAAAAGAAAATAATGCATGAGGGGAGTCAAAACATGAAGGATTACATGAAGATCTACCAGGAATGGCTTGCCAATCCGTACTTTGACGAAAAGACGAAAGAAGAGCTTCGCGCAATCGCGAACGATGAAAACGAGATCAAAGAACGTTTCTATATGGACCTGGAGTTTGGTACCGCAGGACTTCGCGGAATCATCGGAGCAGGGATCAATCGTATGAATATCTATACGGTGCGCCGTGCGACCCAGGGACTTGCCAACTATATTATCAAACAGGGCGGAGCAGACAAGGGCGTTGCGATCGCGTTTGACTCCCGTCATATGTCCCCGGAATTTGCCATGGAGGCTGCAATGACACTCGCCGCAAACGGCATCAAGGCGTATAAATTCGAATCCCTGCGCCCGACACCGGAACTGTCCTTCGCAGTCCGTGAGTTAGGCTGCATTGCCGGTATCAACATCACCGCGAGCCATAACCCGCCGGAATACAATGGATATAAGGTATACTGGGAGGACGGCGCACAGTTCACACCGCCGCATGATAAAGGGGTAACGGCTGAAGTTCTTGCGATCGAGGATCTCTCCACCGTGAAAACGACGACCGAGGAAGAGGCGTTAAAGAGCGGAAAATTCCAGGTGATCGGAAAAGAGATCGATGACAAATATATCGCCCAGGTAAAAGCCCAGGTCGTAAATCAGGAAGCGATCAACCGCATGCAGAAAGACATCACGATCGTCTACACACCGCTTCACGGAACCGGAAATATCCCGGCCCGCCGCGTTATGAAAGAGATCGGCTTCGAGAATGTCTATGTTGTGCCGGAGCAGGAACTTCCGAACGGAGATTTCCCGACCGTCAGCTACCCGAATCCGGAAGCTGCCGAGGCATTTGAACTCGGATTGAAGCTTGCAAAAGAGAAGAACGCGGACCTTGTTCTTGCAACGGACCCGGATGCAGACCGTCTCGGTGTTTATGTAAAAGATACAAAGTCCGGTGAATATATCCCGCTTACCGGAAATATGTCCGGCTCCCTGTTATGTGACTATGTGTTAAGCCAGAAACAGGCAGCAGGAAAGATCCCATCTGACGGTGAGGTCGTAAAGTCCATCGTTACCACAAATCTGGTTGACGCCGTTGCGAAACACTATGGCTGCAAGCTTGTCGAGGTTCTGACCGGCTTCAAGTATATC
>ERZ780203.2340-NODE-2340-length-10622-cov-2.300274_pt1 | contig 10622 bp, 6 predicted proteins | sample MGYA00511168_ERZ780203 | MGnify/ENA primary metagenome ERZ780203 (study PRJEB29588, sample SAMEA2156577) | human gut metagenome | biome: human gut; feature: human-associated habitat; material: faeces | place: Denmark | collected 2008/2010 ...
ACGTTTCATACACATTTCTAATCCCACTGCATTTTCTTTTTTTATTTTCTGCAGCCATTTATGCTTCCCTCAAGCACAGTACATATGTTACGTAAGAAATGTAAAGTCTGAAATCAACCAAATGTTAAGTTTATGTAAAACAACAACGGGTGTTTTTTCGGATTTGTGCAGATCCTGGACGGAGTATTTTTTGTATATCAGGAAAACACTTTCCTGATATACAAAAAAGAGAGGCCTCTCAACCTCTCTCACAAATCATCTCTTTATCTGAAGCAAACACATAAGGACTACGCCCAGAATCAGACCACCGAGAAAACAGACAATATATCCAAGAACCACCTTTCGATTTCCCCTTTCACAGCTTGTCTTCCTGATGTCATTATATGAAGCTTTCTGCGAAAATATTCCTTCTAATCTTCAAGTGTTCCCCTTGCCCAACGAATCAGCCATAGAATACTCCAGGTCAGCAACACTCCCATGATCACACCGACAATATTGATTCCTGCTTCATCCCACTGACAGTGTCTTCCTACGATCAGAACCTTGTGTGCCTCATCTGCAATTGCCAGGATCGTACAAAGTCCGAATACCGCACACGCCGCTTTCCAGGCTTTCATCACATTCTTCATTGCCAGAACCAATAATCCTGATTCTATGAAATAAACGATAAAGTGTGCCCATTTTCTCAGATACATATGCACATAATCCACACTGTCCTGTGGAAAAAAGTGCTGTTGGATCCATTCTGCCATCGGCAGACTGGTTGCCGCTGTCTGTGGTCCATTCTGGCTTGACAAAACCAGAAGAAGGATAAGCCAAATGATTGCCGGAAAAAATGAGATCATCGTCAATTTCCTGTTCTTCTCTCTATTCGTTTTCTTATTGCTCTTCAAAAATCTACTCCTAACTGATATACTGCTTTCTTTTTCGCTCATTATACCATGTAGAAATTCTTTGTCAAATTTCATTTCTTATCTTACTTATACGTTAAACAAGTAATTCGCAATCCCATACATCTACGCCACTGTCCTGGAACACGCCATGCAGACGTTCATGCAGCTGCTCCTTTGTCACATCTTTCTTTAGAATCACCTGAATGAATCCGCCTCCACCGGCTCCTGATATAAACTTCCCATCGATCAGGTCTTCACATACAAGAAGGATCTGATCGATACAGGTATTGGTTGTACCGGCATCCAACATACAGGATAATTTCCAATGTTGGTTTAAAAGCTCAGCAAATTCGTCAATATCTCCCTGCTCCAGTGCAAAACGCATTAACACGGCGATCGCCTTCATCTCCTTTAATGCCTTCAATGATTCTGGTCTGCTTCCGATATAGCCACCAACCACATCACGCAGCAGATTTCTTGCGAGACGCCTCTGACCAGTATAAATCAATGCGAAACGTTCTTTCAGTTCTTTCTTTCCCTCTTCCGGCATTTCTATCTTCTCTACAACAAGATTCTGGGCAATCCCCGGTTTTGTTGAGATCAGTTTAATTCCTTCTGTCAGTCCGCCAACCTGATCCTGCCATCCGCCTCCGGTACTCATGATCTGCTCCATACCAAGGACAACATCATAGATCTCTGCATCTGTACGCTCCTGACCAAGAAATTCAAAGATTCCCTTTACGCACGCTCCTGATAAGATACTGCTTGTTCCAAGTCCTGATCCTTTCGGTACTCCATAAACCTGGGTAGAAAGATAGATTCCTCCTCCCATCCGCTTTAAAATCTCCTGAAGATCTGCTTCTTCCTTGACCGGGATAATTCCACAGGCGATCAAAGCTGCTTTATGCAGTGCAAATGAATCATATGGATTATGACAATCCTGGATCTCAGCTGCACTGTCTACAGTTGTATAGACTCCGATATCCTTACTTTCAAATTCCACATGAAGCTCATCTAATCTCTTCACCGTGATCTGTACCGGATAGATTCCTCTTAATTTCATTGCAGCATTAAGAACTACTCCACCCTTTTCATTACAATGTGGTGGTGTATCCGTCCAGCCTCCGCCCCAGTTCACACGGACCGGAAGGGCGATATCAACCTGATCTTTTACAATTCTATATCCTGCACTATCCGGAAGTTTCTTCTCTGCTTCTTCATAAATTGCCTCCTGGATTGTTCCAAAACAGTCATTCTCAAGTGCATCATAATGCAGATCATCATAAATCGTTCTTGTCTTTTTCATATAACAGGAGACTGCATGATAGATTCGAATCTTCAATGAGAAATCTGCTTCTGCTGCATCTTCCATCAGTAACTTAAAGATTTCTTTCGATATTCCACGCTTTCCAAATATCTTGAGTGCCTCCGCATAATACATTCCCTGCTCCAGTTTTCTGATGAAACACCTTGCAAGAATACGGTTTTCAAGAAACCTCTCCTGATCACAGGATGCCTCAATATCTGCTGCATTAAAACTGGAATAGAGGCTCCTGCGTTCAGTCTCGCGCCATCTGGAAATCTCTTCTTTTGTTGCAGTACCATGTGCCATCTTGTAAATGATTTCAGCCATATCAAGTGCATCTTCCCAGTCATCACACACCGGATAAAGATCTGCAAACCACAGATAGGTCTCTTCTCCTTTCCAGAGTTCTTCTTTCGTCACTTTATTCTGAGCCATAAACTGATTCAATGTCGTGCCGAGAAATGAAACCTCTCCCGGATATTTTCCTTTCGGATTATCTGGTACACCATAAATCCTGATTACTTTTTTCCCACCTGTCAGTTCAATTCCGTGCATAACAATCTGTTCCGGAATCTTCCGGTCCATAATGCGCACATGGGAAAGAACGGTTCCGTCGCCGACCTCAGAATTACCAAGAACATAACAATTCTCCAGATATGCTTCTTTTCCTATCTTCGCACGGCTTCCTACATAAGCATTATGCGCTGCAAATCCTTCTTTTTGCACCGCTGAATTCACCTGCATCTTCCAATCCAGGAACTCGTAATCCTGCACATCTTTTGTTACAAGACTTCTCAATTCCCTTGTTGTCCCGAAATGAATAAATTCCGCCGGTGACAGACACAGCAGCTTCATTGAAAAATGATGGATCGCATTCCAGATCTGTGTCCTGCATTCATGCAGTGCCTCATTGAGCTGTCCTTCTGCTGCCTCTTTATAGAAATCTTCTAATGTAGAATCATTTGCAAGCGGATATAAAAAATCCCCATAAAAGCTGATCCTTGCTTCTTCATTACAAAACTGCCTGAATTTCTTCTCGTCTACTTTGCCCTCTGTTGAAATCAGACGGAACAGTGCCTGCAACAGTGCGCTGCCAAACAATACCGCACCTGTATCAAGATCTACATTTCCTGCATTATTAACAGCTCCCATCTCTCGCAGACGCTCTTCTGTCTGTTTATGAAGAAAACACTTTACATAATCATGTCCGTCGTTCAGAAATACGCCATGATTCTTTCCTGTAGCTACCGGCTCTTTAATGGAAATTGCTGCTGCTCCGTCAAACTGCGCATCAATCTGAAGTGGATTAAACAGAAGCAATACATCACCTGACAAAACAAGCATTCCCTCCTGGATTCTGGATGGAACTCCTGACATTCCTACAATAAACTCATCAAATAAAGTGGAACTTCTTCCATCCGGCAATTCTCTTGGAACCGGTGAGAAAAGCTTGCCGATTGCAGAATACTGCGGCACTCTCTTACTGTCACCACCTGAATGAATCACAAGAATTCTACGATTCTTAAAAGGATTCTCTCTCTCCGGTTCCTGGTCTGCAATATAACGCATCACCTGAAATGTAGCGCCTCCTGAGCCCACACGTTTTCCCTCCGGATCCGGAAGAACCGCATACGTTGTCTCCTCCGGAAGAAGACCTTTTTCCAAACGGTTCTCAATCTGATTCCGATAAGCCATTGCCTGTGCTTCATTTGATGCTGTCAATATAATATAATCCCATTTGATAAAGCTTTTTTTCTTTAAACTTCTTTCATAATCTTCCCAGGAATCCAGATAGGACTGACGCAGAAAGAGATTGTTCATCTTCTCGTATTTCATTTTCTTACCCCTTAACGATATTTCTTACCTTAAGTAAATGTTCAATACTAGAATATCACAAAAAAAGAAGATTGGAAAGTCATTGTATATTTCACCTGTTCACAACAACTTCCCAGTCTTTTATTTTTTGCTTCCGATTTTCTCCCCCATCTTTACCAATGTCTCTGCACCGGTTGCACTGTTTCTCACCAGATCTTTATCCGTCTGCACTTTTCCCGGCTCTGTCAAAAGAACGACTGTAGACCCGCCAAACTCGAACATTCCTTTTTCTTCTCCCCGGTGTACAACAGATACTTTCTTTTTATGATTCTTAATCCGTCCAACCATAAGAGCACCGACTTCCATCTGCAAAACGGTTCCCAGTTCTTCTGTCTGTACAAGACAATATTCCCTTGTATTCATCTTGTAAATCGGAGCATAGTCATTTGCCACCGGATTTACTGTATGGAATACTCCTCTGATCTTTCGCTGTGCAGATTTCACACCATTTGCCACATAACAATATCTGTGGTAATCATCCACCGTGAGACGGATTATATAAGCTGTTCCACCTTCATAGCGTTTCGCAAGCTTTTCATCCTTCAGAAGACTACGGACTGTATACTGTGTCTGTTTGATAAGAAAAAGTCCATCCCTTTGAATCGGACAAACTGTCACTTTCCCGTCACAAGGACTGATCAGTACTTCTTTTCTTCCGTCAATCGGACGTTCCTCCGCTAAGATCTTACGCGTAAAAAAGTCATTATAAGAAGAATAATGTTTCTTTTCATAGATTGACAGATCAATCTGATTCTTTCTGACAAACGATGGAATCAACAGCCTGGACACTCTACTGTCCAGCACTTTTCCGCCAAGTCGGGATACCCTGGAACCAAGCAATGGTTTCAGCATCATTCTTGTCAGTGTATGTCCATAGATATATTCCAGGAATCTGTCCTGCCCTGTTGTTTTCTCCATCCTGTTTCCGTTTCTGTCTGCATAAATCATAATCTCTCCTCTTACATGAATCTTCGTCTCAATGTCCAGACTACTGCAACCGCTACTACTCCGACTAATGCAGAAAGTGTCTTATTCCCCGGCTTTTTTAATTTGAAATCCATAACAAACAGAAGTCCTACAAGAAGAACCATCGCATGCAGTGCAATTCTGAAATCACAGTGCAAAAATGGGCGAAGCACAACAAGAATCGGTAATGCGATCGACATGGATGTGATCGGCAATCCCTGATAACACTTTCTGTTCTCTGTTGTCTCATCCTGCCTGCACTCTTCTGTTACATTAAACCATGCCAGACGGATCAATCCTGCCAACACATAAAACATAAGAATAAGAACACCGACAATCCCATTCATTCCCATACAATAACAGATGATCGCCGGTCCAACTCCAAAACAGACAATGTCACACAGGGAATCAATCTGGATTCCAAAACGTTTCTCTATTTCTGTTCTATCCTTCTTTGTTCTTGCAATCTTCCCATCAAACATATCACACAGACCAGACAGTGCAAGACACAATACTGCAAGATCCAGATGTCCATTCAATGACAGAATCATCCCACCAATCGAAATCCACAGACTGATATATGTAAGTATAACTGTGTAATCATAAACACCTAACATTTTATTTCCCCCTTATTTTTATTCTTATCAGAATAACTCTCCATTTATTTATGCTTTCTTCCTTAAGTTTCTTCCTATTGTAAAATTCGCCACGATCGTGAAAATTGCACTGATCAATAATTCTGTATAATATCCAAGTCCTCTACTTAAGATCATTCCCGGAATCAAAAGTGCACTTCCAAAAACCGGTTCAAAAATCATCGAAAACAGTTTTTCACTGATTCCCATACCACCTGGCAGTGGCAGCATATCCACAGAAACCGAAATCACAGACTGCAGAAGAATGATCACGAATGCATTCGTTCCGGACAGTCCAAATGCCTTATATACAAACCAGGTTGCTGTAAACAGTGCGAACCTCTGAAATAGTGTGATTGCAAATACATTGACCAGCACCATCATATGATCTTTCAGATAAACCGCTGTTGTATGATACTGATCCATTGATGCATTCAGTTTCTCAATTCTTGTACTCTTATGTCGCATCAGATGCATTTTTTCCAGCAGTTCCATCCCTTTCACAAGAATAGAACGTGCAAGCACCGGATGAAATACAAGGAGCAGCATAGACGCCACACAAAACACATTTAGTCCTGTTCCAAGATAAAAAATATGACGGATATCATACATATGTGTTCTGATGAATCCCCTGCCGAAGATCATAAGTCCAAGACCGATCACAACGAGAACCATCTTATAGGTAATCGTGACAATCATCAATACAAGCGTTGATACCGGGATTGGAATTTTCTCTTTCTTCATATAATAAATCTGCGCCGGCTGTCCTCCTGTTGCGGATGGTGTGATACAGCTGAAAAAGAATCCTACAGAGGAAAACAGGAAACATTTCCATTTCTTTAGATGAATACCAAGCGTATGCATCATATAAAATATAATAATTGACTCTCCCCAGATAAAGATAATCACACAGGCAACACCCGGAAGCAACCAGTATGAATTCACTGTTTTCAGAATTTCTGCAATCTCACTTAAATCCTCCCCATGGAATACTCCATAGATTGTTGCCGCAAAGACAAGAAAGAGAAAAAGTACATTAAATATCATTTTCTTTTTATTTTCCATTTTCTCCTCCTGCTTTACGAACCAGATTTCTGTAAATTTTCCATCCGTTTGTCCGGCAGCTCACAAACCAGGTCAGCTCCGCTACCGCAACTCCACCGATCACATCCACAATTACATGCTGTTTTGTTACAAGCGTAGAAATAAAGACCAACACTGCAATCATTACAGATACGATCTTATACCACACCGGTACTTTTTTATCTCCCCTGATTCCAATACAACAGAACCAGCTTGCCATACAATGGATTGATGGAAATAAATTCACCGGTTCATCAATCTGATATAAAAAGCGCATGCCCTGAACAAAAATTCCGTTTCCTACAAGTTCTGGTCTTACATTTGTTGTCGGATAAAACACAAAAAACAGAAAACAAATGATTCTTGCATACAAATCAGCCGTAAAGAATCTGTATTTTATCTCTTCCTCCCGCAATGATACAAGCAGATAATTAATCACCCAGAAAATGTAACATCCAAAATAAACAAGAATAAATGCCGGGATCAATGGGATCTTTGCATCTAATGCAAGTGACAGGTTATGGTACTCACCGGTATCTGTCAATCTCGGTGCTCCCCAGTAGACAGCTGAATTCACCAGAAAAACAATTACCGGCGGGAGTAAGATTTCTATTATTCTCTTTCTGTCCAAATCCCCTGTCCTTTGTCTCACTTCTTGTTTTCTCCATTCTTTTCCAATTTTATGATGTAACCAGATTGCTCCATTGCTATGTACTTACATCATTTTATCCCACTTTTTCATAATAACAATAGGCTTTGGCATTTATTAAAGAAAAAAGTGCCATTCTTTAAGGAACCGCACTTTTTTCTTTAGAATTTCTTCAGAATTTACCGCAAATGCATTTCAGGGCTTACATCTCGTCTTCCCTGTATCCAAAATTTTTCATCATATAATCACTGTCTCTCCAGTTCTTCTGAACCTTCACCCACAGCTTCAAATTTACTTTGCAATCCAGCAAACGCTCGATCTCAAATCTTGCAGTACTTCCGATTTTTTTCAGCATACTTCCCTGCTTTCCGATGATGATCCCTTTATGGGAATCTCTCTCGCAGATGATTGTAGCATCAATATGACACACTTTGTGGTTCATCTTCATCTGATCGATTGCTACTGCGATTCCATGAGGGATCTCCTCATTCAAGCTGTGCAATGCTTTCTCGCGGATAATCTCTGCCACGATCTGGCGCTCCGGCTGGTCTGTGATTGTATCTTCATCATAGAACTGCGGTCCGTATGGAAGATATTTCATAATTACATTTACAAGCTCATCCGTATTATCGCCTCTTCTTGCAGATACCGGAACGATTTCTGCAAAATCACATTCCTTGCGATATGCATCAATACAAGTAAGAACCTCTTCCTTCTTCACCATATCAACTTTATTGATAACAAGAATAACCGGTGTCTTTACCTTCTTTAACTGCTCAATAATATGCTTCTCACCTGCACCGATAAATGTAGATGGCTCTACAAGCCAAAGTACAACATCCACTTCATTCAAAGAACGTTCTGCAATATTCACCATATACTCACCAAGTTTATTCTTTGCTTTGTGAATTCCCGGTGTATCTACGAACACAATCTGACCTTCCTCTGTTGTCAGAACAGTCTGGATACGGTTTCTCGTGGTCTGCGGTTTATTTGATGTTATGGCTATCTTCTGACCGATAAGTCTGTTCATAAGGGTTGATTTGCCGACATTTGGTCTGCCTATAAGGGTCACAAAACCCGATTTGAATTTCTTCATGTAAATCCTCCGTATATAACCTTAAGATAATGGTTTGATTACTTCAAACATTGAAGCTTCATCTTTTATATGCTGCTCGTTTCCGATTACACAGATGTTTTCTGCATCTGCTACTTTTCTCACTGCGTCCGCTGTTTTTCTTATATCTTCTTTTGTGCAGGCGAGTATCTGGTCTCTCTCTTTTTGCAATACTTCAAGCGGTGTTTTTGTGAGATAAATGTTCATTGAACGTTTTCCATCCATTGCCGGTGTGAGCGGTGTGTCTAATCCGCTTATCGTTCCTATGATAGTTTTTGTGACTTCTCTCTCGTCTGCTTCATAATTTGCAAGGTAATCTGCTGCTTTTTTATATACTTCATAAGTTGCTGAGAGATTAGGGTCTCTGTAAGATACAAAACTTCCCGAGCCGTCTCTTGTAAATTTGCACATTACTCCGTATGCTCCGCCTTTGACTCTCACTTCATTCCAGAGATAACCATAACTTAAAAGATGTCTTGTCACTGTCATCGCACCATCATTTACATCCGGCACATCTTTGTATGAACCTGACACTGCCGCATACTGTATTTCAGCAGGTGTTGAAAATGCTGTTTTTCTGTATTTCACATCAGGTCTGTATTTCTCAAGTGCGGAAACATCTGCCTTATTTTTCTTTTCAAAGTCGTCAAGTTTTCCGATAAAACTGCTCATTGCTTCTTCAAACTTAGCATAATCTTCATCATCACAGGTACATGATATAAGCATATTTTCTTTTTTAAACATTGCTTTTACAAGTTCTTCACAGCCTTTGATGAGTTTTTCCTTCTCTCCGTCAAAGTTTTCGTCAAGTTTTACAAGATAATCATAGTATCCTATTCCCATTGAATAGTCATTGTACCATCCGTCAACCGTAATTCCTGCCATGCTGTAACTTACCGCTGCCTGATGTCCGGCTGACATAAGACGCACTTTAAGTCTTGAGCGTGTCTCCGCCACGACTTCTCTCAAATGCTTCTCATCAGTGAACACTGTCTTAAACATCATTTCTGCCATAAGCCTTACAGTATCTTTTATCCTGCCTGCCAATGTCTTTGTCTTTACATCAAACTTAAGCTCTACATCCTCTGAATTATATAATGAATAGATATTTAAGTCAGAGCCGATACCACCCGAATAGAAATTAGTCTCCGTGTCAAACTCCCTGAATGTATGCTCTGTCGTATCCATATATCCGAGAAGTGTTGCAAGAAAACTTATCTGCGGTACATACTCCGAAAGACTGTTCACATCAAAGAGCATATCAAGATATATGATTCCATTTGTGTGTATGTCATGGTGAATAGTCTTTACTCCACATATCTGCTTTTCTTCATTGTGCAGCGGTCTTACTTTCTTTCTTATATCCTCCCTTTTAAGAAGCGGAATTTTCTCAAGCACTTCCTTAGGTGACTGCTCCTCCTGGTATGCTTTCAGAGCCTTTGTCTGTGCAACAAGCTCATCTAACTCCTCATCTGAGAGTGAAGCCTTGTAATCTTCAAGCTTTTTCGCAATTGCTTTCTCGTTTTCTAGTGCAAGTCCCGGCTTTGGATTCATCTCTACAAGAACTGCATGAGGATTGCCTAATATATATTCCTCGATAAGTTTCTCATAATAATCTGTTCCAAGTTTTTCTCTGAGATTTTTATATATATCTTCATATATAAGTCCGTCATATGGAAGCGTATCATCATAAAGCCATGTCTTAAATGTCTTTAATACATAGAGAAGTCCCTTTGGAAATCCCCCAAAGTCAGCCTCTCTCTCCCTAAATTCCGTACTGTTTATCGCAGCTTCAAGATCTTTTCTATCAATTCCCTCTTTGACGATTTCTTTAAGTGTTGACACTATTACCTCATAAAATTTGTCCCTGAGTCCCGGCTTTGCATTTTTTGTAGTAATACTAAACATACTCTGTCTTAAAATATCGCAGAAATCAGCATCTATATCTGTTCCGATACCTGCATCTAGAATTGCCTGTTTAAGCGGAGCACCCGGCATTTCAAGAAGTACATATGAGATAAGTTCAAATGCCCTGCACTTTTCCTGGTCGAGTGTCACATCCATTGCCGTACAGAATGAATAATATGTCTTTTCTGAG
>ERZ780203.2345-NODE-2345-length-10598-cov-17.061557_pt1 | contig 10598 bp, 9 predicted proteins | sample MGYA00511168_ERZ780203 | MGnify/ENA primary metagenome ERZ780203 (study PRJEB29588, sample SAMEA2156577) | human gut metagenome | biome: human gut; feature: human-associated habitat; material: faeces | place: Denmark | collected 2008/2010 ...
CCTCGGTGGAGGCGGCCGAGGCCGCCCTGCGTGAAGCCGCCGAGAGCGGCGCGGCGCTGGTCGTCTGCCGCGGCGAGGCCATGGCCCAGGCGCTGTTCAACATCCAGAACAACTACCCCGGCGTACACTACCTGCTGTTTGACGGCGAGCCCCACAACAGCAGCTACACCAGCTATACCACCGAGTCCAACGTCCACTGTGTCCTCTTCCAGGAGGAGCAGGCCGGTTTCCTGGCGGGTTACGCCGCCGTGACGGACGGCTACACCCAGCTGGGCTTTATCGGTGCCGAGGAGATCCCCGACGTGGTGCGCTACGTCACCGGCTTTTTGCAGGGGGCCGAGTATGCGGCCGAGCAGCAGGGCCTTACGGTGGATCTGCGCACCTGGTTTGCCGGTACCTACAGCGCAAGCGATGACACCACCAACCGCATGCTGGATTGGTGCAACAACGGCACCACGCTGCTCTTCGTCAACGGCGGCAACCTGATCGCCAGTGCTATCGACGCCGCCAAGGAGACCACCAGCGGCAACGAGGTCCGCGTGATGGCCAGCGACTATGACCAGAACGATTCCTCGGACCTGATCTTGGGCAGTGCCATCAAGTGCTATAACTCCGCCGTGCAGCAGGAACTGTATGCCTTCTTCTCCGGCAATGCCGCCTGGGACCAGACTGCGGCAGGCCAAAGCGAAAAGGTGGGCTACACCACCGGCGCCGTGGCCCTGGCAGGCCCCCACTGGCGCTTTGCCGAGCTGAGCCAGCACGACTATGAGCGCCTGTACACCCAGCTGCGCAACAGCGACCTGAAGGTGGACGCCTACGCCGACATGAACACCCTGCCCGACACCCCCAACGTGACGGTGGAGGAGGAAAACTGATGAAACAACGCAAAAATTGCATTTTGTAATGAAATTGTGATTATTATTGCGTTGAAATGCCCGCCAAAATGCGGTATACTGAAACTACTGTGGCAGGGAAGGCCCCTGCCCTGAAAAAACCATTTTTGGTTCCATGACAAAGGAGAGCTTACACCATGAAGAAGTTTATTTCTATGGCGATGGCCGGCTGCATGGCCCTCTCTCTGGCTGCCTGCGGCGGTTCCTCCGCCAGCACTGCCGAGAGCACTGCTACCAGCACCGAGGCTACCTCTGAGGCTGCTGCTTCCGGCAGCAAGACCGACGTCGCTTTCGTTACCGACGTTGGCAACATCGACGACCAGTCCTTCAACCAGTACACCTGGCAGGGCGTGCAGGACTTCTGCTCTGCAAACAGCCTGAACGCTAACTACTATCGTCCTACCGAGGACTCCGACGCTGCCCGTTTGGAGCAGATGGACAACGCTGTCAATGACGGCGCTAAGGCCGTCGTCGTTGCCGGCTACCTGTTCGGTTCCTCTATCGCTGAGGCTCAGGCCAAGTACCCCGACGTTGAGTTCCTGGCTCTGGACGTTTCCACCGCCGACCTGGGCGACACTGCCCCCGCTGAGAACACCGCTCTGATCACCTACAAGGAAGAGCAGGCCGGTTATCTGGCTGGCTACGCCGCTGTTTACGACGGCTACAAAGAGCTGGGCTTCCTGGGCGGCATGGCTGTTCCCGCGGTTATCCGTTACGGCTACGGCTTCGTGCAGGGCGCTGACGCTGCTGCTAAGGAGCTGGGCGTTGACGATGTCAACATCAAGTACTGGTACTCCGGCGGCTTCGCTGCTACCGATGAGGTCAAGAACAAGATGGACGGCTGGTACTCTGAGGGTACCGAGGTCGTCTTTGCCTGCGGCGGCCCCGTCTGCGAGAGCTGCGACGCTGCTGCTCAGGCCAACGGCGGCAAGATGATCGGCGTTGACGTCGACCAGTCCGGCCGGTACGACACCGTTATCACCTCTGCCATGAAGGGCCTGGCCGAGTCCGTGAACGAGGCTCTGACCGACTCCCTGAACAATGGCTGGAAGTTCACCGAGACTTACGCCGGCAAGGAAACCAAGCTGGGCGCTGCCGAGAACTGCGTTGGCCTGCCCATGGAGACCAGCAAGTTCAACAAGTTCACCCAGGAGCAGTACGACGCTATGTATGCTTCCATCGTTGACGGCACTCTGACCATCGATGACAGCTTCGATACCACTGTTACTCCTTCCGTCACCAACGTGACCGTGGACTACCAGGGCTAATTCGTAACTGAATAAGTCAACCGCTCCGTGCTTAACCGCGCGGGGCGGTTTTTTATTTTTTATATATAAGAGTAAGTTGAACCCAAGCATCGACCCCTACGGAAATACTCTGCTAAAGTAGCCAGCCTTCCGGCGCTGCGCACCACCTTCCCTCAAGGAGAGGCTAAAGGCTCCCCCTTGGAGGGGAGCTGTTGCCGCAGGCGACTGAGGAATGGCTGCTTCAGCCGCACCAATAAGTACACCTTCTCCAACTTTTTTTCGCTTTTTACGCAGTTTCTCTTGTACAATACGCGATTTTTTTATATAATAAATATAAGTTAATATACTATGAAAATAGAAAGGGGCGTGTACCGATTGGCAGATAATTTCGTTATCGAGATGCTGCACATCACCAAGGAGTTCCCCGGTATCAAGGCCAACGACGATGTCACGCTGCAGCTGCGCAAAGGCGAGATCCATGCGCTGCTGGGCGAAAACGGCGCCGGTAAATCTACCCTGATGAGCGTACTGTTCGGTCTGTATCAGCCGGAAAAAGGCGTTATCAAGAAAAATGGCAAAGAGGTCAAGATCCAGAACCCTAACGACGCCAACGCGCTTGGCATCGGCATGGTGCACCAGCATTTCAAGCTAGTCGAATGTTTTACCGTTCTTGACAATATCATCCTGGGTGTCGAGGATACCCGCCATGGTTTCCTGCAAAAGGACGCTGCCCGCAAAAAGGTCATGCAGCTCAGCGAGAAGTACGGCCTGAAAGTCGACCCTGATGCGCTGGTCAGCGACATCTCCGTCGGTATGCAGCAGCGTGTCGAAATCCTCAAAATGCTCTACCGCGACAACGAAATCCTTATTTTCGACGAGCCTACGGCGGTTCTGACTCCGCAGGAGATCGACGAGCTGATGGAGATCATGCGCGGCTTCAAGGCCGAGGGCAAGAGCATCCTGTTCATCACCCACAAGCTGAATGAAATCATGGCGGTTGCCGACCGCTGCACCGTCCTGCAGAAGGGCCGCGGCATCGGTACCGTGGATATTGCCAACACCACCAAAGAGGAACTGTCCCGCATGATGGTCGGCCGCGACGTGCAGTTTGCCGTCGACAAGGCCCCCTGCAAGCCGGGCAAGACCATCCTGGAAGTGGACGGCCTGGTCGTGCCCAGCAAGGTGCACAAGAACAACGCCGTCCGCAGCGTCAGCTTCAAGGTCAACGCAGGGGAGATCGTCTGCGTGGCCGGTATCGAAGGCAACGGCCAGACCGAGCTGATCTATGGCCTGACCGGCCTGGAGAAAGTCACCGGCGGCACGGTCAAGCTCAACGGCAAAGACATCACCCACGCCCCCATCCGTGAGCGCTCCAAGGACGGCATGAGCCATATCCCGGAGGACCGCCACAAGCATGGCCTGGTGCTGGACTACACCGTGGCCGACAACATGGTATTGCAGCGCTACTGGCAGCCAGAGTTCCAGAACCACGGCTTCATCAAAAAAAGTGCTGTCATGGACTATGCCGAGCGCCTCATCAAACAGTACGACGTGCGCAGCGGCCAGGGTCCCATCACGATCGCCCGCAGCATGTCCGGCGGCAACCAGCAGAAAGCCATTATCGCCCGCGAGGTCGATAAAGACCCCGACCTTCTGGTAGCTGTCCAGCCCACCCGCGGCCTGGACGTCGGCGCGATCGAGTATATCCACAAGCAGATCGTGGCCGAGCGCGATAAAGGCAAGGCTGTTCTCCTCGTCAGCCTGGAGCTGGATGAGGTCATGAACCTGTCCGACCGCATCCTTGTTATGTACGAGGGTGAGATCGTGGGCGAGTTCGATCCCAAGACCACGACGGTTGAGGAACTGGGCCTGTACATGGCAGGCGCTAAAAAGCAAGGGGAGGCGAAAGCATGAGTAAAAAATCCAAACGGCCGCTTTTGCAGAACCCCGGCGTGGTAGGCGTTCTGGCAAGTTTGCTGTCCATCGTCATCGGCCTGGTGCTGGGCTTTATCCTGCTGGTGGTGCTGAACCCCGGCGCATCGCTGGAAGGCATGAAGGCCATGATGACCACCGGCTTTGCCAGCATGGACAAGCTTGGCAAGGTATTATATCAGGCAGCGCCGCTGATGATGTGCGGCCTGTCGGTCGGCTTTGCATTCAAGACTGGCCTGTTCAACATCGGCGCACCTGGCCAGTACACCATGGGCTCGTTCTTCGCCCTGCTGTGCGCCATCCAGTTTCAGCTGCCTTGGTTCGTCTGCCTGCTGGCAGCGGCCATCGGCGGTGCGATCTGGGGCATCTTCCCCGGCCTGTTCAAGGCATACTTTAACGTCAACGAGGTCATTACCTCCATCATGTTCAACTGGATCGGCATGTACCTCGTCAACCTGATTCTGGCCAACTCGCCCAAGATGCTGGCTTCCGGCTGGGGCGCTTCCAACTCGGACCGTACCGCGGCGCTGTCTTCCGCCAACCCCGGCGCCATCCTGCCCAAGGGCCCGTTCGCCGGGCTGTTCGGTAATTCCAGCTGGATCAACATCGGCATCATCCTGACAATCATCTTCGCGCTGATCGTCTGGGTCGTGCTGCAAAAGACCACCTTCGGCTATGAGCTGAAAGCCTGCGGTCTCAGCCGCGACGCTGCCCAGTACGCCGGCATCAACGCCAAGCGCAACATCGTGCTGTCCATGGTCATCGCCGGTGCGCTGTCCGGCATCGGCGGCGGCATCTACTACTTGGCCGGCACGGGTCAGTACGTTATCGAAAAATCCATCCTGGGCATGGGCTTCAACGGCATCCCCGTTGCGCTGCTGGCAAGCTCTAACCCCATCGGCACCATCTTCTCGGCGCTGTTCATCAGCTACATCCAGGTGGGCGGCGCTGCCATGCAGCCGGCTTACTCCTCCGAGACGATCGACATCGTGATCGCTGTCATCATCTATCTGGCGGCTTTCGCCCTGCTGATGCGCGGCGTGATCGCCAAGGCGGTTTCCGGCCGTAAAGAGAAAGGGGGCGCTGCCAAATGATGATCGCTGCTAACATTATCAGCCTGACCGTCCTGTTTGCGGTGCCGCTGCTGCTGGTTGCCCTGGGCGGTATGTTCAGTGAGCATTCCGGCGTTATCAATATCGCGCTGGAAGGCATGATGATCATCGGTGCTCTGTTTGCCTGCTTCACCCTGCAGGCGTTTGACCAGAGCGGCTTCGGTCCGGCACATCCGCAGCTGGCCATGCTGGTTGCCATCCTGGTGGCGGGCCTGACCGGCGTGATCTTCTCCTTCTTCCTGGGTTTTGCTGCCATCAACCTGAAAGCTGACCAGACCATCGGCGGCACGGCGCTGAACCAGTTCGCCCCGGCCTTCGCAGTCGTTATGACCTGGGCCATCCAGGGCCAGGGCCTGACCACCATCGCCATCCCCAGCTGGGTGCGCATCACCCGCGAAACTTTCGGCCTCGCCCCGGTGGAGGGCCCCAGTTTCTGGAACAACCTGATCTTCAAGTATTTCTACCTGACTACCCCCATCGCCGTTATCCTGTTTATCGTGGCCTATATCGTCATGTATAAGACCCGCTTTGGCCTGCGTCTGCGCGCCTGCGGTGAGCATCCCCAGGCAGCGGACTCTGTGGGCATCAATGTCTACAAGATGCGCTACGCTGGCGTGCTGATCTCCGGTTTCCTGGGCGGCATCGGCGGTCTGGCCTACACGGTGGCAGCCGGTTCCGGCTTCAACTCCGACGTGGGCGGTTATGGCTTCCTGGCGCTGGCAGTTATGATCTTCGGTAACTGGAAACCGTTCCCGATCCTGGCATCCTCGGTGTTCTTTGCGCTGTTCAAGGTCATCGCGGCTTACAGCTCGTCGCTGTCCTTCCTGCCGAAGTTCGATGGCGTTAAGGAGATCTCCAACTTCTACCAGATGCTGCCGTATATCGTCACGATGATCGTGCTGATCTTCACCTCCAAGAACTCTCAGGCCCCCAAGGCCGAGGGCATCCCCTACGATAAGGGCAGCCGCTAAGTTACGGGAGTACGTTTTGTTCCTTCTTTGCAAAGAAGGAACCGAAGAAACTCTAAACAAAATCAATAAGAAAAGGCATGCAGTCGATTTGGCTGCATGCCTTTTGTTTATTGTAGAGCCATAATAAAGGCCCCCTCTGGGAGGAGACTCCCGCGAAGCGGGTGGGGGAGAGAGCCTACGAAAAGTCTCTCCCTCAGTCAGCTTGTGCTGACAGCTCCCTCACAGAGGGAGCCTTCGGCGGCTGCTTACTTCTTCCGCTTCATCCAAAAAACTTTGAATTTGGAATATCCATTGAGTTTATCCTCATCAAATTCCTCGGTCAGGATATACCGTTTGCGGGCACCGTCAAATTGCAGGGCTTTGCCGTCCTCCTGCACATCGGTCAAATACCGGGGCAGAGCGGTCTGCTGGCTTTCAAATTCCGGTTCCCGGTCCCACTGCAGCTTACCGTCGGCGTCGATGCCGTGCCCCCAGACGCTGAACACCAGGCACGCGGCCTCGCCGTAGCAATACCGCTCAAACCGGATGCGGCCATCCAGATAAAACAACATACAATCGCGGAAATGTGTCTCCAGTTCTTTCTCGTACCGGCGTCCGCATCCGCGCCCGGCAAAGTCAGTGGCAGTCCAGGCCATAATAAAAACCCTCCTTGGCGGTAGTTTTCTCTCATTATACCGCACAAAAGGGGGCTTGGCAATAATTAAGCTTTCACGTCACGTTCTTTTAAAAGCAAGTAGGCCGTTACAAACATGGCTGCCAGCCAAAAAGCGCTGGCGGCGGCAAACTGCACGCCCTGCCCGGCGAGAATATCCTCGCTGCGGTTGGCGTTCATGCCAGCCTGCATCAGGCAGTAGGGCCAAAAGAGGGAATACCCCTTGCTGCCCAGCAGCATGCCCACGATGCCGCCGACAATGGCAAGGAAGATGGGCACCGCAAAGCTGCGGAGGACCATGGCCAGCAGCAATTGCGCTGCAATCACCGCCAGCGCCCCTACTGTGCCCCGCAGCCCAAACAAAATCAGTTCCACCGGCGGCCAATCGGGAAACCGGGCAAACAGCTTGCCGCAGGCAACAAACAGTGTCAGTTCCCAGACTTGGGTGAACAGCGCCAGCTTAAACACCACGCAGAACTTGGCCAAAAACAGATCCAGCGGCGGCACGGGGGCGGCCATAATTAAATTCCAGTTGTGGCCCATATGCTCCAGCCGCCACAGGTAGGCCGCATAGGCCGCCACCATGGCAGGGAAGAACAGCATCGAGTAAAACAGCGTGTGCTGGGTCCACAAACTGTACCAGCGCTCGTGCAGGATTTCGAGATTTTGCAGGTAGTTGAAGGTGCCGTAACTGGCCGAGATCAGCGGCATCACAAAAAACAGCAGCCAGATCGGCGAGCGGTGCAGCTTGCGGTTTTCGGCTGCAATACAGCGTTTCAGCATGGTTCATACCTCCTTATTGCGCATCACGCGCCAGCAAACGCCAAACAAAAAGACCGCCAGCCCAAAGGTAAATACCAACAGCCCCCAGTTGCAAGGCCGCGTGCCGTAAAGTACGGTGTGGCTGGCCTGGTCCCAGACCTTGACCTCGTAGCTGCACAGCGGCACAAAGTAGCCCCAGGGCACAAAATAGCTGGCGATCTGCGGCATAAAAGCCGAGAACAGACCCAACAGCGCACCGATGATGCCCATGCACACCGCAGGCAGGGGATTGCTGAAGCACAGCGCCAGCAGCAGCTCCGAAAAGTAAAGCATGGTGCAGACCGTCAGCGTGCAGAGGTTGAGGTAGGCAAACTGCCCGGCAGGAAAGGCCTCGGTGTAGCTTTGCGTGTGCCCCAGCAGCAGGAGGACGGCGGCTTCCAGCGCGACCATCAGCACAATTTCCCCCAGCCCAAACACCGCCTTGCCGAAGAACAAACTGCGGCGGCTTTGCAGGGTGTAAAGCAGTTTGGCTGTATAGCCTTTGACCTCCACATCCCACAACCGGCTGGCCAGTACGGCCATCAGCACCGGCAGCAAAATGGTATTGATGATGGGCACGCCGTAAAACAGGGCGCTGTAGGCGTTGGCCAGTTCATCCTGCCCGGTGGGCGCGGTGCTGCCCAGCCAGAGATAGAGGATGACCGCAAAGACAAGGCACAGCACAAGATCGTGGCGTCGGCGGGCTTTCTGCCATTCGGCATGCAGGGCTTGCAGCATCTCAGCCCACCTCCTTCGGCGCGGTCAGCGTCAGGAAAATTTCCTCCAGCGTCCTGGTGTGCTGGGTCAGGCCCACCACCCCGGCACCGCTGTCCGCTAAGGCCTGCACCAAGCCCGCCAGCAGGTCGTCCCGCAGGGGCGGCAGGGCGATGGTGTTATCCTCGCCCACTGCGGCGGTGGGCAGCCCGTTGGCCTGCAGCACCGGCAAAGCCTTGGCAGGGTGCAGAAGCCGCAGGGTCAGCGCACCCTTGCTGTGGCGCTGCAGTTCAGTCAGAGGGCCTTCAAACAGCATCCGCCCATGGTCGATGATGCCTACCTGCTCCACCATCTGCTCCATCTCGCCCAGCAGATGGCTGGAGATCAGCACAGTGGCTCCGGTGGCGGTGGGCATGGTGCGGATGAGTTCCCGCATCTCCTGGATACCGGCGGGGTCCAGGCCGTTGGTGGGTTCGTCCAGCACCAGCAGCTTGGGGCTGCCCAGCAGGGCCATGGCGATGCCCAGCCGCTGCTTCATGCCCAGCGAATACTGCCCCACCTTGCGGTGCTGGTCATTGGTCAGCTGTACAATCTCCAGCACACGGGCAATGTCCTTGTGGGGCACACCTTTTAAGTCGGCCACGATCTCCAGATTCTCCCGCGCGGTCAGGTGCAGGTAGCCGGAGGGCGACTCGATCAGACTGCCGGTCTGCCGCAGCAGAGCCAGGCGGTTGGCGTCGGTCATCTCCCAGCCCAGCAGCCGCACCGTGCCGCCGGTGGGGTGCACCAGACCCAGCAGCATCTTCATCGTGGTGGATTTGCCCGCACCGTTGGGGCCTAAAAAGCCGTAGACACAGCCCTCCGGCACGGTCAGCGCCAGATGATCCACCACCAGATGGCTGCCATAGCGCTTGCACAGGGCGTCGGTTTCAATCACGTTTTGCATAGTCACACGCTCCTTACTCGTATCTTAAGTACAAGCCCAGTATAAACGCCAAATCTTATCTGCCCCGTAAGCCCAGCTTAATTTTGCCTTAAGATTTTCCACGAACGCTGGCAGCGGTGCGCGGGGCGTGTATAATAAATGTAGGAGTTGAGACTATGCAGACGATTTACGAAGCATCGATTTTATTGGTGGATGATAACCCCGATCTGCTGGTGCTGGTGGGGGACAGCCTGCGCACGGCGGGGTATACCTGCATCCGCACCGCTGCCACATGTGCCGAGGCCCGGGCACTGTTTGCCGCTGCTGCGCCGGAGTTGATGATCTTGGACATCAACCTGCCGGACGGCGACGGCTTTACCCTATTGCGCCAGCTGCACGCCAAGGCTGATGTGCCCGCGCTGTTCCTCTCGGCTCGGGACGCTGACGCTGACCGCTTGCTGGGGCTGGGCCTTGGCGCGGACGACTACCTGACCAAGCCCTTTTTGATGCAGGAATTGCTTTTGCGGGTGCAGCGTATTTTGCAGCGCGCCTACCGGGCCGAACTGTGCCGCGCCGCCCCGCCTGCCCTGGAGCTGGGGGACTGCCAGGTCGATCTGGCCGATGCTGCCGTGTACCGCCCCGACGGCGTGACCCTGCCTCTGACCGCCACCGAGCGCGCCCTGCTGCAAAAACTGGCCGATAACCGCGGGCACATCGTGACCTACGACGCCCTGTGCGAGGCCGTCTGGGGCGCGGATTATTACGGCTGCGAGAACGCGCTGAACGTGCATATCCGTCACCTGCGGGAAAAGCTGGAGGAAAACGCCAGCCGCCCCCAATGGCTGTTGACGGTGCGGGGCATCGGCTACAAGCTGGCCGGGGAGGCGCAGCGATGAAAACTTTTGCGCGGCTCATCCGCCGCTATGTACTGGCCACGGCGGGTATTATTTTGGTGGTGGTGGCGCTGCTGCTGGGCATGACGATCTACGCCGGCGTGCGGTACAATGACGCATCCGACAGTGTGCAAAAAGTGGGTGCCTTGGCCGAGGCCCTGCACCCCACCGCTGACGGCCTGCAATGGGACGCCGCCCACACCCCGGCCGAGTGGATGCAGGGCTATGCCTGGGCCATGGTGCTGGACGAGGACGGCAACGTTATCTGGCAGCAAGACCTGCCCGAGGCGCTGAACCACCGCTACACCGCCAGCGATATTGCAGTGTTCTCCCGCTGGTATCTGGCCGATTACCCCGTGCAGTGCTGGGCGGCGGATTATGGCCTGTTTGTGGCAGCAGAGCCAGTCGGCAGCCAATGGAAATACAACATCACCGCCCCGCAGGCACGCATGGAGGCA
>ERZ780203.2346-NODE-2346-length-10598-cov-5.001138_pt1 | contig 10598 bp, 10 predicted proteins | sample MGYA00511168_ERZ780203 | MGnify/ENA primary metagenome ERZ780203 (study PRJEB29588, sample SAMEA2156577) | human gut metagenome | biome: human gut; feature: human-associated habitat; material: faeces | place: Denmark | collected 2008/2010 ...
ATGTATCTCCTGCTCCTGTTGTCTCAATTGTATTTTTCTGAAGGAACGGTTTTACTTCTACCATCGTTCCGTTATAGTATGCACGACTTCCTTCTTTCCCCATAGATACAAGAATCAACTGAATCTGATATCTTTCTCTGATCCAGTTTACCCCGGCAGTATAATCTTCTTCACCTGTCAGCCACTGAATCTCATTATCTGAAATTTTCAGAATATGACAGTGTGCTAATCCATATAATACCTGTTCCTTTGCCTCATCCAAAGAATTCCAAAGAGGTGGACGTAAGTTCGGATCAAAAGAAATAACTGCACCAGACTCTTCTGCAATACGGATTGCTTCTTTTGTTGCTTCACGTACTCCTTCATGTGTCATAGACAATGTTCCGAAATGGAAGATTTTTGTTTCTTTAATAAGTTCTGCCTGAACTTCCGTTTTATTCAACATCATGTCTGCTCCCGGATTTCGATAAAATGAGAAATCTCTGTCTCCATCCGGATAAGTATGCACCATTGCCAGTGTTGTATGGATTTCCTTGTCTGTACATAATCCTTTTGTATCAATCCCTACTTCTGTTATCACATCTCTCAGCTGTTCTCCGAAAAAGTCTTCACCTACTTTTCCGATGAATGCCGTCTTATGTCCTAGTTTCGTCAGCATTGCAAGTACATTGCAGGGTGCGCCTCCTGGATTTGCCTCAAAAAGTGGGTTTCCCTGATTACTTTTTCCATTTTCTGTAAAATCAATTAACAATTCTCCAAGTGCCACTACATCATATTTTTTCATCATATTCTCCATTCTGCCGCAAAAAACGACATTTCTTCTATCATTGATACTATGCTCCTATATGCAAAAGGGATTCCCGTTTCAGGAATCCCCTATCATTATCCATGCATCTTCAATTTCAATATAATTTTTGTCCTAAACCAGATTGTATTTCACTATATCGATTTTAGCTGCACCTTCAGCAAAGAATGAAATTCCTTTTGCCTCTTGTTCTGTAAATATAACAGCAGACATAACCTGCTCACCGTCATTAATAAATATTTCAGCACTGAATCTATCCAAGATCACACGAAGCTTTAATTCATTGGCATCGCCATTTACCAGACACCTTCTCTGATGAACTAATGCTCGTTCGGTTCCTGAAAATTTTCTGTCAATTTTCAGGACAGACTCATCCGGGCGGAAACTTAATTCTGTATAAAACTTCTCATTTTGTGCAAAACGTAATACAAATTTCTTATACACATTTTCTTTATCTTCCGGACGTATCACAAGTTCCATATCTATAGTTCGTCCTTCGATTTTGTCTAATGTGATCGCATCATTATCTATTACTACATCGTTGTACTCAACTCTGTCTTTACGCATTGCATCGAGTTCTTTGATCGGAGTCTGATAAAGTCTTCCGTTTTTGACAGACACTTCTCTCGGCAGACTCATTTGCGCAAACCATTTTGAGTCATTACAACGATGAGCAGTCGTATCCCAGTTCTGCATCCAGGCAATCATAATTCTACGGCCATCCGGTGCAAGCAAAGTCTGCATTGCATAATAATCCATTCCATAATCGACGCTTTGTACTGTCTCTTCTTTTAAGGTATGTGTCTCCGGATCCATCTCTCCGATGATACATAAGGTCCCATTTCCATTATGGAACTCCAGTCCTTCCGGCAACATGTCCTGTGGACTTGTCAGAAGAACATGTTTTCCATCTAATTCGAAAAAGTCCGGACACTCCCACATCTTTCCATAACGTTTTTTATTTTCTGCCAGTACACTGACAAATTCCCATTCAAATCCATCTGCACTTTTATAAAGAAGAATCTGTCCACTTCCATCTGCCGGACGGCTTCCGATCACACAATAGAAGTACCCATCTTTTTCTTTCCAGATCTTTGGATCCCGGAAATCCACTTTACTTGCACCTTCCGGCAAGTCTTTAGCTGTCAGAACCGGATTCTTTTCATATTTCTTATAATTTTTTCCATCTCCAACAGCCACTGCCTGTGTCTGAATATCCCTTGCCGTTCCATCTTCAAGCGTCTCCTGATCTACAGCAGTATAAATCAGCAGCTGTCTGCCGTCGTCCAGTTCTATTGCACTTCCTGAAAAACATCCTATCTTATCATAATCTTCATCCGGTGCCAGAGCTGCCGGAAGATATTCCCAGTGAAGCAGATCTTTACTTACCACATGGCCCCAGTGCATACTGTTCCAATGTGTATCATATGGATTATACTGGTAAAACAAATGATACTCTCCCTGATAGCAGGAAAAACCATTTGGATCATTCATCCATCCAACATATGGACTCACATGAAAAGCCGGTCGATCCTCTGCTTTTATCTGCAGCCCCTGTTCAGCTTCATATTTTCTAGCCTTTTCTAACATCTCACTCATGAAAATTCTCCTGTTGTTTGTATCGTTATTTTTCTTCACTCAACGACTTCTGATACTCATCAAAGTATTTCTGTTTAATTGAAAGATAATCAGAAAGTCCATACTGTTCCATTTTCTTCAGATAGGAATCCCACTCTTTTTCAATTCCTCCATTCAGGATCCAGTCTGCTTTCTTCTGTTCTGCATATTTTTTGATATCTGTATCATACTGAGATACTTTATTGGTATCATCAATGCTCATGAATACGTTTGGATAAACATATTTACTGTTCATATCCTGTAAATAAGTTTCATGCATATTGTCCAGACGCCATTTTGCATCCTCTGGCTGTGTTACATAGACGTCATAATATTCATTCAGAACTGCAAGAGGACCATTTACAGATTGTGCTTCACGTACTTCTACCGGAGACTGATCCCCCAGATCCATGTGTTTCAGCATTTCTCCACCATCTTTATTGGTAGACAGTTCAAAAATGTTAAAGGAATCCTTCTCTCCATAAGTTCCCCAGTTATTCTGCGGTGACTGAAGTGGTGCATACATCTGATCGATCCATGCAGCAGCAAGTGCTGTGTTACGGCAGCTGGATGTAAGAACACATCTTCCACGATCATATCCACTTGTTTCACTGTTATTCTGTCTTGTAATGTTCCGCATACCATCTGGTCCTGTCAGAGCCGGCAGCATAACATAATCTTCATTATTATCAATATTGGCGATATCCCATGTAAAGCAGAGACCATAGCGGTGATTCTTTCCTTTGGCGACATAAGTAGACCACTCTTGTGTAAATGCTTCCGGGTCGACCAGATCCTCTGTTACAAGTTTATGTAACCACTCAATTCCTTCTTTGTATCCTTCCTGAACGGTTGTATAAATAACTTTTCCTTCGTCCGTTACAGCGAAATGATCTCCTGTATCTCCATAGCCTTCTCCAAATCCATTGAGCAGAATTGCCGGATCCTGGTCACCATTATTGATGATAAATGACATTGGAATCACAGCACCTTCAATCGAAAATTCTTTTTCAAGCTCATCTGCATGATCACGGAATTGAATCAATACCTGTTCCAGTTCATCTGTTGTTGTCGGAATCTCGAGTCCTAGATAATCCAACCATTTTTTATTAATATACGGAATATCTCCGATTGCCTGAATGGCTTCTTTCCCAGAACCAAGCTGTTCAATCCATGGGAAGGAATAAATATGTCCATCTGGTGCGGTGCACATTGTCCTGTATTCTGGATATTTTTCAAACACTGCCTGTAAATTCGGCATATATTTATCTATCAGATTTTCCAGCGGAATGATAATCCCCTGTTTTGCATAACGCAGCAGATCATAATCACTCATTCCGGCATTGAATAATCCATCTGGCAGATTTCCAAATTGTGCAAGCGCCAGATTCTTCTTATCAGAGAACTGATCCGATACAAAACAAGTCCAGTCAATATGAACATTGGTCTGCTCTTCCATTCGCTGAAAAATTACTCGTTCATTCGGATCCTGTGTTGATGTAGCCGGTGCACTTGTAATAAAGGAAAGCTCTGCAGTTTCCTTTAATGGAAACTGCACCTCCGATACAGGTGTACCCGGATCAATTTCAGCCTCAAGCTGCTGCTTTTTTCCACATCCTGCAACTCCCACCATCATCGTCAGGGACAGTACAATTGCAAGCAATGCATTTACTTTTCTTTTCTTCATATCTGTATCGTTCCTTTCTTATTAGCCTTTTACCGATCCGACCATAATTCCTTCATCAAAGTATTTCTGGAAGAATGGGTACATTACTAACAGTGGTAAACTTGATACTACGATCGTTGCATATTTCAGCTGTTCTGCTACTTTTGCCATTTCTGCTGTACTCTGAATATCAGCGATCATTCCAGGCTGTGGTGTATTCTGTACCAGGATGGAACGGAGTACCAGCTGTAATGGCTGAAGATTTGCATCATTCAGATAAATCATTGCATCGAAATAACTGTTCCACATTCCAACAAAAGACCAGAGTGCCAGTACTGCGATGATTGGCTTACATACCGGAAGCATGATTTTAAAGAAATGCTGGATCTCATTTGCACCGTCAATCGCAGATGCTTCTCTTAATTCTGTCGGGATTGACTGATAATAAGTTCTGGCAAGAATCATATTCCATACATTAAATGCTCCTGGAATCAGGATTGCCCACACTGTATTAACCATGTGCAGCTGATTGATCAGGATAAATGTAGGAATCATTCCACCACCAAAGAACATTGTGATCAGGAAAATAACATTGAAAAAGTCTCTTCCTACAAATTCCTTCTTTGACAGTGGATACGCAGCCAGTAATGTCACAAAAACAGAAATTACTGCAAATGCAAGTGAATACAGGAAGGAATTCAAAAATCCACGCCAGATCATTTCGTTCTCTAATACTCTTCGATATGCGTCTAATGTCCAGTCCTTGGTGTTAAAACTCAATCCCTGGTTATTCAAAACAGTAGGATCCATAAAGGATGCGAGTACTACATAAATAATCGGTATCGCTATAGAAAGGACGAATAAACCAAGAATAGTAAATCCGATTCCAAGGATTACTTTGTCTGTCCTTGAATATTTTCTCTTTTTTTTCTCCATCTCTTCTCCCTCTTTTCTATAATCCTTCTCCATCATTCAGTTTCTTAACAACCCAGTTCACAAAGATCAGCAAGATAACATTTACAACTGAATTGAAAAGACCTACCGCTGTCGAATATCCATAGTCTCCATTCAGAAGTCCAATACGGTATACATATGTAGACAGGATTTCTGATGCCGGAAGGTTCATATCTGTCTGTAAAGCATAAGCTTTTTCGAAACCAATACTCATGATATTTCCAGCCTGCAAAATAAACTGAATTACAATGATATTCTTAATTGCCGGCAATTCTACATACCAGATCTGCTGCAGAAGATTCGCTCCATCCATGAGGGCTGCTTCTTCCAGCTCCTTGCTGGCATTCGCCAGTGCTGCTGTGTACATGATAGATGCCCATCCTGCGGTCTGCCAGATTCCACTTGCAATGTAAATTGTCCGGAATGCAGAAGGCATTGTCATCCAGTTTGTACTGATTCCTAATACTTTATTCAGTGGGCCTACAGGAGATAAAAGCATACGAACCATACCACAAAGCACGATGACTGAAATAAAGTTTGGCATATAGATCAAAAGCTGCACTTTCTTCTTAATTCCGGTCTTACGAATACGATTCAGAAGCAATGCAAGAATGATTGGAACCGGAAATCCCCACAGTAATCCATAGATACTCAATTTCAACGTATTCATCAGATAGTTCATAAAATCTGGTGAAGATAAGAATCGTCTGAAATACTCAAGCCCTACCCAGGGACTACCAAGAACTCCTTTTATTACATTGTAATCTTCAAAAGCAATCAGAAGACCTCCCATCGGGAGATACTTAAAAATAATTGTCAGTAAAAGTCCTGGCATCAGGAAAAAAAGATATAACTGCCAGTTTTTCTTCACATAAGTCATCTTTTCTCTCCACGTTCGCTTGCTTACGGACTTTGCTTGATTTTGCATTCTTTTCATGCACTTCTTCCTCCATTCCATTGATTTTATGAGAACCGGTTACGTAACCGGTTATTTTATGATTTGATATTACTATATCCATTTCTTTCTGTCAACACTTTTGTATACTAAAATAACCGGTTACGTAATCAGTTATTTTATCGTTGCGTTTTTCCATCAAAATTGCTATACTGAAAAATATTATTAACCGTCAGCCATCATATTGAAGGAGATTCAACTTTTATGAGTAAAAAGAAACAGGTAACTTTTGCAGATATTGCGGAATACACCAATTTTTCAAAAACTACAATATCAAGATACTTCAATCATCCTGATTCTCTTACCTTGGAAAACCAGGAAAAGATTTCACAAGCTCTTGACACACTTGGATATAAAAAGAATAAGCTGGCAAAAGTTCTGGCAAATGGAAAAAGTGAATTTATTGGAATCATTGTTCCGAATCTTTACCTGCACTATTATTCTGAGATGCTGACACAATTCCTTTCCAGCTACCGTGATTATCATTATAAGTTTCTTGTTTTCGTCAGCGAACATGGCGCAGAAGAAGAACAACAGTATATTGAAGAACTTCTGTCTTATCAGATTGAAGGACTGATTGTTTTAAGTCACACTCTTCCATCTGAGAAACTCGCTTCCTACCAGATTCCTGTCATCGCAATTGAACGCGAAGCAGAACATATCAGCAGCGTCAATACTGACAACTATATGGGAGCACTTCAGGCTACTTCTCTGTTGATTCGAGATAAATGTGATATATTAATTCACATAAATGTCAATGTGAATAAATCCGCCCCGGCTTATGACCGAATCTGGGCCTTTCAGGCAACTTGTGAAGAATATCATGTGCCATATGATATAGATTTGAGTGTAAAAGGTGCTTCTTATCATGAGCTTTTGGATGTAATCCGAGAGATTTTCAATAAGATAGAATCAAAATACCCCGATCAAAAAAAAGGTATCTTTCTTGCGAACGATACCTATGCTAATATGTTTCTTAATTTAATTTTCCAAAAATACGGGACATTTCCTTCCACTTACGAGATTGTTGGATTTGACAATTCTCCGATTGCCAGCGAGGCAATCCTTCCGATCACAACCATCGGACAGCAGATCGATGTGATTGCAAAAACTGCCATGGATCTTCTGGTCCAGCAGATGGAGGAACAGAAAAAGCGTGTTCCCAAACCATTGGGTGAACCCATCCATAAACAGATTACACCTATATTAATTCGCCGCAATACAACAGAATAATTTATTTCTCATGTAAAAAGGCCGGGATCCTTTCCGATCCCGGCTATATATGGGGGGAGAATAAACAATGGAAGTTAACCTTCGATTGCGATGTAACCATCTTTTTCTTCAACGGCTTTCGGTGCTTTCTTCGGAACAGAAAGTTTCAGAATACCGTCTTCATATTTCGCATGGATATCTTCTTCACTGACTGCATCACCAACATAGAAGCTTCTGCTTAAAGTACCAGCATAACGTTCACGTCTGATGTAGTTGCCCTTCTTATCCTGTTCATCTTTATCAAGACCTTTGGCTGCTGACAGTGTCAGATAACCATCCTTCAGCTGAACCTTAATCTCGTCTTTCTTAAATCCCGGAAGATCCACATCCAGTTCATAACTGCCATCAGTTTCACGGATATCCGTTTTCATCATGTTCTGCGCATGTTTACCATAAAGCGGATTCTTCTTGCCCCAGAACTCATCTTTAAACGGGAAGTCCATCCAGTCATCATCAAATAAATTTTCTCCAAAAATACTAGGCATCAACATAAGTCATCGCTCCTTTTCATGACAAACAAATCTATTTTTAAGTCTTTCGACTGTTACTTACTAATCTATTTTAAGGATACCGCCCGAAGCCTCCGGGCAGTATCACGAGTCTTTAACGATCATACATTACCTGACGGAAATGAATCAACTTCTCAATCATTCAATGGTGATATATTTCGGATCGTTGGAAACCGGTTTTGCTTCTTTCTTCGGAACAAACAGTTTCAGGATACCGTGTTTGTACTCGCCCTTGATGTCTTCCTGTGTAACATCTTCACCTACATAGAAGCTTCTCTCGCAGGCTCCTGCGTAACGTTCACGTCTGATGTAACGTCCTGTCTTCTTGTCATCCTCTTCCTCATCAAGGCCTTTAGCTACACTGACTGTCAGATAACCATCTTTCAGTGCTACCTTAACTTCATCTTTCTTGAATCCAGGAACATCAATTACAAGTTCATAACCTTCCTTGGTTTCTTTAATATCGGTCTTCAGAAGATTCTGTGTTCTGTGTCCGTACAGCTTCTTCTCTGCTTTCTTCTCATCTTTATCATCGTAATAGAACGGTGTAAAGAAATCATCAAATAAGTTTTCTCCAAAAATACTAGGCATTAACATAAGTCATCTCTCCCTTTTCTTTTATGATCTATCTTGAAATAAGTTTTAAGTTCTGAACTCGGTTGGTATGAAGGATATTCAAAAGATTTTCTTTCAATCTTTTTATCTCATATCCCTCTTCATTTGTTCTAGTTGTAATAGAACGTTTATTATTAGCACTGTCAAGAGGCGAGTGCCAATTATTCTGTGAAAAATTTGTGAAGCCTTGATTTTACGGGCTTCACAGGGATTTTTCACTTGCTTTCGCACTCGATTTTCTTGATTTGACCACATTTTTACGACAAATCTTTGGAAAAATATATTCGTCTGATTTTCTTACCACATTTTACGACAACGACTTATGGTTTATACCACAGCAGGTACGGTTTCCGGCAGATTCATTTTAGACATCTCATTTTCCACGTGAGACTTCTTTAATTTTCTTTGTCAGGTCTTTCCGAACAATTTTACCGTCAAAGTTCTGACGGAGCTTGTTCTTTATTTCTTCATGGGTACTTTCACCCTCTGCAAATTGCTCCATCTTTCTCTCCTCCTGCGGCATTAACTAAAAAAATCAAACTCGTCCACCGCAAAGGCGATGTCAATCTGGAATGGCTCCCGCTGTGGCATCTGTAATCCCTGTTCATCTGCAATTACCAGATAATAAGTAGCTGTATTGCTGTATTTTAGAGATTTTAGATTAAACTGACAACGGAAAGTTCTTTCTGCACCGTTATCGCTGGTCTTATCTGCAATAATCTTCTGAATATCACTAATCTGCTTGCCGTCCTCATCTGTAAAGTAAACCTGATGGTCACTAATCTCTGTCATTAGCTTTGTCAGAATTACTTCGTTAATACACGGAAAGCACTCTGTTCCTACCAAATCTTCTACTGTCAGCTTTTCAAAACGCTGATACAGACGAGCTTCATCCTCAACATAACGTGCCACATCATATAATTGCGGAATGTTGTCACTATGAAGCCATTCAGAAATAAAACCGTCCAGTCCGGCAAGATATTCCTGCCGCATGGTACGGGTCGCCGCGGTTAAAAGCAGATGAATTGCCAACCGCCCAAGATCTGGTTCTTCCTCCACAAATCCGCATCCCTGACGAACCATCGCCCAAAATGCTGCGTCTGCATGATATTTTACAAAATCCTGATAAACCGTATTATTATTCAAATCCAGTCCCGCCTGGAACACACTACGGAGAATCATATTAGGCTGTGCATCTTTCAATCCACAGATTGCCGCCATGACAGCCATGTGTAACTGTGCCGGTGTTTCCGGAACTTTATTCTGCGTGCTAACTTTCAAACGACAGTCTTTCGCATTGAAATAAGCACGATAATTCTTAACCTGTTTCCTCATTGCTGGATTTGATATAAGTCCCATCTCATCCATCCAGATAGAAATCAGATCCGCCCGAAACTCTTCGCTGTAAAGCTCCACATCCAGAAGCCAGTTATCATCAGGGCGGTTATAGACACACGGACTGTAAACCAGATAATTTGTGCTCAAATCATCTACTGAAAGCAGTTTTTTACAGAAAACGCATTATTTCCAGTCAGTGCAATCACCTTTGCATTTTCTAAAACCACTTCATCCAATTTATCCTCAAATTCCTTATCTTCATCGTACCAGAAAATGATACGACGCTGATAAAACTCAGGAAGAGGTGCAGCAAATCTGCGATTTAAATCTTGTATTATTTTATCTGTATCCATGCTGTCCTCCTACCTTATAATTTTCCAATTTGCTTTTCGTTTTGTTCCGCCCTGTACCAATCTACCTTTTTCCTGTAAAGAAGCGAACATTCGAGAAACCGTTCTTTTCGATATACCCATTTTTTCTGCATAATAGGCCTGTGTTGCAGACGGATTCTTCTCTATAATCTGCAACAATTTTTCTATCTGCGTCTGTTCCTTATTAAGCGGCACTTCAGCGCCATTAGTGCCATTATCGGAGCCACATTTAACGCCATTAGCGCCATTTTTAGTGCCATTGGCGTTAATTATGGCGTTATTGGTATCAACCTGACCTCGATAAATATTAATACGCAAATCAACTTCGCCACCAATAAACTCCGGCTCCCGCAATCCGGCAGCTTTTACTTTATCAATAATTCTCGGAATGCCGCTTCCCCAATGCTCAATCAGGTTCATATAGGCAAACGCATGGGCAAGGGCTTCATTTCTGATTTTGGAATAGCCTTCTTTCATACGCTCCATCGTTTGTCCC
>ERZ780203.2347-NODE-2347-length-10594-cov-3.846760_pt1 | contig 10594 bp, 11 predicted proteins | sample MGYA00511168_ERZ780203 | MGnify/ENA primary metagenome ERZ780203 (study PRJEB29588, sample SAMEA2156577) | human gut metagenome | biome: human gut; feature: human-associated habitat; material: faeces | place: Denmark | collected 2008/2010 ...
GCATAGTCGTGCGAGCAGAAAACAACCCCGAATTCCTGCAGGTCATGAACAGCTGTCAGTTTGTCATCAAAAAGGAGTCCGACGCGCTGTCGCATGCGGCGGTCACGCTTGCAGGCGACGTCAGCGCCAAGGCTCTGGTGGCGTGCACCCGCACGGGCACGAGCGCCAAAATGGTGTCGCGCTACCGCCCCGGAACCGGCATAATAGCCATGACGTCCAACGAAAGGACGTACCGCAAGCTGGCGCTCAGTTGGGGCGTCCTGCCCGTCATGAGCGAGGAATACCACTCCGTGGACGTGCTGTTCCACTTCGCCAAATGCGCCGCCAAGGCGACCGGCCTGGTCGGCAAAGGCGACACGATCGTCATCACCGGCGGCACTCCCAACGGCAAAAGCGGCAACTCCGACCTCATCAACATCGCGACTATATAAACATATAACGATAATACGCGACTTACGCCGTCCGGACTTTCCGGGCGGCGTTTTACAGTAATTTCGTAAGGGCAAATTCCCCGTCGATTCGCTTTATCTTATCTTCCCATAGAAGGCGCGCCATGTCTTTCAGCTCTTTTTCCTCTATGTTTTCTATGGCTTCCTTAATCCAACCTTCCACTAAATCGCGATCTTTACCCGCGGTTTGTATGTAATGAAGAATTTCTTCTATTCTTGATTCTCCGTCCGAAAACAGACGGAACATTTCGCGCCGGAAGCCGAAGACCGTGCATATGGCGATCAGGCGGCCGTACAGAGATACGTCGCGCCTGCTTTTCTTCGTACTAAGAAATTCCGCCATGTATTTGCCGGCGAACATAAGAAAAGCCATGCTTTCGGTATTCGGGTCATATCCGTCCCTGATGATATCGATAGGAATTTTCATAATCCTGCACCTCTGATAAAAAATTCTTTATAGCGAATTTTATTTCGTTATTACGAAACATTATATCATTTATATATGTTAAAATCAAGTAAATATTTCGCAATACCGAAAATAATTTCAAAGGAACGAATTTATATGCAGAAAATAAGGCCGGATATGGATATAGGATTTGCCATTCAGACAGCGCGCAGACGCAGCAGAATGACTCAGGATCAGGTCGTGGCAAAATTGCAGCTCATGGGGATAGATATCTCGAAAAGCAATTATGCAAAAATAGAAACAAACAGAATGAACATCAAAGTCAGCGAATTGGTTGCATTGAAAATTATTTTCGACGTGCCGTTTGACGATTTCTTTTCAGAATGCATGCGCGAAGCGGATAAAAACCGATAGACGAACAGAGCCGCAAAAAGCGGTTTTTTCGTTATATAACGATAAATACGGCTCCGGCGGCAAGAAACCGTCGGAGCCGTGTGGCGAACTGTAAAGCGCAGCAGCGCTTTACGTCAATATTCTAATATATTTTACCGTAAATGTCAACGGAAATAAGTAATATTTTAACAAATATTATATTTTCGATTGAAAATTGCACGAATTTTGTCGAATTATGAGACCGCTTTGTCCTGGCGCACTTTTTCGTAGATGACGATGCCGGCGGCGACGGAAGCGTTGAGCGAATTGACGCTGCCGAACATGGGAATGGACACGACCCCGTCGCACAGCTCGCGGGTAAGGCGTTTCACGCCCCTGCCCTCGCCGCCTATGACGAACGCGACGGCGCCGCGGAGATCGGCGTCATACAGGCTGCCGCCCTCCATATCTGCGGCGTACACCCACACGCCCGCCTGTTTCAGCTCGGCGATCGCGTCGTTTATGTTGGTTACCTTGGCGACGCGTATGTGCGCCGCGGCTCCGCTGGACACCTTGACGACGGTATCGTTGACGGACACCGCGCGGTGACGGGGAATGACCACGCCGTGCACGCCGGCGCACTCCGCCACGCGGAGCACGGAGCCGAGATTGTGCGGATCCTCCACGCCGTCGAGCAGCACGACGAAGGGCGGCTCGCCCTTTTCCTCGGCGTATGCGAGAATATCGGACAGCTCGCAGTATCTAAAATCGGTCACTTCGGCGATAAAGCCCTGATGCCGCGATTTGCCGTCGCACTCGCGGTCAAGCGCCGTTTTCTCGCGGAAAAAAATCTTGATTCCCCTGTCCTTGGCTTCCTTTATAATGCGGTTCGCGCCCGCGTCCTTCATGTCCTTCTGCACGACGAGCCTGTCAATCGTCGTGCCCGCTTTGAGCGCCTCTTCGACGGCGTTCCTTCCGTATATCTTCACAGTGGTTTCACCTCGCTGTTTTCGTATGTGCAGAATCTTATGGTATAGCCGTTGTCGGCGACGGGTTCGCTCTCGGCGGCAAGCGACCAGCCGGGCAGTTCGTCGAGATTCGGGAAAAACGTTTCCGCGCCGCCGTCCGCGTCCACCTTGGTCAGCAGCACGTGCGAGCAGTACGGCAGCAGCGTGCGGTACATCATCGCGCCGCCCACGACAAACACGTCGTCGGGCGGGTATTTCTTTATCTCGGAAAGCAGACCGTCCGGGGTTTCGGTCATGACGAACCCGTCCGCCTCCGCCCTCGCGGCGTCGCCGCCCGGCCACAGCACGATATTGGTGCGGTTTTTGAGCGGTTTGCCGCCCGGGAAGGACAGCAGCGTGTTCGAGCCCATGACGACGACCTTGCCCGACGTCGTTTCGCGGAAGAATTTCATATCCAGGGGCAGCCTGAACATCAGGTCGTTGTGTTTGCCTATGCCCCACTTTCTGTCGCAGTGCAGTATCGCTTTCATTCGTGTTTCCTTATATTCCGCGCGTCAGATCGCCACGGGTATGTCGTATTTTTTGTCGCAGCACACGTAATTTTCCAGCCGGAAATCGTCGGGAGTGAACGCGTAGAAGTCCTTGACGTCCCTGTTCATGACGAATGTCGGCGCGGGGTACCGCTCGTTCTTTATTATCTCTTCCACGATGGGAATATGCCGGTCGTATATGTGCGCGTCGGCAATGACGTGCACGAGCTCGCCCGCGACCAGCCCGCTCACCTGCGCCATCATGTGCAGCAGCACGCTGTACTGCACGACGTTCCAGTTGTTCGCCGTCAGCATATCCTGCGAGCGCTGGTTGAGAATGCCGTTAAGCACGTTGCCGCTGACGTTGAACGTCATCGAGTACGCGCACGGATACAAATTCATCTCGTGCAGGTCGTGGTGGTTGTATATGTTCGTCAGTATGCGGCGGCTCTGCGGATTGTGCCGGAGATCGTACAGCACGCGGTCAACCTGATCGAACTCGCCTTCGGCGTATTTGTGTTTGACGCCCAGCTGATAGCCGTACGCCTTGCCGATGGAGCCGTTTTCGTCCGCCCAGCTGTCCCAGATGTGCGAATGCAGGTCGCGAATGTTGTTGGATTTTTTCTGCCATATCCACAGCAGCTCGTCCACCGCCGACTTTATGTACGTGCGGCGCACGGTCACGACCGGGAACTCCTCGCGCAGGTCGTAGCGGTTGACTATGCCGAATTTTTTTATCGTGTGCGCCGGCGTGCCGTCGGCCCAGCGCGGCCGCACGTCGAGCTCCGCGTCCGAATAACCGTTTTCGAGTATGTCTTTCAGATTTGCCACGAGAATGTCGTCGGCTCTGCTCATACGCTTTCCTCCATCGCTCTTTTTTCTATGTATTCCAGCCGTTCGCGCTGGCCGCTGACGTACAGATTGCCGATGACCGCTTCCAGCGCGGTCGCGTGCATATAGTCCGCCGACGACGCGTTCTTCGCCTTGTTGTACGGGTGCGAGTTGCGCGCGCGGTGCGCCACCGCCGCTTCCGTTTCGGTCAGCTCGCCCTCTATGGCGCGGTACGCTTTCGCCTGCGCCGTCGCCTTGACAAAGTCGCGGCAATACGCGTTCATGCGGCTTGCCTTGACGTCCATATGCTCGACGGCGTACGTCCTGACGAAGAGATTGTACACGCCGTCGCCCACGAAAGCGAGCGTAAGCGGATTGAGTTGCACGGCTTTTTGTTCCAGCATACGGGTATTATAGCAGATTGCACCGTCTTTTGCAACAGCTTCGCGCCATAATCCCTTGTAAAACCCTTCCGCTTTATGGTATAATGGGAAAGAGGAGGAGGAAGAATGGCAAACGAGAACGCGGAAAGGTTTCTGCGCAGTTACAACCGCATCGAAACGCAGCTCAAAATTCTGTATAACGCGAAACCGACCCAGAACTTCACCGACCTTGTCAGGCGGTGTTCGGATCTGAACATCACCGTCAGGCGGTACGAGAACGAGCTCATCGACTACGGCAAGCTGCGCAACGCCATCGTGCACGGCGCGGAAGGCGGAATCAAAGTGATCGCCAATCCGTGCGACGAGGTCGTGCGGCAGATCGAGCTCATAGAGCGCTATCTGTGCGCGCCGCCCGCAGTGCTCGACGTAATCAAGGTCAAGAAGATCGCGTCGGTGTTCGCGGACAAGCCGCTGCTGACCGCGGCGGAGGCGTTCGCGGAGAACAAACAGAAGACGCTCATTGTCTACGACCACGGGCGCATGAGCGGCGTCATCAATTCGTATAAGCTGTACGGCGAGATAGCGGCGAGGGCAAAGCGCGGCGACGACGCGACCGCGTTCCTGACCGGCGCGAGATGCGGCGACATACTCAGCCCCGCCGACCTGACGGGCTATATGCTCGTGGGCAGGGACGCGACGGTCGTGGACGTTTTCACGGCGTTCGAGAAGCACAAGGATCTCATCGCCGTCATCGTCACCGAGAGCGGCGTGCTGGGCGAAAAGGTGCTGACGATCATCACCCCGTCCGACTTCCCGCGCATCAACCGTTATTTGGAAAATTACAATGTCAAGCCGTTCTGACGCAGAAAAAAGTCGTAAAAATTCGTATCTTGTCGTATTTTGTCGGATTATGTCGAAAAGTTTTTCAAACTTTTTTTCAAAAAGGTCTTGACAAATCGAAAATTTATGATACAATGTATGTACAATAAACGAACGCCGAAGGGTGTTACCGCATCGGACAAAAAGGAAGCGGAAGAAGGAAAAGCGAATTCCCGATCGCAAATCGGAGAAGCCGACCGTGAAAACATCGGCCGCGCGAACTGCTCCAGGTACCCGGGCAATCCGGGCGGACGAAGCCAATAGCGGGCAGCGGAAACGAGGAGCGAAAAGGAAGGAACGGATCCGACCGAAGCGGAAAAGGAGTCCGGACGGAAACCGTCGATCTCATCTGCAGACGACGTTCCGCGTACGGGGACGTACGGAGAAAAACGGTTGAACCGAAAGCGTCTTTATTGTGTGGATTCTACGGAGCCGATCCGCCCAATCCCTACCCCGACATCGCGGGCAATGCGGAAAAACGTTTTGCGGCAAGCAGGAGTGTAATCGAATGTAAGCCGTAAGAAAGGTTGGTCGCAGAGCCAAGGGAAACGGAACGCACGAGCCGGACAGGAGTGTAATCGAATGCGAGGCGAATGCGGAAAGCGAACCGCAACGCGGGGGATGACGAAGACAATCGTTTTCGTGCGACACAGGAGTGTAATCGAATGCTCAGCATGGAAGAGGTTATCGGAGTCGTCTTAACGGAGATAAGGACGAGTCGCGAACGGTACCGCAAAAGGAAAAGAAAACTTTTTCTTCCCTCGGTCGAATATCGATCCGTTTGAAAAAACACTATGGATCCGAAAGAGTAAGTGTGACCGTTTTAAGAAGAAAACTTTTCAGAATCAACGGCCCGAATAATTATTCCGTAAAATCCACTTTCGTGTGGGAAGCGGCGCGTCTTAGCCAAGACGCGCCGCGTTTTTTATTATTATCCTTTTCGCGCCGCTGTTTCGCGAGGAACATTGGTGCGAATCATCAATGAAAAGGATTATAGGGCTTTCTTTTTATTTTCAGCAGTCTCATAAAATCAGAGAATAAAGACTCGTCGGTAAGTTCAAACATCATCCATTTGCCGTCATGATAGGTCCTGGATTCATCGTAAACTTTCCGTACTTCCAAAGAATAATCTTCCCTGGCCCGTTCGAATTTCTCGCGTTCCTCTTTTCCGAGAATAACCATAAAACCGGCGCAATTTTCTCGCGCGTATAATGCGCACAGGGTTTTGCCTCCTCTGCGGTATTTGTACTCATAAGTCCAGGCCTTGCCTCCCTTGCCCCATATGCGATCCATATCGTAATGTTCGTCGATCAGAGCGCATAACTTATTCCATATCTCATACAACGGCTTTCCGATCAACGCCGTCATACGATCTGCATCGGGTATTATATCGAGCATTGCAACCTCCTCGGTAAATTTCGGCTAATCCTATTAAAAATTATAACATAATGACGAGCAAAACACAAGATATAATACACTAACGTTCGGCTTCGCCGCGCGCAACGCGCACGACGCTGCAGCCTGCCTTATAGCGGCAAGGGGGATTTCACGCGAAAGAACGCAAAAGATCCCGCAGACGCGTCTGAACTTGCGCACGCCGACGGCGAGCGTTAGCGGTGCGCAAGAACATAAAAAACGAATCCGCCACGGACATCGCGTCACATCAGCGGATTCGCTATGATAAGGGGGAAAATGATGAGCTAAATTTGTTTCAAACAACGCGTAGGTTTGTTTGTACCGATAATATATCACATGTCAACGATGGATGTCAACTGTTTTTCATAAGTTTTTTAAAATTTTTTGAAAAATTTTTCGTTTTGGGTGAGAGTTTTCCCCCTGAGATGTACCTATATCTATAGGACTATTTCAGGAAGGAGGTCACACGGTTATGTACGACACGTCGGCTCGGGTCGCCCTGGTGAAGGCGCGGGTACGGCAGCTGCGCCGCAGGCGGGAAAAGCACGAGATATGCGCGCTCTCGGCGCTGTGCCTTGCACTTGCCGCGTCACTTGTCGGGGCGATAAGCGCACTGACGGGCGCTGCGCCGGCCATAGAGCCGGGGCTGTACGGTACGATGCTGCTCTATCAGGATGCGGGCGGCTATGTGCTGGTGGCCGTCGTCTCCGTAGTAGCCACGGTGCTGTGCATGAGATTCAGGGATAAGACCCGGCAGGACGGCCGGAAAGAGGAGGAATCCGACGAATGAAGAAACGTTTTTTTGCAATATTCCTGGCTGTGTGCCTGGTGGCGACGCTCCTGCCCGCCGGCGTGCTTGCGGCGGACGTAGAATATGTATATGTCGGCGGCGTGGAGCTGGCAAGTACAGATGGAGGAACGGTTTACGCCACGACGGACGCCACAACAGGCGCGGTCATTACCGAAGGCGCGAACTCGACCAATTACAACATCAAATGGGACGGCACGACGCTGACGCTCAACGGCGCGACGATAAAAGGAAATTCTGGAAATGGCATCGTCTACCGTGATGGTGACTTGACTATATGGCTTGAAGGTACAAACAAAATCGGCGAAGAAAATGATATATATAGTGCCGGGAGCGGCATATACGTCAAAGGCAGCCTCACTGTCACGGGCAGCGGCACGCTTGGCGTCTTAGGCTTAAACAGAGGCATAACGGCCAGCAACGCAAGGTTCAGCGGCGGCACGGTCAATCCCCCTGCCGCCGCCACTGCCACAGCCGGCGGCGATTATCCCATGGGCATCTACGCCGGCAGCGTCACAGTAGACGGCGGCACAGTTACCGCGGAGACTAAAGGCGCCGATGGCTACGGTATCTATACTGATACTAATGGAGGAGGTGTCACAGTAACCGACGGCAGCGTCACGGCTAAGGGTAAAGAAAATGGCATTCAAACTCAGGGCAACGTGAACATCTCCGGAGGAAAGGTCGTAGCGGAAGGCGGAAATGTGGGAATCTGGGTCGCCCCCTACAAAGGATTCAGTATCAAAATCACCGGCGGCGAGGTCACTGTGACAGGCGGCTGGAGGTCTTTTTATGAGAACGTCACCATAGGATCTGAAAAAGCCCCGGCTATCACGATAGAGTATGGTGCCAGTGCGGGCACTATGATAAGATAGAGACAGTTGTTTACGGCGGCGAAACTTACACATATAACGGGAATGATCACTACTTCCACAGCTCCACCGAGACAGACATCAGCAAGCTCGCAAACATCACTGTCGGCGGCGTAGGGCTGTACGGCACAGATTATAGGATAGCCTACGCCAAGACGGACAATGACGGCAATGTCACTGTCGGCGGCAGCGAAGGCAACTACAACATCAAATGGGACGGCACGACGCTGACGCTCAAAGACGCGACGATTGAAGTATACAAGCCACATGATGGCATCGAATATAGTGGTACTTCCGCGATCACCATCCAGCTCGAGGGCAAAAATACCGTCACCGGATTCAGAGGCATCGTGACTTCTGCCGCTGTCACTATCTCCGGCGGAACTCTCAACGTCAATGGTGATTCGTACGCAATTTATGCTGGAGGAAATATCGAAATCTCAGACGCGACCGTCATCGCGACGGGCACCGGTGACTCCTCCTACGGCATCACCACTCATGGCGGCGACATCATTATCAACAGCGGTACAGTCACTGTAGACAGTAAAATGTACGGTCTCAACGCTAGTAGAGGTAACGTCTGTATCAACGGCGGCACAGTCAGTGTAAAAAGTGACCAATACGGCGTTAACACTAGGAATGGTTACAGCCTCACAATTCGCGGCGGAACTGTTACTATTGAAGCTGGTACGCGGCTGATTATGAATGAGGAAGACAGAGTCGTCATAGATCCGCAGGGCGGTGCAAAAATAGCCGTCGAAGTGGGAAAAGATGACAAGAGCGCTGAGGAAATCGAAGGCTCGCCGTTTGGCAGCCAAGAAGACATCAGGGATCATATCAACGATGACGAAGACAAGTATTTCCACAGCGAGACCTCCGGCGAGACTCTGCCTGAAATTGCCAAAGTGACCGTCGACCCGGCCGCCGCGGAAGTCGAGGTTGGGGAAACGCTGAGATTCACCGCCGAGGTGGAAGGTACGGGCTATTATAACAAAAGCGTCGTCTGGACGGTGTCCGGCAACGAGAGCACAGGCACATTTATCTCCAGTAACGGTGTCCTGAACATCGCCACCGACGAAACGGCGGAGGAACTCACCGTCACCGCCACCGCCGTCGGCAATAGCGACAGATCCGCCACCGCCAAGGTCACCGTCAAACAGCCCGCGACCATCACCGGCGTGACCGTCGAACCGGACACCGCGACCGTCGAGGCCGGCAAAACGCAGCAGTTCACTGCTACGGTAACCGGTACGGGCGATTATAACGAAAAAGTCACCTGGACGGTGTCCGGCAACAATAGCACAGGCACGACCATTTCCGCGACCGGTCTCCTGACCGTTGCCGACAACGAAACGGCTGCGACCCTCACCGTCAAGGCCACCGCCAACGGCGACGATACCAAATACGCCACCGCCACGGTCACTGTCAAACAGCCCGACCCCGACGAGCCGTGGAACCCGGGCGGAGGCACGACCGGCAATCGCTACTGCTATCTGACCTTTGAGACGCGCGGCGGCAGCGAGATAGACAGCCTGCGCGTGAAGCTGGGCGAGACGGTGAGCCTGGACGAGTACCTGAGCGAGAGAGCCGGTTTTGACTTCGCAGGCTGGTATTCCGATGACAGCTTTGCCGAGCGCGTCGACGAGCTTTACATGAACGGCAGCAAGACCGTTTGCGCAGCCTGGGAGCCGTTTGACGACGCCGGGCGCGGCGACTGGTTCTACGACAGCGTGGTGTACGTCTACGAAAACGGCCTGATGGACGGCGTGAGCGACACGCTGTTCGACCCGGACGGTACCGTCACCCGCGCGCAGCTTGTGACCATGCTCTGGCGCCTTGACGGCGAGCCGTCGGTGAATTACGCCCTGCCCTTCGACGATGTGAAGGAGGGTCAGTGGTACGCCGAGGCCGTCCGCTGGGCGGCCGGAGAGGGCATAGTCAACGGCGTGAGCGAGACGGAGTTTGCCCCGAACGCGGCCGTGACGCGCGAGCAGCTCGCGGCGATACTCCACCGTTACGCGCAGCACAAGGGCTATGACGTGAGCATAGGCGAGAGCACGAATATACTCAGCTACAGCGACTTCGCGTCCATCAGCGAGTACGCGATAAGCGCGATGCAGTGGGCCTGCGGCGAGGGCATAATCACCGGCGTGACCGAGTCCACGCTCGAACCCCAGGGCACGGCCACCCGCGCCCAGTCCGCCGCCATGCTTATGCGCTTCATAGAGAACGTAAGCAAATAATAGGGCGGCAGCCCGGAGAAAAATCAAGCAGGTCTGAGAACCGTTCTCAGACCTGCTTTTATTACAGGTGTCTAGTCTTATGCTTTAATGGTTCTGAAAGGGTCTGTAAGAATATAAGATGCGGCCATATTGACCGTTTTACTCCCTGAATTCAGCGATTTAGTGAAATAAATACACGCCGGCGCGGGCTGGAATCTGTGTCGCATACCTCGGCGCGACGTACAGCGTCAAACTCGACCTACGAATACCTCCGCACCGGCGAGGTCATCGGCAGGTGCATGACGCTCGGCAGTTGACAAAGGCGGCGCACGCGGGAAAGCAAAGAGCTGCCCGGGGTTTCCCGGGCAGCTCTCGTGTTATTGGGTCTTACTTCACGTTCTCCACGAAGCGCATGAGCATCGCGGCGCACTGTGCGCGGGTGGCGGTGCCCTGAGGGG
>ERZ780203.2353-NODE-2353-length-10566-cov-2.084863_pt1 | contig 10566 bp, 12 predicted proteins | sample MGYA00511168_ERZ780203 | MGnify/ENA primary metagenome ERZ780203 (study PRJEB29588, sample SAMEA2156577) | human gut metagenome | biome: human gut; feature: human-associated habitat; material: faeces | place: Denmark | collected 2008/2010 ...
CGGCAGGGCCGCTCCTTCAAGCGGCTGAACGAACTCTACGCCGCCACCGGGCAGGTGGGCTTCCTTGCCTCCCAGCGCGTGGATGGCAAACTGATCCTTCCCGAAGCAGTGAAGGTATTGCAGCAGAAGGCTGCGTAAGGAGGGCTGACGGATGAGCTATAACGGAAAGAACTATGCAGAACAGGGCGGCGATAAATGGGTGATCGGCGGCACCCTCGAAATCAAAGAGGGTGCTACCGTCACCGGCCTGCCCGAAGGGGAGGCATACAGCCTGCCGGTGGCCTCGGCTTCTGTGCTTGGCGGTGTCAAAGCGGCGGCAAAAGGCTCCGGGGATACTGTACCCGTCAAGGTGGATAGCGCGGGCAACCTGTATGTCCCCACTTATCCCTCTGTTCCCACCATTCCCAAGGCGGCCAATCAGACTGATAGTGTGGCAACAGAGGTGGCGGCCCTTGTTACGGATTTTAACGGCCTGCTCGCCAAGTTGAAGGCGGCGGGCCTTATGACTGCCGATTGATAAGGAGGTGGCGGCATGGACGAACTGCTCCAAAAAGTCAAAGACAACCTGATCCTTTCCCATAGCGAGGACGACGAGCTGCTCCGGGGATATATCCGGGCAGCCGTTTCCTATGCGGAAAGTTACCAGCATATCCCCTCCGGGCATTATGCGGACAATCCCATGCCGCCCACCACAGAACAGGCTGTTATCATGCTGTCCTCCCATTTTTACGAAAGCCGGGATGGTTCTACAGGCGGCTTCTTCGCAGATAATGTGCAGGCTGGGCAGCAGGTTTGGAATACGGTGAACCTGTTGCTGCGGCTTGACCGGGAATGGCAGGTGTAGCCTATGTCTTACGGAAAAATGCGCACCCCAGTGCAGCTCCTTTCCACCGAGGCGGTAAAGGATGCAGAAGGATTTGCCACGCAGCAGGATAAAGTGCTGGCGGAGGTTCGCGCCTATCACGAAGCCCGCCATGGCAGCGAGCGGTGGGCCAACCGGGCGGCCTTTTCGGAGGCCACCGACCTGTTCCGCTTCCGGGCCATCCCCGGAGTGGAGGTTTCTACCAAGCTGTTCCTGATCTGCGAAGGCTGCCGATATGACATTACCAGTGTGGAGGATGTAAAGGGGCGCGGGATGTATGTGGAGATTTTAGCGAAAAAGGTGGTGGCGGCAAATGGCTAAGGTACAGATAAAAATGCCGGAGGATTTCCTCCTAAAGCTCTCCCGGCTGGGAGATAAAACCGACGAGATCCTTCCAAAAGTGCTGGAAGCTGGCGGTGAGGTCGTTCTGGAAAAGGTGCGCTCCAACTTGCAGGCGGTCATTGGCCGCGATACCAAAGAGGAGTCCCGCTCTACCGGCGAGCTGGTGTCGGCTCTCGGCGTTTCCCCGGCCAAGATTGACCGGGAGGGCAATTACAACGTGAAGGTGGGTTTTGCCGAACCGCGCTCGGATGGCCGCAGCAACGCCATGATCGCCAACGTGCTGGAATATGGCAAGAGCGGCCAGCCTGCAAAGCCTTTCTTAAAGCCTGCCCGCACCGCTTCCCGCGCCCCTTGCATTGAGGCGATGAAGCGGACATTTGAGCAGGAGGTGGAGAAAATTTGAGCCTGTTGGAAGATTTGAACACCTGCCTGCTCCCATTGGGGATTCCCATAGAAACCGGCATTTTCAGCGATACCCCGCCGGACGAATATCTGGTGATTACACCCCTTGGGGACAGCTTCGGCCTCCATGCGGATAATACTCCGCTCTATGACATACAGGAGGCCCGACTGTCCTATTTCAACAAGGGAAACTACACCAAACAAAAAAAAGCGATGATCCGCGCCCTGCTGGGTGCGGATTTTGTTATCACGGATCGCCGGTATATCGGCCATGAGGACGACACCGGCTTTCACCATTACGCCATAGATGTGGCGAAACATTACGGAATGGAGGATTGAATACATGGCGACGATTGGTCTTGACAAGCTGTTTTACGCCCCGATCACCGAGGATGAAAACGGCGACGAAGAATACGGCACCCCTGTTATGCTGGCCAAGGCAATGACAGCGGAGCTTTCCATCGAGTTGAATGAAGCCACGCTGTATGCCGACGATGGCGCGGCGGAGATTGTAAAGGAATTTAAGAGCGGCACCCTTTCCCTCGGGGTGGATGATATTGGCGTGGCCGCTGCCGAGGCCCTTACCGGGGCCAAGATTGACGCAAACGGCGTTTTGATTTCTGCCAGCGAAAATGATGGCGCACCGGTGGCGGTGGGTTTTCGCGCCCGCAAGGCAAACGGCACTTACCGCTATTTCTGGCTTTATCGGGTGAAGTTTGCGGTGCCTTCCACCAACCTGACGACCAAGGGCGACAGCATCGAATTTTCCACCCCGACGATTGAGGGGACGGTCATGCGCCGCAATAAGCTGGACGGAAAGAACGAGCATCCTTGGAAGGCCGAGGTCAACGAGGATGATACTGCGGTGGAGGCTTCTGTTATCAGTGGCTGGTACACCGAGGTTTACGAGCCTGATTATACGGAGGATGTTGCATGATGGAGCAAAATGAACGCGCCGCCGCTATTCAGATCGGCGGAGAAACCTATGAGCTGCTGCTGACGACCAGAGCCACCAAGGAGATTGCCAAGAGATACGGCGGGCTGGAAAATCTCGGCACCAAGCTGATGAAATCGGAAAATTTTGAAATGGCGCTGGACGAGATCATCTGGCTGATTGCCCTCATGGCAAACCAGAGCGTTTTAATTTATAACCTGCGCCACAAGGATGATCCGAAGCCCCTGCTCACTGAGGAGGAGGTCGAACTTCTGACTTCGCCTTTGGAGCTGGCAACCTATAAGGATGCAATCATGGAAGCCATGTTCCGGGGTACGAAGCGGAACATCGAAAGCGAGGCCGATCCAAAAAACGTGCCGGTCGGGTAAGCGACGAGGAGTTGTTTACCCGGCTGATTTATTATGCGACGGTTCCCCTGCGGCGCTCCGAGGAGGAAGCGTGGCTGATGCCTTTCGGGTATTTGCTGGACTTGTGGGAGTGCCACAAGCAGTTTACCGGGATCAGCAAGCCCAAGCGGGAACTGTTCATTGACGATATTATCCCGGCTGGAATTTAAGACTGCCCTCGCCGGAGGAAGGAGGTGGTATCCGTGGCGGACAATTTTGGGCTGAAAATCGGTGTTGAAGGCGAAAAAGAATTTAAGAAGGCTTTAGCGGAAATCAACCAGACTTTTAAGGTGCTTGGCTCGGAAATGAACCTCGTGGCCTCTCAGTTTGACAAGCAGGATAAATCCGTGGAGGCCCTTTCCGCCCGGAACCGCGTCCTCAATCAAGAGATTGATACCCAGCGCCAGAAAATCAGCACCTTGCAGCAGGCACTGGAAAACGCCACAAACTCCTTCGGGGAAAATGACCGGCGCACAAAGCAGTGGCAGACCCAGCTCAATAATGCGCAGGCCGCCCTCAATGATATGGAGCGGGAGCTTGCACAAAACGAGCGTGCCATCGACGAGCTGGGGGATGAATTGGAGCAATCCGGTAATCAGGCGGACGATTTTGGGGACGAGCTGGAAGGTGCGGCCAAGGATGCGGATAACGCCTCGTCCAAATTTGATAAGGTCGGCTCCGTTGTCAAAGGCATGGGCGTGGCTATTGGTGCGGCGGTTGTGGCTGCGGGCGCTGCCCTTGCCGGACTGACGAAAAGTTTTCTTGACCTTGCAGAGTCTACACGGGAGTACCGGGAAGATCAGGCTAAGCTGGACGCGGCTTTTATCACGGCGGGCTTTACTACCGATCAGGCCAGCGAAGCCTATAAGTCTTTTTATTCCATTCTCGGCGAGGAAGATCGAAGCGTTGAGGCGGTCAACCACCTTGCCAAACTGTGCAGCACCGAGGAGGAACTGGCACAGTGGACAGATATTGCCGCTGGCGTATGGGCTACCTTTGGTGACAGCCTTCCCATTGAGGGGCTGACCGAGGCTGCGAACGAAACAGCAAAGACCGGACAGATCACCGGCCAGCTTGCGGATGCGCTGAACTGGGCCGGGCTTTCTGAGGATGCCTTTCAGGCTTCTTTGGATTCCTGTAACAGTGAGCAGGAACGGGCGGCTCTCATTACCGATACCTTAAACGGGCTTTATGCGGAAGCAGCGGAAAATTATAAGGAGCTTAATGGTGATGTAATGGCGGCCCAGCGTGCGCAGGCGGAATTGACCGATGCCTATGCAGAGTTGGGAGCCATTGCAGAACCGATTATGACAACGCTGAAATTTATGGCGGCAGATGTACTCACCGCCATGCTTCCTTTTGTGGCCCTCATGGGAGAAGGATTGCAGGGCGTTCTGGAAGGGACAGCCGGATCGGCGGAAACCTTTGCCGAGGGCCTGAGCGGTCTGGTGGAAATGCTTCTGGAAAAAGTATCTGCTATTGTCCCCATGATCGGACAGGCGGTACTTGCCAGCCTTCCCGCCCTGTTATCCGCAGGCGTGGATATTGTAGTGGCGCTGGCAAACGGGATTGTCACGGCTATGCCTCAGATTGCCAGCGCAGCCGTTACCATTATTCTGGAATTGACAAACGGCCTGCTGGCTCTGCTCCCGCAGCTCATTGCGGCAGCCGCTCAGATGATTGCCACGTTGGCCCTTGGGATTGGTGAGGCCCTGCCGCAGCTTGTTCCCACCATTGTCCAGATCATTATGACGGTAGTACAGACCCTGATTGCCAACCTGCCTCTGCTTTTAGAGGGAGCTTTGCAGCTTGTCATGGGGTTGGCCCAGGGGATTTTGAACGCTATCCCGGTTTTAATTGAGGCGCTTCCGGCTGTTATTGTAGCCATCGTGGAGTTTATCGTGGCCTCTATCCCGCAGATTATTGATGCCGGAATCCAGCTTTTGACCTCACTGGTGGCGGCTTTGCCGGATATTATCACGGCGATTGTTGCGGCCATTCCACAGATTATCGAGGGGCTGGTGACAGCTATTGTCGGAAGCATCCCGCAGATTATCGACGCAGGTGTACGGCTGCTGGTGTCTCTCATTCAGAACCTTCCGACAATTATCACTACCATAGTCGGGGCAATCCCACAGATTATTTCCTCTCTGGTGAACGCCCTGATTAACAGTATTCCACAGATCATACAGGCAGGCGTTCAGCTATTCGTGTCGCTGATCCAGAACCTGCCTACCATTATTGTGGAAATCGTGAAGGCGGTGCCGCAGATTATCGCGGGGATTGTAAACGCCTTTACCTCATCCATAGGCCAGATCGTCAATGTCGGTAAGAACATCGTGCAGGGCCTTTGGTCTGGTATCCAGAGCCTTGCAGGCTGGATTTGGGACAAAGTTTCTGGCTGGATTTCCTCGATTTGGGATGGGATTTGCAGCTTCTTTGGCATCAATTCTCCCTCGAAAGAGATGGCGTGGGTTGGTGAAATGCTGGTACAAGGTCTGGCTGGTTCTATTCAGGATAATGGAAAGCAGGCCGTTTCTGCCGCCGAGAAAATGTCCTCAGATATTGACGGGGTAATGAATAAGCTGGCGCAGGATATGCAGACAGCAATTCCTACGGATTACCAGCTCAATGCAAATGCAAACGTAACTGGCGGTATGACCGGCGCAGCCTTTACGGCAGCAGCAGGCAGCGGCCCGCTCGTTATGGTACAGCAGATGATTGTCCGCAGCGAGGACGACATCCGCAGGATTTCTCAGGAACTATATAATCTCATGCAGGTCGGCTCCCGCGCACAGGGCCGGATCATCACAGCATAAGGAGGTGGGCGTTTGGGCTTTCAATACAACGGAATTACTTCTCAATCTATGAGCATCAAGGCCCATCTTACCGGCTGGCAGATGGTTCCCTCCCTTCGGAGCAATACGGAAACTGTCCCCGGCAAAGCGGGCCTTGCAGACTTTGGAGCAGACAGCGGCGAGCGTTACATTGATGTGGCCTGTAATGTTTATCCGCAGAAAACCTTCGCCGATATGGTGGCGGTTTTGGATCAGGTAGCGGCATGGCTCGACCCTACGGCTGGCACCAAACAGCTTGTACTGGACGATGTGCCGGACCGGTATTTTATGGCCCGGCTTTCCGATACGGTGGACTGTGAACGGCTCCTCCGGGCAGCCGGTTCCTTTACCCTCCGTTTTCTTTGCCCTGACCCTTATGGTTACGCACTGGATGATGAAACCTTTACCCTCTCCCAAGCGGGTGAGCATGAGGTGGAGCGTGAAATCGGAAACACAGACTCCGAGCCTGTGTATTCTCTGCAGGGAACGATTTCTTCCGGTGCGCTTGTGCTGACGACCAACGGAGAGGCCCTGCGGGTGATTGGCCCGCTGGCTGCGGAAGAAGTGCTGGTGATTGACACTGGCATGGTAACAGCTAAAGTGACAGACAGCGCAGGCAATACCTTGCGAAACGGCCTGCCCTGTTTGGAGGAGCTGAATTTCCCGGTACTGCGCCGGGGTGTGAATAAGGTTGAAATCGCGGTTGAAGGCAGCGCTGTTTTTACCGAACTTCACATACAGGCAAAGAGCCGATGGAGGTAAGCAATGGCAGTAAAAACTACTTTGACTGCGCAGGAGGACTTTACCGGGGAATTTCCATCTGCATGGGCAGGCTCCGGCCTCTGGCGCTTTAACGAGTCCGAACCGGACAGCAACGACCGGCTGATGGATTCTTCCGGCAATGGCCGGGACTTTAATATTATTAACTGGAACGGCACCACAGCTAATCTGCTGGAAGGCTGGCGTGGGCATTATTTTCGCTTAAATCTCAATAACCCCACTTCGGAGAGAACCTATCTTCATGTTGTGAATAACGGCTCCATCTTCTCCGAGCTGGGACAACGGATCGTTGTGGGTGGCTGGATGAACCCCACCATTTATTCTGTGGGTAATACCTTCTGCCCAATCTTTAACACCCGGCAGGGGCCGGGCCAGCCGATCCTGTATCTTTCGCTGTATTCCGGGCGGCCCCGCCTGATGCTTTATAATTCCTCCGGCTCCCTGATTTTGGACGAGTCGGTAACGCCTCCATTTTCTCTGGTCAACAACGGCTGGTATTTCCTCGCTGCTGTGATCGAACCGGAAGAATACAAAGCCTGCTATGTGGTAGGCGACCGCAGCACCGGTACAGTATGGATTTCAAACGAGCTGACGATTGAGGGTGAACTGAACCGTTCCTGCACCGCTGACCTCGTTATGGGGATGCACGCTGACACCTATTATTACGCAGGCGGCTTTGACGATTGGTTTCTGGATACGGATTCCTCTTTGACTGCCGAGGATCTGGCGGAATATTTTAAGGCCACCCTGTTTGCCAACGGTGGAGATATGTCCGGTGACGTGGATGCGCTCACCGAGCCGGGGAGCGTTACCCTTAGAAGCTCGGACGGAGCCTATCCGTCCAGCGGGCAGCTTATTACAAAAGCGGCGGCCTGCGCCCTTTCCGGTTCGGGCCGGGTATCGGTAAATAGTGAATACACAGCAGGCGTGACCTTCATTGAGCAGGTGGAAACCTCCACGTCGGATGATTTGGAGGAATGGTCGGCATGGCAGGCTATCGGCACCAGCGGTGAGCTGCAATCCCCGAACCGGCAGTATATTCGTTTCCGGGTAACGCTTGCCACAGATGATCCATCGCTTACCCCGAAGGTACTGGAAATCCAGCTCCACGATATACCGAAGGCTCCCTATGAAAAGCTGGGATTCGCCCGACCTGTGGTACTGGATGCAAACGGCGCTTGGGAAGCCGTTCTGGAAAACGCTTTTGACATTGTTGTTACCAGCGAGGTCAACGGGGCCGATACGATGGAATTTTATCTGCCTTTCCATGATCCCAAGCGGGCCATGCTGGACAATGAAAAGCAGGTGCAAATCGTCAATGATATTTACCGCATCCGAACCCTCACCGATACCAAGGACACGGATGGGCGGATCATAACGCAGGTTTATGCCGAGGCCGCTTTTTATGATCTGTCCTTTTCCGAGGAGAAAGAAACAGTGGACTTCAATGCGGATACAGCGGATGCGCCGATGCGGCACGCGCTGGAAGGTACCGGCTGGTCGGTGGGGACGGTCAACGTCACCACTCTGCGCACATGGCAATGTACGGAGAAAAACGCCCTTTCCATCCTGCGGGCCACGCAGAATATCCACGGTGGCGACCTGATTTTTGACTGCCCGAACCGGCTCGTCCACCTGCTGACCTTTGGCGGGAATGACAGCGGCGCTCTGTTTGCATACCGTAAAAATCTTAAAAGTATTGAGCGGGTGGTGGATACGCGCAGCCTTGTCACGCGGCTCTATGCCTACGGCAAGGATGGAATGACGTTCGCTTCCATCAACAATGGGAAAGAATATGTGGAGGATTTCACCTATACCAGCGAAGTGCGTATTTCCACGTTGGACTGCTCTAACTTCACCAATCCCTATCAGATGCTGGAATATACACAGATGCGGCTGGCACAGTACGCACAGCCTCGTGTTTCCTATGTTCTCTCTGCAATGGACTTGTCGGCCCTGACCGGGTACGAACATGAGGCATGGGCGCTGGGCGATATTGTAACGGTGGACGATAAAGACCTCAATCTATCGGTAAAAACCCGCGTGGTGCGCCGCCAGTACAATTTGCAGGAGCCGTGGAAAACTGTGCTGGAACTTTCCACTACCCTTCGGGAGCTGGGCGATTCTTCCGCACAATGGGATAAGGCCGCTGATGTGCTGGCCTCCACCGATGTGATTGACCGGCAGGAAGTTAAGGACTTGGTTCCCTTCAACCACCTGCGCAATTCCCGCGCCGACAGCGGCATGAATTACTGGACGAACTCCGGCTTTGAGGTAGATGCGGAAAACGGCGTTTCCGGTACGGCCTCCTTCAAGGCGGAGGGCGTTTTGGGAATGACAAAAAGCCTGACACAGACGGTCTACCCGGCCAGCCGCCGGAGCTATACCTTTTCAGCGCAGATTGCCTCGGAGGATTTGCAGAAAGGCCCCAGCGGGCAGGTCGGCATCGAAGTAACCTTTGAATATGAGGACGGTTCCACGGAAACGCGGTTCATCGACCTCTTTTAATATAGAAGGGAGCGGCCTATGGCTTCTTTTTCGCAAACTGCCACCGACCTGTCCCCTAAGGGGTACGGGCGGCTGCGTTCCATCACCATCCGGCTTTGTGTTACGGATTGCACCGGCAAGGTATATTTCACCGACATTATGGTGCAGGGCGGCTCCATTGCTACCGGCTGGGTGGGCCATCCCAGCGAAATCCAGTGGACGCTGGACGGCTAAGGAGGCAGATATGGCGGCGGAATTTACTCGATTTTCAGAAACAATTTTGACAAAGCAGGATCAGCGGGTGGTAAGCATTACCGTGAAGCCGATGATTTCTGATTGTACTGGCCGGATTTATTTCACCGACCTGATGGTTCAGGAAGGCGACAGGCTCACAGGCTATGTGATAAATACAGAAACGATTCTGCAAAAGTACCGGGAGGATGGCTCCATTGTTCCGCCACGTTTCTACAACGGCGTGGTACGCTCGGGGGAAACGGTAGTGCTATTCAACCTCGGCTCCGATACGGCGGGGCTGGACTGCTATCTCTACCCGGTGCAGGACATGACGGCGGGCAGCATTTCTGTGGCCTTGGGCGCGGGCGCACACAAGGCGGCTTTCCCTGCTGCGGTAAGCGCCGGGGATGAGCTGGCCCTTCTGGCTTCTTCCCGGAAATGCCTGCTCAATGGAAGCCCCACGGAAAAGCGCGGCTTCTTTCAGTACACGGCTGCCGGGGACAGCAAGCATCCGGTGACATTAGAGGAGCATAAATCCGCTCGGTTGCTGTTTGAATTTCAGGAAATGCAGGAAGGCGGTGATCGGTTTTGAGCCGGGACTATCTAAAAGGAAGGCGGTGCATGGTCTGGTCGTTCATGCAGAACGCCCGGATGTACGAGGCCCTGCGGGACTATGGCGACCGACTGGATACGGTGGGAATTTTCACCTTCGAGGTAGACGCTACCGGCACCCTCTCGGAAACCGGCACCAGCATATCTTCCATGATGACCTACATCAACAAGTGGCCGCATGTCCACTGGATGCTGACGGTGATGAATCACGGCACCGCCAGCATTTTTACAGCCCTGCGCAATAATACAAACGGCGCAAAAGATAAGTTTTTAACCGAGCTGGTGCGTATTATGGAGAAATACCCATGGTGCGCCGGGGTGGATATTGATCTGGAACGCGGTGGCGGGTATGAGAACCGGGAGGCTGCAAACAGCCTGTTCCGGGATATATACCAGACGGTCAAAGCCTACAATCCCGCTAAACTCGTCAATATCTGCCTGCCCGGTATGACTGGTGTTCAAGGCAGTGTGGGCGGTGAAAACTGGTGCGTTTATGCCGACCTTGACCCATACTGCGACACGGCCTCCATTATGTCTTACGGTATGGCGTGGGCGGGCAGCGCTCCCGGCCCCGTATCACCCCGGAGCTGGTTGGAGGGAATCTATGATTACGCGGTCACGGCCATGTCGCCGGGGAAGATTTTCATGGGCTTGCCAGGCTACGGCTGG
>ERZ780203.2355-NODE-2355-length-10561-cov-2.551018_pt1 | contig 10561 bp, 8 predicted proteins | sample MGYA00511168_ERZ780203 | MGnify/ENA primary metagenome ERZ780203 (study PRJEB29588, sample SAMEA2156577) | human gut metagenome | biome: human gut; feature: human-associated habitat; material: faeces | place: Denmark | collected 2008/2010 ...
ATTCCTCCTGACGACAAAATTAATTTATCTTAATTATATAACTTTGAAGTCAATTTGTAAATATTTTTATAAAACCTTGAATATATGATGTTGAAGCGAGCTCGCATCGGATTTCTGACCTTTTGACCCTGGTATCATATTACATATATCTGGCAAATATGAACAGCATAGAAATCAAAACAACAATAATGGTTGCCGGTGCTGCATACTTACAGTACTTGCCCCATCCAATCGGATGACCATTCTTTGAAGATACGGAAATACCTACTACATTTGCGGAAGCACCGATTGGTGTCGCACTTCCTCCGATATCAGTACCCATTGCCAGTGCCCAGGAAAGTGTCTCCAAATCAACACCCTGCAGTGCTGACAAGCTTCTGACAACTGGAATCATGGTTGCTGCAAACGGGATATTATCAACGAATGCACTTGCAAATGCTGAGATCCAGATGATAATTGCTACCATTAACTTTGTGTTGGAACCACTTACCTTACTGATAAATTCAGCAATTACTGTAAGAACACCAGTCTGCTCCAAACCACCAACAACAACGAAAAGTCCAACAAAGAACAGCAGTGTCTTGTAATCAACCTTCTTTAACAGCTCTGCTGCATACTTATGCTCTACAATCAAAGTAATAATTGCAATAAATGTACCGATGAAAGCAACTGTCAGTCCTGTATTTGCATGTGAAACAAGAAGAACAACTGCGATCAAAAAGATCACTACGCTGCTAATAAACTCCTTCTTGTCTGTAATAGCAGAATTTGGATCTGGACAAGATGCCGGATCAACAGGCGCTGTTCCCGGCGCAACAAGCTTCTTTCTGAAACAGAAATAAAAGTAAATTACAACTACAACAAGTGAAATAGCTGCAATGGCACCAGTATTTGTCAAGAAATCAAAGAAGCTGTAACCCATGGAGGTTCCGATAATGATGTTCGGCGGATCTCCGCACATTGTTGCTGAGCCACCAAGATTTGCACAGAAAATCTCTGCGATAATCATCGGTACCGGATTGCTCTTTAACAAAAGACAAAGTTCAATAGTAACTGCTGCTAAAAACAAAATAACTGTAATACTGTCAATGAACATAGCCAGTACAAATGACATGATCATAAAGGTGACAAATACAGCAATTGGCTTATAGTGAACAAGTCTTGCAATCTGCAGACAAAGCCAACGGAAAAATCCTGCCTTTCCCATTCCTTCAACCATGATCATCATACCTGCGATAAAAATGATCGTTGACCAGTTGATTCCAGATGAAGACTCTCCTGCCTCACTGGAAGCATGCCAGAAGTCCGCCGTGAAAATACTTCCAATATTCAGCGTCTCCATGATTGCGCTGCCGCTATGCATTGTGATACCGAATACTAAAATGATCATAAGCAGACCGCAGCCTAGTGTTACAATGTGTCTCTCTATCTTCTCAGTAATGATCAGGGCGAACATCACGAGAAAAATAAGGACAGCTAAAATCTGTGATACCATAATGTATCTCCCCACTTTCATATAATAGCAAATGGTAGCCGCAAGCGTCTGACCTTTGCGGCTACCATTATAATGCGATCTTCAAGAAATTGGAAGATCAAATTTCGTTTTTTTGAAAATTTCTTTCAATTAGTGTTACTGTTCACACACAATGTTACAAAAGTCCCTCGGACTTTGCAATAAATATTTACTTGTCCATAAACTTCAACCAATTAGCCCTTTGCATCAAGAATTTCCATCAATGTCCATGCTGTACGAATGTTATAGTTTGCGAATGCAAAAAGTCCCTTGCCTTCTGTATTCACTGCAACAGCATATGGAAGACGCTCGTCTCCGACGTGAAGTGCCTCATGCATCTGATACAAATATGCATCATTCTTTACTGTCACGCATACAAGATTTAATCCTGCATGAAGTACACGCTGTAATGTCTCGTTCTTTAAAACATCCGTATTCTCAAGTGCAATTATAACTCTGTATCCCTGCCTCTTGTAAGCTTCCTTACACTCAAGGATCTCCTGGAACAGATGCTCTGTCGGCTCTTTTCCTGGATCTGCAAAAACAAGAATTGATTTTTGTCCCTGATAAAGTGAAGTCATCAAAACAGGATCGCCAACCATCTTTCCCTCTGCTGTCACCTGCTGTACTGTCGCATCACTAAGCTCTGCCTCATGACACTTTTCGGCAATCTTTGCCGGTGCCTGACGAAGCTCAAATACACGATCTTCGCTCATAACAAAGCTGCTTGCGATACAGCTGACGCCACCATCAATCTGACGCTGTGTGGTGATGATGCGGTAAGCACCTTTCGCCAAGGAAAGTTCCTTTTCTTCTCCCGGCTCAATTGCAAGATCATCATAGTTTTGCGTCTGATAAACATCATTTTCAAAACGGGCAATCGTCATATGAAGCCAGTACTCAAGCTTACGATCAGATTTATTTACTAAAGTCAGTGTTACCTGCTTCTCTGGCTCATCTATCTTTTGAACTTCCTTTTCCATAGACTCAAAGCAAATCTCACCGTTCTTTTCGCAAACGCCCTCTGCCTTTCCTGTTACTGGATTTAAGCGTGCCAAAATACCAATAGCACGGCAAATCTCAACAAAGACAACTCTCTTTGAAACCTCGGTAATGATCTCACACTTTATACAGCCATCTGCCTCTGCCGGCCAGTTTCCTGTTCCATAATCCGGCACTGTATTTAAGCCATGATTTACATACTCCCATACCATCTTTGCAGTCACTGTGCCATCCTGTGGGAATACCTTTTTTTCAGATAACAGAGAAACAATACGGCTTCTGCTTCCCATAAGCTTTTCATGACCAACACGCGGTGCAAGCAAATATTTCTGGTAAAGCTCTGTACAGAAATTGTTCTTATATGGCAATGCAGCACGCAAATATGATGCAAGCACCTCTGCTGTAGTATCAAGAAAATCCTTATCGCGAAGCGTATCAAGCATCAGACGCTTATCCTCATCTGTAAACTCAGTCATCTGTCTGAATTTTTCAAGCTCCTGTCTGTTTCCTCTTGCATTGACAAAATAGCGATTCCACGGATCACTGCTGTCTTTATCTTCCTTTACAAAGCCTTCCTCATAATCAGCGCGAATCTTCTCACACTCAGCAAGGCGAGCCTCATGCACACTCTTCATCTGTGCACCAGTACTCTTTGGCATAGCCTCAATCGGCGGGTTCAAATCAAAGCGCTCCTCGATTATGCCTTCCATCTTCTCTGGATCTGCTGCCTGTTCCATCTTTAATACAACAGACTGCTGCTCTCTCATATCAATTTTCTGACCAAGATATTTTCCATTGTAAACGGTGCATACATACAGATCACCCTTACCTGTCATAAAGGACACACTGCCATCAGATGCTGTTTTTTCTTTATGAAGTGGGAAAAGCTCACTATAATTGACAAGACAGAATAAAACAGAAACATTCTGCACTGGTACGCCATGATCAGTTACTGTTACAGTCAACTTCGCACAATCTGCATAGCGCTCTGTTACATTCATCAGCGCATAAAGCGGTGTCTTGTAGGCTATTTCTGCAGAGCTTTCCAGGTCTGAAAATGCCTTTGCATGAACAAGCATTGCCTTTGATGCGGCTGCAGTAAACCAACCCTTATCAAGTACTGGTTCTGGCTCACATGCTCCAAGATAATGCCAATCGCCATCTGCCCACACCTCAACCCATGCATGGTTGTCATCACAGTGTGCCCAACGCGGAACATAACACTGTCTTGCTGGAATACCAACACTTCTCATAGCAGATACAGCAAGTGTTGATTCCTCACCACATCGTCCGCGTGCGGAATTGCACATACCAAATGGCGCCAGAGTACGATCATCAGACGGAATATAGGTTGCCTTTTCATAGCACCAGTAGTTAACCTCAAGTGCGGCCTCTACCATTGTCTTTTTATCCTTAACGCGATCAACAAGCTGTCTGTAAATCCACTCACGGCTCTTATCAAGATCCTCGTTGTTGACACGCACGCACAGTACATATGTAAAGAACAGCTCTGCCGGCACCTGTTTTGCATATGGAACATTCGCATACATATCGAGTGTTGCCTTTACATAGGATGCAATCACTTCTACATCATAAGATACAATATCACACGGATGCATATACGCGTAAAGGTACTTCATGCAGACTGCCTCGTCCTCATCTGCGCTTTTAATCCACGCATCTATCTCTCTCTTTTTGTTCGGACAGCAAGCCATCCACTCTTCATACTGCTTTTCAATTTTTTCCTTCAAAGACAGCTCTAATGCTAACAGCATTTCTTATCTACCATTCCTTTCTCATTAAATCTTTATTCTGTCAGCTCAACCTCCAGCACGGTATCTACTGCATCTGGCAGAACTGGATCTGGTCCAAGATTTGCAAACACGATATCTGGGTAATCGGTATGAACCCAGCTGTCAGAAATCGGTACCTCACTTCCATCACATAAAAGACGTATCTTCTTTATAGTACCTGGCTTAATTCCTGTAAGCGGCACTGGTCCCATCGTATTTTCAAACATGTGGTAATACAAAAGATTTCCATTTCTTGTCACACGGCCATAATCTGGCTTTTCGATCCCTGCCATTCCACAACCATAAACACTTTTACTATTTTTCTTCATCCACGCACCGATCTCGCTCAAAATCTGCAGCGATTCAGGCGGAATGTTTCCATATGCATCGGGGCCAACATTTAAAAGCATGTTGCCTCCCTTTGATACACACTCTACCAGCTTTTTTATGATCATTGAGGATGGCTTAAAGAACTTGTCTCTAGCACAATATCCCCAGTTGTTGTTCATCGTGATACATGCTTCCCAGTTCAGCGGATCACCGTTTACATCGCGAATACCATGTGGCGGAATAATCTGCTCTGGGCTTACAAAATCACCGTGATATGGAGTTGGGTTTCCTGTTGCCAGTGAGCCATAGCCCTGTCCACTTGCTTCTAATCGGTTATCAATAATAACCTGCGGCTGAAGCTCTCTTACCATATTTACAAGCTTTGTAGCACCCCACTTTTCGCCCATCATATCGTCATAAGAGAAATCAAACCACAACACATCAATCTGGCCATAGTTAGTACAAATCTCTCGCACCTGATTATGCATAAACGTTACATAATTATCCCAATTACGATTTTCATTCGTGTAGGCCGGGTTATTTCTCATTGGATGCTGACGATCACCGTAGTGTGGAAAATCATCATGATACCAATCGATCAAAGAAAAATACAGACCAACTTTCAAGCCTTCTGCTCGAACTGCTTCTACGTACTCTGCAACAAGATCGCGGCCGCATTTTGTATTAGTAGACTTGAACTCTGTATACTTACTATCAAACAGACAAAAACCATCATGATGCTTAGCTGTTAATACTACGTATTTCATACCGGCTTCTTTTGCCGCTCTCGCCCATTTCTTTGGATCATAATCCTTAGGATCAAACTCATAAAAATATTTCATGTAGTCTTCCTTCGGAATTTCCTCAACACTGCGCACCCACTCGCCTCTTGCTGGAATTGAATACAGTCCCCAATGGATAAACATTCCGAATCTGGCATCTACATACCATTCCATTCTCTTGTTGTACTCTTCACGGTTAAACTGGTACATATATCCTCCAATCTTGAGCTGTGAAAAAATAAGAAATTATTTTTTCACAGCCTCTTTTTGTGCATAACTAAACGGTTTTTACTTGTAAAAGGACATAACTCCCCTTACCCTATTTCTCATTGATTAGCCCTTTACTGCTCCGATCATAACACCCTTTACGAAGTATTTCTGAACGAATGGATAAATTATCATAACTGGAACTGATGCAATAACGATAACAGAGTACTGAAGAAGATCCTTCAAACCTCTCTGTCTTGCCAGTGCATCGGCATTGCCCATCATTGTCTCATCAATATCATTCATAATAAGGATCTCACGAAGGATGATCTGTAATGGCTGTAAATAATTTGCCTTCTGTAAGTACAAAATTGCATCCTGATAGGAGTTCCATCTTGCAACACCATAGTACAGAACAAGTACTGCGATAATAGGTTTTGACAGTGGAACAACAATACGAATCAAATACTTAAATGGTGTACATCCATCAATCTCGGCTGCCTCATACAGCTCATCTGGAATGGAGTTGATCATATATGTTCTTGCAATGATCATGTTGTATGTAGACATTGCGCCTGGAATAAGCATTGCCCAAATGGTATCTACAAGGCCAAGTGCATTTACGAGCATGAAGCTTGGAACCATACCACCAGAGAAATACATTGTGAATACGAAGAACATTGCAACCTTATTGCGCGCAGTAAACTCTTTTCTTGAAAGAGGATATGCACAAAGAAGTGTCATTACAATGTTGATAAATGTTCCGAATACCATGTAGAACAGGGAATTACGAAAACCTGTCCAAAACTTTTTATATGTAAATACTGCCTCATATCCTCGCAGTGTAAAGTCCTTCGGCCAAAAGGATACCTTGCCGCTGATCATCGCCTGCGGATCAGAGAAGGATGCCGCAATGATATGAAGTACTGGAAGAAGCACGATCAATACAATGATCGTCATAACCACATACAGCAAAATTGTAAAAAACTTGCCTAGTGGGCTTTCCATTCTAAACTTGCTAAAACGGTCGTTTGATTTTACCTGTGTCTTACTCATTCGTTTCTCCCTCCTTTACCACAGACTCGTCTCTGTTACCGTCTTACAAATCTTGTTTACTATAACAAGAAGAATAAAGCTTACAAGAGACTGGAATAGACCGGCCGCAGTTGAGAATGAGAAATCACCTCTCGTAAGACCAACCTTGTAAACGAATGTTGAGATTACCTCTGCACGGTCTATATTCATATCATTCTGCATCAGGTAAACCTTATCGAATCCGATGTTCATAATGCTTGCACAGTTAAAGATAAGCATTGTGATAATTGTTGGAACGATTGCCGGCAGATCCACGTGAATAATTCTCTGGAAACGGTTTGCACCATCTACGATAGCTGCCTCTTGAAGCTCAGGGCTTACACCGGCAAGTGCTGCTATATAAATAATAGAAGAATAACCAGCACCCTGCCAGATACCACTCCATACATAAAGTGACGGGAACAGATTAACTTCACCAAAGAAGTTGACTGCAGTGCGCGGTTGATGATACCAGTACGCATATCCATCATACGCATCATCATACCAACCATAACAACGGTAGAAATAAAGTATGGTGCATAAGTAACCATTTGGATAAATTTCTTATACTTCTTGCTTCTCATCTCGTTTAACAGAATTGCCAGAAGAATCGGAATCGGGAATCCTGCAATTAAACTATAAATACCAAGATATAATGTATTGAAAATAATTTTTCTGCTGGATGGTGTTGTAAAGAACTGCTTAAAATACTTCAGTCCAACCCACTCACTTCCTAAGATTCCCTTTCTTGGGGAATATTTCTGGAATGCAACTATAATTCCACCCATCGGAATATAGGCAAAAACAAATGCATAGATCATCGGCAATGCAATAATTGCCCAGAACTGCCAATTATAGCTCTTTCCGAGCTTCTTTTTCTTTTTTGGTTTACTTATTTCTTTCAAGATCAGGTGACCTCCTTTTTTTGTTTTTTTCATGACAGCACTTTTATTCTGACTTTTCATTTATACGTCACGGCCAAAAGTCATTAGAAAAAGGCAGGTGGAAGTTCCACCTGCCTCCTCCACAGTCAGATCATCTGCCACAGTATATACACACCAGCTTATTCAGCCTTAAACTGTCTGTCATATGCTGCCTGATAGATATCGATCATAGTCTGAAGACCACATGCATCCAGTTCCTTCAGATAGGTATCCCAATCATCATCAAGGCTCTTTGTTCCAGTAATAAATGCAACCTTTGCACTATTGATATAATTCTTAACCTCAACCTGAATAGTCTGCAGCTCGGTAGACTCATCAGCTGTCATCTTAAGATCTGGCAATACATCAAGATCACCATTCTCTGGATTCTGTCCGTATGGCTCCTGCTTTTCCTTTGTTGCATCATACAGAAGTTTCTCAAGACCTGCACTTGTACCAGTATCTACATCCGGATCGGTTGCAGCGCCCAGACGATACTCAGCCGGTGCATAACGGATTACAAGATCCTGCCAGTCATGATTCTGTACCTCAGAAGAATACTGAGCCTCATCAGAGATCTTATACATAGCCGGCTCACCATTTAAGCCTACAGAACCATCGTTTGGTTCCCAAACCCAGTCTTTTCCTTCATCAGCACCAAACTGTGCGGAGATATCACCTTTCTCAGAGAAGAAGTAATCTACCCAGCGAAGAACTGCTGCCGGATTTGAACACTTGTCTGTAATAGAAAAGCTTCCTGTCTCAAGACCACTATATTTGAAGTATGGTGTAATGCGTGTTCCATCTGGACCTTCCAGAGGAGAAATACACTGATACTGTCTGTAAACTTCATTGTTGGAATCAGAATCAATTCCATCGGAAATGGTTCCAAATGGAACGAACAGAACCGGAACATCTTCCTGATTCATGATTGTACGAAGCTGCTCTGCATCCTGTGTAAAGTTTCCATCATAAATTGCACCGATATCATACAGGCTCTTGATGTAGCGAAGACCCTCTCTCCACTCCTCGGTGGTAGCCGCACTAACTATCTCTCCGTCTGGAGTTAAAGCAAGCTTTCCATATTCACCGGAATCCAGTGTGAAGGAACCCATAAGCCATGCTACAAAATCAACATACCAGCCTGAGCTTGCACCGCCGATTGCGATCTTGTCAGGATATGTCTCTACGAACTTCTTACATACCTCATAGAACTCCTCAGTTGTCTGCGGAACTTCTACACCCATCTCCTCAAGATAATGTGTATTTACCCACATCTTACGAGCATACTGGCAATGATAACACTCATTCAGACCAGCAAGCTGATAGATATGTCCATCAGTTTCTCTCATCTGATCAAGATACTGGCCCATCTTCTCCATGTAGTTTGGCATATTTGCCTCAATCAGATCATCCAGCGGAATCAGGATGCCTTCCTCAACGCCCCACTTTGCTGCGTCTGGTGCATAGTGCATGATAACGTCTGGATAGGTATTTGTGTTGAACTCCATGTTCAGCTTCTCAGCACGGTCATCACGTGCAGCTGCCTCGAAGGTGAACTTGATGTTGGTCAGATCTTCCATATACTTTGTGAAGTCGTTTGTCTGGAAGTCTTCTACGTTTGGCATGTTGGTACGGAACATTGTGAACTCAAGCGGCTCCTCACTGATTGGATATGTACCTACTTCTGTAAGCTCAGATGCACCGCCGTCTTCTGCTGCAAATACAGATGCGGACGGGATTACCATTGCTGCTGCGCAGAGCATTGCTGCTGCCTTTGTGAACTTTCTCATTTGAAATTCCTCCCTTTTGATTTTTCTTCTCTCTTTTCATACCTTCCACTGCATATATGCCATCTCTCAGGTATGTTCTTAAAAAGTGTTTTTTTGTTACTTTTTACATTTTAACGTAGCTTTTGAATGACGCTATTTTTATTATAACCAATTATTTTTCACTTTGCAACATATTTTTCACATTTTTGACACATTTCTTTCACATTTTTATCACTTTTTTCAGCATCACTTCCCCAAAAGCAATGTAATCTATTCCCTTTTTTGTGTCCAAGTGATATACTAAGGTTAGTCTTTATTTCGACATTAAAACATATCTTATAAAGGAGATTACCTATGTTTCACTTTGGAAAAAAGAAAGCATCTGTGCCAGAACTAGTCCTTTCGGCTGAAAATATCGAGCTTTACCGTGGACCGCTTAGTGATATACCACTTAGCGAAAAAACAATTCTTGCGACCTGCATGGACCTCTACAAAGACCCTCAGCCTTGCTATATTCATCGTGGTGCCGCCCGTCAATATCTAGTCGCAAAGCTGACCGATATGATCACAAATGGCACGCCTGATTTTGCTTTGCTTGAAGAATATACCGGCATTGAACCTATTGATCATGCAGAGCTTACAAAAGACTGACATAATACCTGCTGCCGGCGCTATTGTCTGCGGCAGGCATTAAGCTGGATTATTGCATAAGCATGAACACGGCAAATATAAAAAATACAATCGCAGTCACAAGCTTAATGGCTGGAAGCCATTCTAAAGTTTTATTTGACATATGAATTACATTTTTTGTCTTTTCGATTACTAATACAATCAAAAAGCTTGGTATGCACATCGCCGTTACATAAATAATAAATGCTGCATTTGTCTGAAGTTTCATTTCCTGCTGCATCTTCATCATGTCCTGCTGCATCTTCTGAGCCTGCCGGAGCATGTTGTTCATGTTCCCGCCCATGCCGCCCATACCGCGGCTGTTGAATCCTTTTGCCATATGTTTGCTACCTCCTGGGGTTTTATTCCACGATGAGATTGTCCAGCCCCTCGGCCAAAAAGGCCTCCAGGGCGTCGGGCTCCTCCCCGGGCGCACCGGGGGAGGAGAGAACCTCCGGCGGGGCCTGGCCCACCTTGACCTCCACCTGGACCGGGC
>ERZ780203.2357-NODE-2357-length-10551-cov-4.203601_pt1 | contig 10551 bp, 11 predicted proteins | sample MGYA00511168_ERZ780203 | MGnify/ENA primary metagenome ERZ780203 (study PRJEB29588, sample SAMEA2156577) | human gut metagenome | biome: human gut; feature: human-associated habitat; material: faeces | place: Denmark | collected 2008/2010 ...
CGGCTCGTCCCGTACCTCGATCTTGATGCGGTTGGCGATAGACAGGGCGCAGACGGCGAAGTTCGCCAGCGCCCCGGCGAAGAACACGTTCCGGAGCAGGCAGGTGAACACCAGCAGCAGCATCCCCACCGGCAGGCAGTTCAGGATAATCAGCAGCGGCTGCGCCCGGAAGACGGCCAGGACGCTCCGCAGGGCATTGGGCTGGCACCAGAGCGCCAGCAGAGTGATGGCGCCCGCCAGCAGCACAGCGGCCAGAAGCGTGGCCCACAGGGGCAGTCGGACTTTGGGAAAATGGTCATGGAGCTTCAAGAGCAGACGGTCCTTTCTGGTTGGATTTCCACACACACAGAATACCTCCATTATAAGGATTTTCCGGAAAAAAGCAAGGCTCCTGCGAAGTGTAGAGTGCCTTTGAGACAGTTTTGTGGTATGATATGGCTGGAAAAGGAGCGGATGGCATGGACGCAAAAGCCACCGGCGGGCTGATCGCCCGGCGCCGAAAAGAGAAGAACTGGAGCCAGGGGGAACTGACGGAACGGCTCCACGTGACGGACAAGGCCGTGAGCCGCTGGGAGACGGGCCGGGGCCTGCCCGATGAGAATCCTTGGGCGCTTGGTCTCGCATAAGACAAAAATCCCCTCCGTTCAACAACGGAGGGGATTTTTGCAGCAAGGTTATACACCCCGTATCGAATTTCGAAGAAATTCGGATCCATTTTCGGCAGGACATGCGCCTGCCGAAAATACGTTGATCCGTGCGCCTTGGGCACACACCAGTCCGCAGACTGGTGGTAGGGTGGTTAGGAGGGGAGCCCGCTCCCCTCTTAGAACGTCACGACTTCTTGCTGGGGCTTCTCACAGGGCCCGATGGAGATCACATGCATCACCGGCCCCTTGCCCTTGTAAGCGGCGTGCTTCTCCACCGCCATCCGGCCGGTGACCTCCACCCAGTCCCGGTTCTGGTACTGGTTCAGGTTCATGCCCTTGGCGATGAGACCCATGAACTGGATGTCGTTCTCACAGCAGGTCATGACAAAGCGGCCGGGGCAGTGGATGCCCGGGTACTTCTTGGAGTGGCACATGATAAGCTTCATGTGGACCATCTTGCCCGCCCAGCGGTCCGGGTGATCCATCACGTCCACATACCACACACCGAAGTCGTCGTCCGGCACGTCGATCAGGTCCTGGCTCAGGTCGAAGGGGCACTCGTCGCCGGTGAGGTAGTCCTCGCTGGTGCCGTCCTCCATCTCCAGGTAAATGTCAGCCCGACGGTTCACCATCCGAAGGTTCCGCTTCCGCAGGGCGTCCCGCAGCTCCGGCGTACAGCGGTTGAACACCAGCATGTCCGCGTTGGTGATTTTCTCCATCATCAGCTGGCCCATATTCTTGGCGTACATCTCAAAGGTGGGGGCGTAGACGAAGGTCATGATCTGGTACAGCACCCAGTTGGCGGGCAGAACCTCCCGGTACAGCCGCTCCATCTGCCACATGCCGTTGTACTCGATCAGCACCTGTTTGGGGTGGTACTCTTTCTCCAGCTCCTTCAGGTAGGAGCACTTCAGGTCCTCCTCGTCCTCAATGGTGATGACCGTCACGTTGTCCAAAGCGTTTTTCTCGTACTCCTCCTCGCCCTCTTCGCAGCAGAGCAGCAGGGTGGGATCCTGGCGGGCGAAGCCGTCCTCCAGGATGCCGTTGATGAAATTGGTCTTGCCGGCATCCAGAAAGCCGGCCACCAGATAAACAGGAATGTCTGCCATTATAATGTGCATTTCCTTTCGGGTAAAATACGCGGAACGGGCGCCCGGACAGCAGGAAATCTGACTTTCGACTCTGACAGTCCCTCACACCGGCCACCGCGGCGCGCTGAAGCTCTTTTGGCTCTTTTCCCTACTTCGGGGACGGACTCCACTTGATTTTGTGCAGCAATATCAAGTGTGGTTACAGTCTTTCAAGAAAAGAGTTCACAGACCGAAGAGCTGGGAGAGCTTGTCCTCCTGCAGCTCGGCGCCGATGACACACAGCCGGCCGGTGTAGTCGGGATGGCCTGCCCGGACCTCATGCTCCTCGGGGACGAAGTCGAACTCGATCCACTTGCCGCCCTCGCCGTTCACGATGCCCTTGGCCCGCAGGATCTTGCCGTAGTCGCCGGAGTCCAGGGCCGTGAGGATCCGCTCAATGTCCGCCTGGGCAAACACCTTGGGGGTCTCTTTGCCCCAGGAGGTGAACACCTCGTCGGCGTGGTGGTGATGGTGGTGGCAGGAGCAGTTGGGATCGTCGCACTCGTGGTCGTGGTCATGGTGATGCGCGTGTTCATCGTGATCGTGATGGTGGTCATGCTCCTCGTGGTCGTGATGGTCATGATCGTGATGGTGTTCGTGCTCCTCATGCGCATGCTCGTGGTCATGGTGGTGATGCGCATGCTCGTGCTCCGCCTCATCGGCGGCGTGCTCGGCGCGCATCTTCCCCAGCAGCTCGTCCGCCAGGGACACCTTTTCAATGGCCGCCAGGATGGTCTTGCCGTCCAGCTGGTCCCAGGGGGTGGTGAGGATGGCGGCGTCGGCGTTCTTCTCCCGCAGCATGGCCACGGCGGCCTCCAGCTTCTCCTGGCTCATCTTCTGGGTCCGGGAGAGGATGATGGTGCCGGCGGCCTCGATCTGGTTGTTGTAGAACTCGCCGAAGTTCTTCATGTAGACCTTCACCTTGGTGGCGTCCGCCACGGTGACGAAGCTGTTCAGCTTCATGTCGTCGGTCTCATCGGCGGTGTTCTGCACCGCCACGATCACGTCGGACAGCTTGCCCACGCCGGAGGGCTCGATGAGGATGCGGTCCGGGTGGAACTGAGCCTGCACGTCCTTCAACGCCTTGTGGAAGTCCCCCACCAGGGAGCAGCAGATGCACCCGGCGGACATCTCGCTGATCTGCACGCCGGACTCCTTCAGAAAGCCGCCGTCAATGCTGATCTCGCCGAACTCGTTCTCGATCAGCACCAGCTTTTCGCCGGGAAAGGCCTCCGCCAGCAACTTTTTGATAAGAGTGGTCTTGCCGGCGCCAAGGAAGCCGGAGACAATATCAATTTTGGTTGTAAGTTTTCAGGATAGTTGAGAAATATAGGCCGGTCAAAGGGTTTGATATGAAATATCCCGAAAAAACACGGGAACTGGCCTAAAATCAAGGGATTTCAACGATAAACAAGTGCAAAACCGAGGAAGAAATTGTAGTCCTGTGAAAATGGGATTGCAATTTCTTTTTTTGTTTTTTACCCCCACCAGGCCACCAGGGAGGCGATCAGGCGGCGGGGTTTTAAGCGGCCCTTTTAAGAGCGTTTAAGCGGGCAGGGCGGCAGACACGGCGAGAGGGCGAAAAGCCCAGCACAGCGGGGGTTTGCGGGATTTTAAGAACATAAAAAAGACCTTTTAAGCGGGGGCGCGCGCTGGGCGGCTTCTCCCCTGCTTGAAAGGTCTTTTTCTTTGTTATAAAGCATGGAAAGCCCGTGCATCTTCTGCACGGGCTAAAAAAGCATGCACGCGCCCCGAAAACCGGGGCTTTGTGGGCACTCCACACCGAAAATGACCGGGCCAAAATGCACGGGGTAAAAAGGCCGGACAAGCGGGCTTTAAGAGGCGCTTAAAAGGCAGCCTTTAAGAAAATACGACAGCACTGCGAGTATAACGAAATCCGTGATTTTCTCACAAAACGGTCACAGGCCGGAGCCTGCGTGGTAGGCTTGTCCCTTGAAATACAAGGGTAATCCAACAGGCAAAAAATAAGGGATTATTCCTGCATCACACCGCCAGATCTGGTTTTCTCCGGCCAGTGCAACACGGCGGGGGCCGTATCGTGCAGCAGGCGAAGGGCTTCCCGGCGCTGGGTGCTGTCTTTCAGCCTTAGCGTGTGGCGAAGTTCCACCAGCACATCAAAAACGAGCTTTTGCTCCTCATCGGACACCTCCCGCACCGCCCGCTCCACGGTATCAAACAAGGTGGAGAGATTATCACTGACCGCTTGGGCAAGTTCTGGATCATCCCATTGATTTTGAGAGATTGCTTCGTCATTTAGTAGTTCACAGGGATTGATACTAAAAATTTGACTCAGTTTTAGCAACATACGAGAGGACGGGCTTGTTATTCCCCGCTCCCATTGGCTGATAGCTGTTTGGTTGACATCTAAAAGTTCGGCTAATCCTTGTTGGGAAAGCCCTTTGTCTTTTCGTAACTTGCGTAAAGAATCCAAGGCAACCACCTCCTTACCCATTATAGGAGTTTTACTAATAAAATACAACTGCGGAACTTAGTAGTTTTCTACTTGACAAAATAGTAGTTAGGCTTATAATAGTAGTAAACTACTGAAAGGAGGCACAAAGATGAGACTCCGTGCGCTGAGAAAAGAAAAGGGCCTTACTCAAACACAGTTGGCGCAGTTAATTCATGTAGATCAAACCGCAATTAGTCAATGGGAACGAGGAATTACACAGCCTCGGCTGAAGAACTGCCTCCAATTAGCAAAAATCCTCGAGTGCAATGTGGAAGATATTTATACGATTACTGCGCAAAGTGCTTAATCTGGTGCAATGAATATCGTTGACGATATTTTATGCAAATAAACATCAGGAGGTCAAAACATGAACGAGATGCAGGTGTTCCAGAACAGCGAGTTCGGCGAGCTGGGGGTGCTGGAACTTGAGGGCAAGCCCTGGTTCCCGGCAAACCGATGTGCAAAGGTGCTTGGATATAAGCGCCCCAACGATGCGCTGCACGCCCATTGCAGGTATACGGCGAAATACCGTATACCTCATCCGCAGAACCCCAGCAAGGAAATTGAGGTTAACTTCATCCCGGAGGGCGACCTGTACCGGCTCATCACCCACAGCAAGCTGCCCGGAGCCGAGCGGTTCGAGAAGTGGGTGTTTGATGAAGTCCTGCCCAGCATCCGCAAGACCGGAGGATACGAAAGCCAGGCCGCTCTCGGACATCTGGTGGAGCAGCTTACCCAGGTCACAGCAGCCCTGATGCAGGTGGCTTCGATTATGGCTACGGCTTCCAGTGAATCTGCCGTCATGGAGGAACCAAAGCGGCGAAAAAGGGCTACCAGCATCATTGACCGGCTGGATGTGGAGGCCAGGAAAGAGGTTGAAGCCATGATCTGCTCTGGTCAGTACACCTACATGGAGATTGCCCAGCACCTTGCCGACTGTGGCATCAAGATCTCTGTCACATCTGTCTGGAGGTACGCACAGGCCATGAATTAAGCCGAAACCGCCAGTTCCTGGCGGTCTTGCGGGGATGACCTCCCGTGACTGACGAGGCAGGTTGTGTGAAGTCAGAAAATGGTCAGCAAAGGCAGGTGACGGAAAGTGGGGATTCAACTAACAACACGAGAAGTGGCGAAACTATGCAACAAACATGAAAGCACAATTCGTCGCTGGGCTGAAATCGGGAAAATCCCTTCCGAAAAGATTTTGAATGAGTTTAACTCCCCGGAGTACATCTTCAATCTGGACAGTCTGGCCGAAGTCAAGCCCGGCCTGGTCAAAAAATACTACGACCAACTCCAAAGCAGCCTGCCGGAGGCCAGCCTGCCGGAAAAGGCAAAGCCGAAGGCGGCCAAGCCACTGGACACTTATTCCATTGAGGAGCAGGAGGAGATCGCCTTCTGGCTCCGGCTGGTGAAGCGGTGGCAGGGCTACCGGAACAAACCGAGGGCCAACAAGACCGAGGTGGACGCGCGCTTCGTGCAGTGGTGCAAGCTGGAATACCCGGAGCGGGCCATATCCGTGGATACCCTATACCGCCGCTGGAACGCAATGCGGGCCAACGACCTGGACGGCCTGATCGACAAGCGGGGCAAGTGGAAGAAGGGCAGGAGCAGCATACCGGATCCCATGTGGCAGGCGTTTTTATACTACTACCTGGACGAGAGCCAGCACCCCCTGAAAAAGTGCTATGAGTACACCAAGCTGGAGATGCAAACGAGCTTCCCGGAGCTGGTGGGGGATATGCCGAGCTACACGACCTTCTACCGCAGGGCGCAGGCGGACATCCCGGAGCCGCTGAAGGTGCTGGGCCGTGAGGGTGAGAAAGCCTTCCGTGACCGCTGCGCCCCGTATATCCGCCGCATCTATGATGAGATGCAGAGCAACGAGTGGTGGATCGCGGACAACCACACCTTCGACATCATCACCGAGGGAGAGAACGGGCAGCGCCACCGCCTGTACCTGACAGCCTTCTTCGACGCCAGGAGCGGGATCTTTACCGGGTGCTATGTCACCAACGCCCCCAGCAGCCAGTCCACTCTGATCGCACTGCGGCGCGGCATCCTGAAATACGGCATCCCGGAGAACATCTATGTGGACAATGGCCGCGAGTTCCTTACCTTCGACATCGGCGGCCAGGGCCACCGGAAGAAGAAGCCGAAGGACGGCCAGGAGCGGTTTGCGCCGCCCCCGGTATTTGAGCGGCTGGGCATCCACATGACAAACGCCATTGTACGGAACGCAAAGGCGAAGATCATCGAGCGGCGCTTCCGGGATGTGAAAGACCACCTCTCCCGCCTGTTTGAGACCTTCACCGGCGGCAATGTGCTGGAGAAGCCGGAACGCCTGAAATCGGTTCTGAAGGACGGCAGGATCCCGCTGGACGCCACCCTGGTGGAAACGGTGGAGGAGCTGCTGGACTGGTACTTCAACCAGCAGCCCTACGGCGGCGCGGTGGCCAGAGACCACGGCAAGCCCCGCCAGCAGGTCTACAACGAAAACCTGCACACCAAGCGGGTGGCCAGCGCCGAGGACTTGAACCTGATGCTGATGCGGAGCAGCCGGGCGCAGAAGGTTACAAATCGAGGCGTACACCTGGACATCGCGGGCCAGCGCATCGACTACTGGAACGACGAACTGGTGTTTTATTACAAGGGCAAACAGGTCTATTACCGCTACGACCCGGACGATCTGAGCGAGGTGCGGGTGTACGACCTGCAAGACCGCTTCATCATGACTGTCCCCGCTGACAACACGGCGGTGCTGACCTACGGGGCCAGCAAGGAGGAGGTCAAGGAGGCCATGGCCAAGGTGCGGCGCATGGAGCGCATCACCAAGGAGGCATTGAAAGTCAGCACCTTCCCGGCCTTCGGACGGCACACGGCGCTGGAGCTGGTCATGGAGGCCGCCCACGAGAGCAAGGCCGCACGGATCATCCCGCCCGCCGACCCGAAGGTGCTGGCGCTCCAGCGGCCTGACGAGGAGCCGCTGCTGAAGGCGGTGGCAGGCGGCCCGGATCTGGATACGATGAACCGAAACGCAATGAAACGAAATGGAGGAGCCGAGCATGAGTAAGGAATATAACAGCGCACTGCAGGCACGGGTGGAGCAGTTCCTGAAGGAAAAGAACATCAGCCAGGCCAAGGCTGCCCCACTCATGGGGATCAGCCAGACGGCACTGAGCCAGTACCGCCGCAGTATGTACGACAACGGCGACATCGCTGCCCTGGAGAGCAAGCTGGAGGAGTTCTTCCGCACTCAGGAGGAGCAGGAGGTCAACACCGAGAAAGCCCTGCCCTACCGCCCCACCCAGGACTACATTCCCACCTCCATTTCGGAGGATGTGTATAAGCTCATCCGCTACTGCCAGCTGGAGAAGGGCATGGTCATCATCCACGGGGATGCGGGAATCGGCAAGACCAAGGGGGCCGAGCGGTTTGTGCGGGAAAACCCCACAGCCAGCGTCTACATCCAGGCGACGCCCAGCACCGGCACCCTGGGGAACCTGCTGAAGGTGCTGGCGCGGGCGCTGAAGGTGCCGGAGACCCGGAGCAAGTTGGATTTGACGCTGGCCATCCGGGAGAAGCTGGAGGGCACAAACAAGGTCATCATCATCGATGAGGCCCAGCACCTGCAGCTGCGCTCCCTGGAGGAGATCCGCACCTGGGCGGACGCAAACCCCATCACGGGGCAGCAGGGCGTGGGCATCGCGCTGATCGGCAACACGGAGGTCTACACCCGGATGGTGGGCAAGCAGGAGGCACGGTTCGCCCAGCTGTTCTCCCGCATTCGCATGAACCGCTACTACAGCACCCGCAAGGTCACCGACGAGGATGTGGCGAAGCTGTTCCCCAAGCTGGCCGAGGATGGCCGGAAGAAGGAATTGAACTTCCTGCATGGCATCAGCCAGTCCAAGTGGGGCATCCGAGGCGCAGTGAATGTCTACAACAACGCGGTGAACAACGAAAACATCAGCTACGACGGGCTGTATGCGATGGCCCGCACCATGGGCATCGGCCTGGTGTAAGGGGGTGACTGCATGACAGCGGTGGCGGTAACAGCAATCATCTGTGTAACCATTATCATTCTGGCGTGGATGAACAAGAGAAAATAAGGAGGACGGGACAATGAAGAGGGTGAGCAAACTGCTGCTTTTGGTTTTGGGATTTTCCGCAGGACTTCTCGCTGGGGCGTTTATCCGGCTGGGATTTGAGATCATCAATGGCCGCCCAGTGTCCATCGGGGGCGAAGCGTTGCTCCTTCCCCTGGTGATCCTCCTGATTTGCTTCGGATTCTCGCTGGGAAAAGAGGTCAGGGTGCAGAGGAATTTCAGCAAGGCCTATGAGCGGGGCTACCGGAAGGGGTACGGCGAGGGGCTGGAGGACGGGACAGTGGAGATCCACAGCCACATTGATGTGTACCACTTCCCGGAGAAGTTTCAAATCAAGTGAGCGCCTGGGGCTTCGGCCCCGGCCTTAATGCAGCTCCCCCAAGAGGGAACGGTCACAAGCCCGTGGAAATGCAGAGTGAGGCAAGTCACGGAGGCGGTTTGATGCGCTATCCCAAGAAACTATCCAAGCGGGCGGATGAGATCCTGGCCGCCCGCCGCCAGACCGCCCAGGAGCGCCACAGGAGCGCAATGGCGGCCCTGAATGAGCAGCACCCGGAGATCAATGCCGCAGGACGGGAGCTGGCGCGTCTATACGCACAGCGGGCGCGGGCCAGCCTGACCCATGACCAGGACACAAGCGAGATGGAGGAGGCAATCCGGGCAGCACAATCACGCCGGGCAGCGGCCCTGGCCGCCGCAGGCGTAACAGAAGCCGACCTGGAGCCAGCCTATACCTGCCCGCTCTGCAGAGACCGGGGCGTGAAGGAGGGCGGCCAGATGTGCGAGTGCCGCCAGGTCATCCTGAACCAGCTGGTGTACGAGCAGCTGTGCGATGTGTCCCCGGCGCGGGAATGCAGCTTCGAGAACTTCGAGCTGCGCTACTACGACGAAAAGCTGCGGCCCATTATGCGAAAGGTGGTGGAGAGCAGCCAGCGGTATATCCGGGAGTTCGGTGGCCAGAATCAGAGCCTGTTGTTCACTGGGGCACCGGGGCTGGGCAAGACCCACCTCTCCCTGGCCATCGCCGAGGGGGTGGCCAAGGCGGGCCACCTGGTTATGTATGTGTCCGCTCCGCACCTGATGGATCAACTGGAGCTGGGGAAATTCCATAAGGACGATGCGGCGCTGGAGTTCCGGGAGGTCATCTTCGGGTGCGACCTGCTGGTGATCGATGACCTGGGCACCGAGCTGGTGACCCGCTACACGCAGGCAGAGGTCTATGACCTGGTCAACCACCGCCTGAACACGGGCAAGCCCACAATCATCAACACCAACCTGGGACTGCAGGAGATCGAGCGAACTTACAGCAGCCGGGTGCATTCCCGTCTGGCGGGGATGTACGCAGTGGTGCAGTTCAGAGGCCGGGACATCCGGCTCCAAAAGAAACAGGAGGGCTACCGATGAAGGAAAAAACCATTCTCGCGCAGAACATCCAAACGCTCCGGCAGAAAAAAGGGTGGACACAAGAAGTCCTTTCTTCTATGTGTAAACTAAGTGCAGGAGCCATTATTGACTATGAAAACAGCAGAAGGGAGCCTTGTGGAGCCGCCTTGGTCGCTCTGGAGCAGGCGTTCGGAGTGACCGGGGCGCAGCTGTACGGGCTGGAGCCGCTGCCTCATCCAGAGGACACAGAGCCGCAGATCCAGCTGCATGAAACCGAACTTCCCCATTGGCTGGCCCCGGCCAGCTATTTCATCGGCATGGATGGCGGCAGCAAGAGCGGCGATTTCCCCAGTCTTGCTATCCGCTGCTCGGAGTGTGGCCAGTTTATCTACCAAGGCACCATTGCCCCCGGAGCCGAAGCCACAGTGGAGATCCCGCAGAGCTGCCCGCGCTGTAGCGTGACGGGAGGGTGCGACGATGAGTAAATCTCCGAAAGGCAAACGAGATTACACAGGCCGGTTCTGTACGATCTTCTACTGCGACAAGGTGCAGGCAAGCCGCTGCTGTGCTGACTGCGATAGGCGGTGCGCCAACGCCTGCCAAAACCACCCGTCACGGTGCGGGCTGGAGGATCTGGCCCGCAAAAGGAGGAAGTGTATATGCTGACCATCACGATCCAGGTGAACGCGCCGTCCGGCCAGGCCATCGGCATCAAGGAGGACATCGCCACCTATCTGGAGAAGTTCGGCGACGCCAAGGTGGTGTCCGTCGTGGAGAAGCTGCCGGAGCAGCTGCGGATGGACGGCCCA
>ERZ780203.2358-NODE-2358-length-10550-cov-3.900143_pt1 | contig 10550 bp, 6 predicted proteins | sample MGYA00511168_ERZ780203 | MGnify/ENA primary metagenome ERZ780203 (study PRJEB29588, sample SAMEA2156577) | human gut metagenome | biome: human gut; feature: human-associated habitat; material: faeces | place: Denmark | collected 2008/2010 ...
GCGAGCCGGTGAGTTTGTAAGGCACGTCCAGCGCGGCGCAGTACGACCTGAACATTGACGAACCGAGGACGTTATATTTCGACATGAGCGTGCCCGGCACGGGATCGTAGCCCGAATGAACGACGGCGCTGTTGGCGCCGCTCGCACCCGCGCACACGTCGCAGGCGGACTCGACGAGCGCGACGCTCGCCTTATAGCGCGTCAGTTCGCGCGCCACGGCGCAGCCGATTACGCCGCCGCCCACGATACAGAAATCGTAACAGTCCATCGGTCATTTCCTCCCCTGCTGTTCTTCGCTTTCTATTATACTATAACGGAAAATAAAATTCAATAGAATTTCCGTGAAATATAAAAGAAAGACGACCTTACCGTTCAGGCAAAGCCGTCTTTGACTTTTATGCTTTTATTATCCCTTTCTCTTTCTGAAACGGATGAACCATACGATTACGCCGGCTATGAGCAGGACGCCGACTACGATGAGCACTACCGCGAGGGTCGTGATCGCATCGGAGGAGATGCTGCTCGAAGAGGTCGTGACGTTGATCGTATAGGTAACGTACGAAGTGTTGCCGATGTCGTCGGTCACGGTATACGTCACTCTGTAGCTGCCGCTCGTCGTGAATTCGTACGAGCTGCCGTCGTTCTTTCTGCTTGCAACGGTTATGGTAGCAAGCGTATCGCCGTCGGGATTTACCAGAGTCTTCTGATAGGTGTAACCGGAAGAACTGGTATCGGTAACTTTGATGTCGGCAAAGTCGAAGCTGTCGCCCACAGAAGCTTCCACGGTCTGATCGGACGTATACAGAGTGTCGTTGATATATCCGATCTCCGCGGTGAATCCGGGAGAGGTTACTTTGCCGGCTCTGATCGTATAACTCGTGCTCACCGTCTGGTTGTTGAGCGTAGCGTTATACGTCACGGTGTAAGTACCGTCTTTGGTTGCCTCGAACGCGAACATGTTACCCACAAGCGTGGAAGCATTGTCCGAAACCAGCGATGCCGGCAGGTCGGAAACGGGCGTATCCTTGTCATATACTTCCGCAACCTCGTAGCCGTCCTGATCGGTTATCGTCACGGTAAGCGACGTAGCGTTGCCGTTAACCGAAGAAGCGGAGATGTTGGGCAGCGTCACGTATACGCTTTCATTCGCGGTGGAGATGGGCGTGTACGTAGGCATGACGCCGAGCAGTCTGAACACTGCGGTCTGGCTGTCGGACACTGCGGAAACCTGCGTTCCCACATGCTTGCTGTTTGCGGTAGCAATTATGTTGCTATTCAGGGACTCTCCGCAAATTGCATACGAAGCTCCCGTAGTAACGTAATTATACTGAACAAGATGATTGCTTATGCCACCGGATGACTGCGGAGTTTCATACTCGAACACATAGTCGTTGAACTTATAGGTCACTGCCTGGAGCGCGGTGAACTCGTTGCCCATTACGGTGCATCTGCCGCCGCTGATCGAACGAAGTATTCCGGAATCGCTCCACTCTGCAGGCACGTCGTAGTCGGTAGGCAGCGTGTAGGTCACGTTATAGTTCATGCTTGCCGCAATATCGGCCGTGGGGCTGGGATTGGTGTTGCTTGCGGAACCTTCGATGTCCACAAAAGCAATCTTGACATTGCTTGCGCCGGACACATGGAAGCCGCGCGCCACTATCATATACGTTCCCGCCCTGCTGGGTGTGAACCTGATGTTGTCTACGTGGATCTGGCCGCTTTCGGTATCTCTCGTATCATAGTAATACTCGAAAGATACGTTGTCGAGCGGCGATTCGTTTACCTGCAGTCCCTTGTCGTCCTGCACGCGCTGCACGTAAAGCTCAAAGCCCGTGTACAGTCTGTTATCGTAATCGCCGTAGACGATCGTGAACGAACCGAAGTTATATTCTTCGCCAGCCTGACCTACTGCCGTGTTAGTATTGGTGGAATCACCGAATACAGGTTCGTAGGTCGCTTCCTGATCGGCGCCAGGAGCGACGGTGCCGTCAAGCACTTTCACACTGCGCACACGGTATGCCGTGTTGCCTGCGGAGTCGGTAGCTTTAAGCACGATGTAGATGTTATTCGTCACACCGCTGAGCGTACGCGTCTGCTCGTTGCCGTGGATGTCGTCAACCTTGATCTCGAACGCGCCTTCAGAGGTCTTCTCCAGCGTCAAGGTCGTAGTTCCGGACGCGCGGAGTTCTACCTTATCGGTATCGGCGACTTCGTTGATGTCAAGAGTGAGAGCGTCGCCCTGTTTGCCGTCGTCATCTATATAGGAGTCGAACGTACCGGTCTGATTGAACAGCACATAGTACTGAACGTCGAGGCGCGCGTCGTTGGAATCGGTCGCGGACACGTTATCTATCGTCTGCTCCGTTTCGTAGTTGCGGAAGATGAAGTAATCGGGCTGGTCGAAATCGACGGTAGGAAGCGCGAGGTCTTCGAAAGACTGCTGAAGCGTGATGTTGTAAGTCCTCGACGCGCTGTTGCCGCTGTTATCGCGCGCACGGTAAGTAGCCGTGTACTGTCCGAGATAGCCGCTGCGTACCCACATGGAGAATTCGAAGAATCCCTTGCTGAGAGTCTGGCCGTCGCCCGCTTCGGGGTTGTAATAGATAAGCGAATATGCGTTATCTTCTTCGGTCAGTCCGTTACCGGTAAGCTGACCGGTCATTTCATTGACCGTATAGCCGTCGGTAAGCCAGTATCTGAAGAAATAGTACGTTTTGCCCTGTTCTCCCGTAGCGTAGTTTTCGCCGTTGAGAGTATAGGAATTATCCGTCGAATGCGTGGTAGCGTAGATGTTATTGAAGGACAGAACCGTTCTCGAACTCGGGTCGGTGAGCGTGAACGAAACGCTGAGGTTCTCTTCCGCGACCGCGTTGTCGTAAATCACGGGGATCGGGAACTGAACCGCGGTATCCACAGGCAGGCGGCGCGTGGTCGTATCCGTTGCATCCTCACTGACGGAGGTATCGAGCTTATATACGGTCTGTCTGCCCCACGTCGAAGGGATAAGGCTCTCGTCTATATCATAGTATACGGGAGCGGTCGTATCGGAAACCGTGATGGGATAAGAATACGCAACCGTCTGGTTACGGGTGGACTCTTCCCATCTGCCCGTGCTGTCCATTGCCTGGTAAGATACCGAATACGTGCCGCTTTCCGTAGGATAGAAAGACATGAACGAATCGTTGTCGAATTTTGCTTTCACTGCTGCGGCGGGATCCGCGGTATAGAGGAAGTTGCCGTCTTCGTCGTACGCATATTCTTCCCTGTCGCTGCCTTCTGCCGCGAGATAATACTTCTCGGCAGCCTCTGTCGAAGGATCCGCGTCGGTCACGACATAACCGGTCTGCTGATCGACGACCGCCTGCGCAACGTCGATGGCCTCGGAAGTGCCGGCATAAGTATGCGTGACTCTTATGGTCGTATTTACGCGCGTGCCGTCGTAGTCGTCGTTAACCGTCGCGGTCGGAAGACTGATTTCGGTGTTGGTCGAAGACGAAGCCGGAACGCCGGAAATGCTCAGAGTGGGAGCGGCGCTGTCGGAGAAGTTGTTCTGTACCTGAGTGGTATACTCCTGAGTATAGAGGTTGTCCCCGTCGCCTACGTTCGCATAATACGTGAAGAAGTACATGCCTTCTGCGGCCGTGGTTACAGTCTGTCCGGCATCCGCTTCGAGCTGCGCTTTCGTGTAACGAGTAACGGTTCCGTTCGGTTCCGTTACGCGAACGAAAACCTTATCCGCACTGTCGGGATCGGGGAACCAGGTGTCGGTGTCCTCGTCGAGATAATACAGCGTTGCGGTGGGAAGAGTAAACGGCTCGCTGTCGGTGCCCCAATAGGTCGGGATTCCGGCGCCGTTGCCCTCGACCACGAGCTTATACTCGTAGTCCATATATACTTCAACGTTATACGTATAGCCTGCATAATCGCCGTAGTCGCCCGTACCGGAATAGGAGTACGTTACTTCGTATATGCCTACCTGATTCGCGGTTACGTTTCCGTTCTCGTCGGGAGTTACGTATTCTCCGCCGGGATTCTTGACGGTAACGGTACCCGAACCTTGGGTTACGTTGAACGTTTCGCCGTACTTCACGCGGTTCGTAACGTTGGTCTTAACGACTTCCGACATTGTTTTGTCGGCGCTTTCAACCGCTGCGCGCACGATCTGCATATACGCGCCTGCGAATACGAAGCCGACAAGCAGCGCCAGGGTCGCGGCAAGAGCGATTATCTTGCTTGCTATCTTTGACATTCTGGATTTCTCCTTGAGTTAATACTTGGTTTGTATGAATTTTACAAATTACAGCTTTAATAAGTATATATAATACCGCCGAAGTTGTCAAATAATTTCGGCCGAATGAGCGTGAAATTTCTTTAATAATTTCGTTTTTTTACGCTCTTTTCAGGACAGAACGCGGATAAGGCTGACGACTTTGTTTGCGTCGTCGAGGTCTTCTATCTCGGCGACCGCTTTTTTCACGTCGCTCTCGCTGGACGGGTGCGTCAGGAAACTGATGGATGCGCCGCCGTCCTGTCCGCGCTGGAGCACGGTTTCTATGCTTACGCCGCAGCGCGCGAACACGCCCGCAAGCGCTGCGAGCACGCCGGGAGCGTCCTTGACGGACACGGAAAGATAATATTTGCTCTCGAAATCGGTGCTTACGTTTATGCCGGAGGCAACCTTGCCGTCGTTGACGAAGTCGGAATACAGCGGCTCGGAACGCTTTGCGGCGTACACCACGTCGCTGACGATGGCGCTGCCGGTGGGGCGCGCGCCCGCGCCGCGGCCGTAGAACATCAGGTCGTCGACGAAGTCGCCGTGCACGAACACGGCGTTGAAGCTGCCGCTTACGCCCGCGAGCGGATGACCGACGGGCACGAATGTGGGATGCACGCGCACCTCCACCCTGTCGCCGCTGCGCTTGCCGATCGCAAGCAGTTTGATGACGTAGCCGAGCTCTCTGCCCGCTTTTATGTCCGCTTTGGTTATGTTCGTTATGCCCTCGCGGTATACGCAGGTATAAGGAATGCAGGTATGGAAAGCAAGCGACGAGAGTATGGACAGCTTATACGCCGCGTCGAAGCCCTCGACGTCCGCCGTCGGATTGAATTCCGCATAGCCGAGCTGCTGCGCTTCTTTGAGCGCGTCGGCGTAGCTCACGCCCTCGTCCGTCATTTTGGACAGTATATAGTTGGTCGTGCCGTTGATTATACCGACGAGAGAGTCCACCTTATTGGCCTGCAGGCCTTCCTGCAAAGCGCGGATGATGGGCACGCCGCCCACGCAGGACGCTTCGAAGTACAGACCCGCGCCGCCCTTTTTCGCGGCGGCTTCGAGGTCGGGCCAGTGCTTGGACACGAGCTCCTTGTTTGCGGTCACTACGCTCTTGCCCGCGCGCAGCACTTTTTCTATGAAAGTCTTGGCGGGTTCGACGCCGCCCATGGTCTCGACGACTATGGAAATATCCTTGTCCGCCGCTATCTCGTCCACCGAGGACGCGGCTTTGCCGTCGGGTATGCCGAACGACCGTATGCGCTCGAGATTCTTGTCGAGCACTTTGGTAACCTCGAAATCGACGCCCTGGGTCTTTCTCAGGAAGTCGCGGTTCTTGGTGAGGATTTCGTAGGTGCCGCCGCCGACGGTGCCTATTCCCATTATGGCTACGTTGATCTTTTTCATTCGTCGCTCCTTGCCGGTCACGCAGTTCATGCGTTCGGGTTGTTGAGTTTATAAATTATGTTCAGACCGCGCAGAGTGAGAGTGCGGTCGAATATGTCGATGATATTGCTGTTTTTCTTTATTATTTCGGACAGGCCGCCCGTCGCGATGACTTTGGCGTCGCCGTAGCCCGTTTCTTCCTTCATGAGGCGAACTATACGCTCTACCATACCGATATAACCCTGCATAAGGCCGGACTGCATGTTGCTTATCGTCGTTTTGCACACCACTTTGCGCGGCATTGTAAACTCTATATTCGGCAGCAGTTCGGCGGACGTGGCGAGCGCTTCCGCCGCGCTTTTGAGTCCGTGGCCTATCGCGCCGCCGAGAAACTCGCCCTTCTCGCTGATGACGTTGAACGTAGTCGCAGTGCCGCAGTCTATCGTTATGCACGGCCCGCCGTACGTGTAATATGCGGCGACGGAGTTGACTATCCTGTCCGCGCCCACTTCGCGCGGGTTGTCGTATTTTATGTTCAGCCCGGTTTTGATGCCCGACCCCACTATTATGGGGCGCACTCCTATATAATAGTCGCAGGCATGCTCGAACGTATAGTTAAGCCCCGGTTTTACGGAGGACATGACAGCGCCGGTTATGCCCGAAATATTTATGTTCTTGGACGAAAGCTGCGAGAGTATGTCGAGGCCGTATTCGTCGCCCGTACGCACCTGTACCGTGGACAGGCGGAAAGAATGGACGAGCTTGTCCCCGTCGAATACGCCTATCTTTATATTGGTATTCCCTATGTCTATTACGAGAAGCATCTATATTATTTTTCCGTTTCTTCGTTTTCTTTTATATTTTCTTTATTTTCCGCCGCAACGGCCTGTCCGGAGAGAGCTGCGGAAGCCGGCGCGGGCGCTTTCGCCGCTTTGACGCGGGGTCTTCCGTCTGTTCCCAGCCGCAGTCCGCGGCGCACTCCGAGCACGACCACGGGCGACAGCAGCGTCGTCACGAGCAGTTCGGGCAGGAAGTTGATCACCGTAAGCGCGGCGTATACGTCGGCGAGAGTGGAATACTGATCGCCGAACAGAAACATCATCGGCAGAACGAGCGCGGTATTGGAAATGGCCGTAAACGCCGCCCCGATGCCGAGCGCGAAATGCTCCATTCCCCTTTCTCCGACGCCCTTTTTCGCGGCAATGCAGGCGGGAACGAAGCCCGCTATAAGCAGGAAGGCGAGCACGAAGCCGCAGAGGCCGAGAAAGAACACGGCGCCTTCCGACGAGCCGAACACGAGGAACAGCACGAGCCCGGTTATGTCGGCCGCAAGCAGAGCTATCGGCACGGCTACATGCAGACGGATACGCGACGCGAGCGAAACGTATCCGCGCGCGGCGATACGCGCAAGTCTGTACGCGCCGAAGCCGATTATTCCGACGAACAGGCGCGGCGCTACGGACACAAGCGGGTTCTGGAATATGAGGCTGGGAAAGATGAACGCCATGACCAGCGAAACGACGCCCATGATTGCGCCGGACGCGGCCGCATAAATTATGTTATTATACAGCAGCGCGCAGGTCACAACGGCGACGAGCGAGCATACGGCCAGCGACGCGCCGCCCACAAAAACAAGGCCGAACGAATAAAGCTTGTCTATCAGCGTTGCGGCGGCTATAACCGCGGCCATAACCGCGAGCATCGCGACGTTACGGGTTCTGTTATTCATGATTGGCTCCTTTGTCGGATCCGCAGAGGGTATCCGCACGGAATTTAAGTAAATATATCCGGTCGCGCGCCCGCAAACGGACTGCGCGCCTTTCACCCGTATGGGTGCACTTGTGCATTATATCATTTCGCAAAGCAAAAATCAAGGATTTTATAAGCTCTCGTGCGAAAAACGGGCCCGCAGCACCCGGCCGCGGGACCCGACAGTTCGCTTCGGTACCCTTTCGCATGCGTTTTTCTTATGTACCCGAAGATTATTTGCAGCAGCAGTCGTGATTGCAGCCGCCGCAGCAGGACATCAGGAGCCAGAGCATTATAAGGTCGCAGCAGTCCACTTTCTTGTCGCAGCAGCATCCGCCCCCGCCGCAGCAGCACAGGAGCAATAATATCGTGCAGATATCGCAGCCCCCGCCGCAGCAGCATCCGCAGCCGTTCTGGTTGAACATGGTTTTTCTCCTCCTTTTTCGTTTTTCGGATATGCTACCGCTTCGGCGGAGCGGCGCGCGCGTCCGCCGCCCCGCCTGCGGTTTTCTCCTCATTGGTGCACCCGAGCGGTTGTCTTTTGAATGAGGATATCCTACTTCATAGTATTTGTCTCGCGCGCTTTGTGTTACACTTTACTTGACAAAAAGCCGGGCGTAATGTAAACTATAACGGTCAAGGAGATTTATATAATGAAAGCAACTATGGACAAGCTCGTCAACCTCTGCAAAGGCCGCGGAATCATCTTCCCCGGCAGCGAGATTTACGGAGGCATGGGCAATACGTGGGATTACGGTCCCGTGGGAGTGGAAATCAAGAACAACATCAAGCGCGCATGGTGGAAACGCTTCGTGCAGGAGAGCGACAACTCTTTCGGCGTGGATGCAGCCATACTCATGAACAGCCGCGTCTGGGAAGCGAGCGGACACACGACGTCGTTCACCGACCCCAAAATGGACTGCCGCAACTGCAAGACGCGCCACCGCGCCGACAACCTCATCGAGGCGCACTCCAAGGGCAAGGTCAATCCCGACACGATGACCAACGAGGAGATGGAAGCGTACATAAAGGAACATCACGTCGTCTGCCCCAAGTGCGGCAAAAGCGACTTCACGCCCATACGCACGTTCAACCTCATGTTCGAAACCACGCGCGGCGTAACCGAAGAGGGTCAGAACGTCGTCTATCTCCGCCCCGAAACGGCACAGGGCGAGTTCGTCAACTTCCTCAACGTACAGCGCACGACGCGCGCCAAGGTGCCTTTCGGCATCGGCCAGATAGGCAAGGCGTTCCGCAACGAGATCACGCCGGGCAACTTCATCTTCCGCACCATTGAGTTCGAACAGATGGAGCACCAGTGGTTCTGCAAGGAAGGCACGGACACGCAGTATTACGAGGAGTTCAAGCAGAAAGCGTGGAATTTCCTCGTCGACCTCGGTTTCGACCCCGAGCACCTCAGGTTCAAAGATCACGACAAGCTCGCACACTATGCAAAGAGCGCGTGCGACATACAGTATCTGTTCCCCATCGGCTGGAGCGAGCTGAACGGCATACACAACCGCACGGACTACGACCTCTCCCGCCACGCGCAGTTCTCGGGCAAGGCGATGGAATACCTCGACCCCGCAACGGGCGAAAAATTCGTGCCCTACGTCATCGAATACTCCATCGGCGCGGACAGGCTCATGCTCGCGGTGCTCACCGAAGCGTACGACGAAGAGACGCTGGAAGGCGGCGACACGCGCGTGGTCATGCACTTCCACCCCGCAATCGCCGCGTATAAGGCCGCGGTGCTGCCGCTGCAGAAGAACCTCGGCGAAAAGGCGCGCGAGATATACCGCAGGCTGACGAAGTCGTTCATGTGCACGTACGACGAGGCCGGTTCCATCGGCAAGCGCTACCGCCGTCAGGACGAGATCGGCACGCCGTTCTGCGTCACGGTGGACTTCGACACGTTAAACGACGGCACGGTGACCGTGCGCGACCGCGACACCATGCAGCAGATAAGAATCCCCGCCGAACAGCTGGAAAGCTATATAGGCGAGAAAATTAAATTCAACTGACTCGGTTGCAAACAACAAGTTAAGGCGCGGCATGAAAGCCGCGCCTTTTGAAATTAAATTTTATCGGTTTTTACATAATATGTCGCACGGCTTGCGCCACGCTTTTCTATAAGGCCTTCCTTAGCAAGTTTTTTAAGCGAACTTTCCACCGAACTGTTGCTGAGCGACGGACACATGGCAACGATATCCATTTTGGTAAACCTGCCGATTTTGACGGCAACCGCTTTTCCGACCATATCGAGCGCGGAATCGCTTTCGCTTATAAGTTCCATTCTGTCTTCAAAATCTCTGTATGCCGCAATAATAGTGCCGAGCAAATACTTGATAAAAGGAACCGCGTCTTCGTTGCCTTCATCCCAACCTGCCTGCGCTTTTTCCAACGCGTCGTAATAAGCGTATTTATTCCGCGCAATTTCAGATTCGAGCGAAATATACTTACCGACCATATAACCGTTTCTGTATAAAAGCAATGTCGTAAGTAAACGGCTCATTCTGCCGTTACCGTCCGAAAACGGATGTATACACAAAAAATCATGAATAAAAACAGGGATTAGTATTAGCGGGGCAACTTCGCACTTGGAAACGGCTATATTAAACTCGCTGCATATCTTATCTATTGCTTCGGGTGTTTCGTAAGGTGCGGGAGGAGTAAAGAGTATTCTTTCTTTTCCGTTTTCGGTTAAAGTAATATAATTCTGCACGTTCTTAAATTTTCCGCCTATACTCTTTTCCGAATGACTGTACAAAATCTTATGAAGTTGCAGAATATAGTTTGCGGTCAGAGGAATATACTCGAAATTTTCGTGAATAACGTTAAGGACGTCTCTGTAACCCGCAATTTCTTCTTCATCACGATTTTCAGGCGTAGTCTTGTCCGTCAGGAGTTGTTTCAATCTCGTGTCGGTTGTTCTTATGCCTTCAATGTCGTTTGACGATTCCGTACTTTGCACCTTGGCGATTTCTACAAGTTTATCGAGTTTTGCGGGTTGCTGCTTTAAGTAAAGCTCCTGTTTTCCTTTTGCTTCGTGAATAGCCGTAAGATAACCGATTATTTCCGAATCCCATTTTAAATCTTTCAGTAAAGAATAATTAAAATCTCTCATTATATACGCCTCTTCATT
>ERZ780203.2361-NODE-2361-length-10538-cov-16.034246_pt1 | contig 10538 bp, 8 predicted proteins | sample MGYA00511168_ERZ780203 | MGnify/ENA primary metagenome ERZ780203 (study PRJEB29588, sample SAMEA2156577) | human gut metagenome | biome: human gut; feature: human-associated habitat; material: faeces | place: Denmark | collected 2008/2010 ...
TTCTGCCCGCCGCCGGCGTCAACGAGGAGGAACTGCTCCGCCTGGCCCTGGCTCTGGAGCAGAAGAGCGAGCACCCCCTGGCCCGGGCCATTATGGAAAAGGGCGGGGAGCGGAACATGAAGGCCCAGGAGGTCACCCAGTTCCAGGCCCTGCCCGGCAACGGCGTCACCGCCGAGTTGGATGGCGCCAAGCTCTCCACCGGCAACCTCAAATTCATTTCCACCCAGACGGACGTTCCCGAGGAGATGCAGGCCCAGGCCAGCGCCCTGGCCGAGCAGGGCAAGACCCCCCTGTTCTTCTGCCGGGATAAGGAGCTGGTGGGGATCATCGCCGTGGCCGACGTCATCAAGGAGGACAGCCCCCAGGCCGTCCGGGAGATGCAGAACATGGGCATCCGGGTGGTCATGCTCACCGGCGACAACAAAAAAACTGCGGACTACTTTGCCCAGCAGGTGGGCATCAGCGAGGTGCGCGCCCAACTGTTGCCGGAGGAGAAGGTGGGCAATATCGAGGCCCTGCGAGAGTCGGGGCGGAAGGTGTGCATGATCGGCGACGGCGTGAACGACTCCCCCGCCCTGTCCGAGGCCGACGCGGGCATCGCCATTTCGACCGGCGCCGCCATCGCGCGCGAGATCGCGGACATCACCATCTCGTCCGAGGATCTGTTCGCGCTCGTCACGCTGCGCTCTCTCAGTCAGGAGCTCATGGCCCGCATCCACCGCAACTACCGCTTCATCGTGAGCTTCAACTTCTCGCTCATCGTGCTTGGCGTGCTTGGCATCCTGCCGCCGACAACCTCTGCGCTGCTACACAACATGTCCACGCTCGCCATCGGCCTCAAGAGCATGACGAACCTCCTGCCCGAAAGCGAGCAGAACAGCGTCCACTGATTTTTCCGATAAAAAAGCTCCGTGCCAAGGCACGGAGCTTTTTTGCTATACAAGTTTGATTTTACGCAAGGCCGTAGGCCTTGATGGCATCGTCGACGATCTTTTCCGCGTCTGCGCCCACGATGTCGAGGTTTTCGGCTTTCAGGAGCTTGACGGTCGGAATGCCGAAACAGTCCTGCGCGATGGTCTTCCAGTAGTCGTAGCCAAAGCGGCCGTCGAACGGTCCGCCGCTGGTCGTGACATAGTAGAGCTCGTTTGCGCGGCACAGGCCGACGGGCTTGCCCGCCTCGCTGTACTTCGTCACGATGCCCGTGACATAGATATTCTCCAAATACACCTTGAGCTGCGCGGGAAACGACAGGTCCCACAGCGGCGCAGCGATGACAATTCTGTCCGCCGCGGCGAACTGACGGGCGTAACGGAACATTTCATCGTCATACTTCTTTTCCGCGAGCAGCGCATCGCGCTTTGCGATGTCCGCGCGCCCCAGCGGGTGCAGCGGCTCGTCATAAAGGCGCAGCTCCTCGTATTCGCCGAGCGCTTTAAGCAGCGCGCGGGCCAGTTTTTCCGTGCGCGATTCTCCGCGCGGGCAGCAGTTAATAAAAAGCGTCATGTCCTTTCCCTCACAGTACGCAGTAGTACATGATAAATGTGTTCGCCACGCCGAGCAGAATACCGGCGATGACTTGTAGCGGCGTGTGGCCGACGAACTCCTTGAGCTTCGCCTCCGGAAGCTTTTCCGACGCGAGCGAGTTGAAGGCCTCGACGATGTCGTTGATGATAACGGCCTGCCGCCCCGTTTCGAGCCGGACGCCCATCGCGTCCTTGCAGACGACGATGGCGAAGATGAACGCCATCGCGAATTCAAACGAACCGAGCCCGTAGACGAGCGCCGCGGCGGTCGCGAGCGACGAGACCGTGGCCGAATGGCCGCTCGGCATCCCGCCGTCGCCGATGAGGCGCGTAAAGTCGATGCTCTTCGTCACGATGGCGTGAATGACCGTCTTGATGAGCTGCGCCCAGAACCACGACGAGAGACCGATGAGCAAAAAGGGATTTGACAGCAATTTCTGAAACCAATTCATATGTTTCCGCTTCCTTTCGCGGTGCGGGCTTTGTCAGCCCTTGAATGTTCCTTATTATACCACCGTTTTTCGGTTCAGCAATAAACTTTCTTTTAACTTCTTCCGCAGAAAATATAAACCAGCGCAGGCTCACCTGCGCTGGTTTTTCTTTACGACGCCTGCGCGAACTGGCTGTTGTAGAGCTCGGCGTAGAAGCCGTTTTGCTCCATCAGCTGCTCGTGCGTGCCGCTCTCGATGACGTCGCCGTCGCGCATCACGAGGATGAGGTCGGCGTTCTTGATGGTCGACAGGCGGTGGGCGATGACAAAGCTCGTCCGCCCCTTTGTCAGCTCGTCCATCGCGCGCTGAATGAGAAGTTCCGTGCGCGTATCGACCGAGGACGTTGCCTCGTCGAGGATCAGCATCGGCGCATTCTGGAGCATCGCGCGGGCGATGGTCAAAAGCTGCTTCTGTCCCGCCGAGATGGTCGTGCTCTCGCTGAGCACGGTGTCAAAGCCCTGTGGCAGCGAGTGAACAAATTTGTCGAGGCCGCAGGCCTTGCAGACCGTTTCGAGCTGCTCGTCCGTGATACCCTCCATGTTATAGACCAAGTTCTCGCGGATCGTGCCCTCAAAGAGCCACGTGTCCTGCAGGACCATACCGAAGAGCTTGTGGACATCGGGGCGGCGCAGGTCGGTCGTCGGGACGCCATCGATCGTGATGCGGCCGCTGTTGACCTCGAAAAATCGCATCAGGAGGTTCACCATCGTGGTCTTGCCCGCGCCGGTGGGGCCGACGATGGCGACCTTCTGGCCCGGATGGACCTCGGCGGAGAAATCCTTGATGATGACCTTGTCAGGCGAATCAGGGTAGCTGAAGCGCACGTGGTCGAACGTTACCGCGCCGCGCACGGCGTCGAGCTTCTCGGTCTTGCCGCTCTCGTCGCCGAGCTCTTCACTTTCGAGGAAGTCGAAAATGCGGTGCGCGGAGGCGGAGGCCGTCTGCAAATTCGTCATACCCTGCGCGATCTGCGTCAGCGGCGTGGTGAACAGGCGCACATACAGGATGAACGAGACGATGACGCCGAATTCGATCGTGCCATTGATGGCCAGCACCGAGCCGAACACGCAGACCGCAACATACGAGAGGTTGCCGATCACGTTCATGAGCGGCTGCATCACACCGGAGAGGAACTGCGAGCGCCAGTTTGCGTCATAGACCGCCGCGTTCAGGCCGTCGAAGTGGTCGAGGACCTTATCGACCGCGCGGCTGATGCGCACGACCTCATGGCCGGAATACATCTCCTCGACATAGCCGTTGAGCTCGCCGAGGCTCTTCTGCCGCGCGGTGAAGTAGCGCTGCGACTTCGACATGATGGCGACGATCAGCACCATGCCAAGAAGCGTGATGCACAGTGCGACGAGCGCCATGCGCCATTCGGTCACGAACATCATAATAAGGCAGCCGACAAACTGTGTCGCGGCGCTGATGATGGTCGGCAGGCTGTTGGTAAGTCCCTGCTGGAGCGTTGACACATCGTTTGTGATGCGGCTCAAAATGTCGCCCTGCGAGGTGGTGTTGAAATACTTCTGCGGCACGCGGTTGATCTTTTCCGAGAGCTCGCCTCTCATGCGGTAGGACATTTTCAGCGTCACGACCGCCATGATATAGTGTTGGATGAAGCCAAACAGCGCACTCAGGCAGTAAATAATGGCAAGGAACACGCCGATCTTCGCAATGGCGGCGAGGTCAATGCCGGTGAACAGGCCGTCGGACATGATGGTCGCCATTTTGCCGATCTTGTCGGGGCCGATGATCGTCATCACGGCGCTCAGCGCCGCCAGCACGAGGGCAAAAATGATAATGCCCATGCTCGAGCTCATATACGCGCCCGTGCGCTTGAGCGCGCCGACGGGATTGCTGTTTTTCTTTTTCATTTTCTCTCGCCCCCTTTACGCCAGCTCCGCAGCACTGAGCTGGGAGGTCGCGATCTCGCGGTAAACGTCACAATTCCGCATCAGCTCTTCATGCGTGCCGATGCCCACAGCCTCGCCGCGGTCGAGCACGATGATCTTGTCCGCGTGGCGGATGGTGCTGATGCGCTGCGCGACGATGATCTTCGTCGTGTCGTGCAGCTGCTTGGATAGCCCCTCGCGCAGCTTCGCGTCCGTACGGTAGTCAAGCGCGGAGAACGAATCGTCGAAGACGAGGATCTCCGGCTTTCTCGCCAGCGCGCGAGCGATGGACAATCTCTGCTTCTGGCCGCCGGACATGTTGCGGCCCATCTGCGCCACATGGTGCTGCGTGCCGTCGGGGAGCTTGTCGACAAACTCCTTCGCCTGCGAAAGCTCGACGGCCTGCGCAAGGCCCTCATCGTCCGCCGGCACTTCGCTCTCGCCAAAGTAGACATTGTCGCGGATGCTGCCGGCGAAGAGCACCGCCTTCTGCGTCACGTACCCGAGCTTGTTGTAGAGGGCATCGAACGTGTAGTCCCTGACGTTCACGCCGTCGACGAGCACCTCACCCTCCGTCACGTCGTAAAAGCGCGGGATCAGGCTCACAAGTGTCGTCTTGCCGCTGCCCGTCGCGCCGATGACGGCAAGCGTCTCGCCCCTGTTCACGCGGAAGCTGATGTTCGAAAGCTCATCCTCCGAAGTGTGCGGATAGCGGAACGAAACGTTTTTAAACTCCACCGTGCCGTGCTCGCTGCACTCGCTCACGCTGCCCTCGCGGATATTCGCCTTGCGCTCGAGCACCTCGTTGATACGCTCGGCCGAGACCTGCGCCTGCGGCAGCAGCATGAAGATCATCACGAGCATCATAAAGGACATGACCACGTAAGTCGCATATGTGCTGAACACCAGCACGTCGCTGAACATCGTGAGACGCGCTGCGGAATCGGTCAGCGCGATGTTGTTGATGAGCGCCGCACCCAGCCAGTAGATCGTGAGCGCCAGGCCGTTCATACCGAGCGTCATCGTCGGCTGGACGAGGGCGAAGAGCTTCTGGTTCTTCACCTGCACGTTCATCATGTCAAGGCTCGGCTTGTTGAACTTGTCGTTCTGGTACTGCTCGGCGTTGAACGCGTGCACCACGTTGATGCCCGTCAGGTTTTCGCGCGCCACACGGTTGATCTGGTCGGTCAGCTTCTGCACGATGCGAAAACGCGGGATGCAGATGCTCATCACCGTTATCACCGTCACGCAGATGACCACGACGAATGCCGCTGTCACGGCGGAGAGCTCCCAGCTCTTGCCGAGAATTTTGATGATGGCCCACACGGCCATGATCGGCGATTTGATCATCATCTGCAGGCCCATCGCCACGATCATCTGAATTTGCGTGATGTCGTTCGTCGTTCTCGTGATGAGGCTGGCGACGGAAAAGTCCTGCATCTCCTCGCTGCCGATGTCCATCACGTGGCGGAAGAGCTTTTCGCGCACCGCGAAGCTGAAGCCCGACGCCGCCTTAGCCGCAAGATACCCGCAGCCCACGGCCAGCACGGCGCTTGCGAGCGTGCAGCCAAGCATTTTCACGCCGACGGACAGGATATCCGCCGTCGCCCCCGACGTTTTGATGAGCGTCGTCAGATCGGTCATGTAATCCGGCAGCCGCAGGTCAAAGTAGACCTGCACCGCCACAAGCACGGTGCACAGCAGCACCATGAGCACCTCTTTGCGGCGCATGTTTTTGAGTAGTTTGATCATTGTTGTTTCTCCTGATTTCTTCTTTGGGCCCTCAGCGCTTTTCCTTGCAGATGCCGTTCAGATTGCCATCCATTCTTTCAAGGCAGCGGCGCATCGTCGCCAGATCCTCCTCCGGGATGCCTTCGAGCAGGCGTCTTCCGAACTGCCACTGCACCTGCCGTCCGCGCTCAATGAGCGCTTGCGCCTGTTCGGTGCAGATAAGCCGCGTCTGCCGCCGGTCGCCCGGCATCTCCTGCCGCTCAAGAAGGCCGTCATTCACCAGTCTTTCCACGTGCACGGAGACAATACCCGGTTTGTGCCCGCGCATACGGCAGATGTCTTTCGCCGTGTTGTGCTCGGGATTGTTGGCGAGAAAGAGCAGAATGTCCATCGCCAGCGGCGGCAGTCCTGCCTCCTTGCACAGTGGAGTTAACATAATGTGATACGCCTGTGTCATCTTGTTGGCGTGGCTGAAAAGCGTCGCTCCACGCATCGGTTCCTTCGGCATCATATCGGTTCCTTTCCGACCTCATTCGGTCACGCGCCGCGCTCGCTCGTCATCGAATGATAATCTTCTAATTTTAGAACGTCATCATTATAGTTGTTTCCTTTGCAAAGTCAATAAACAAATTGTGAACGTTCCGAAAAGAGCGCAAAAAAACGCCGCCTTTCGGCAGCGCTTTTTTCGTATTCTGTTACAGAGACAGCTGGACAAGGCCGAGGATGAGCATATGTACCGGATAAAACGCGTAGCAGGCATACTGAAACGCCTTGCTGTGGTGTCCCTGCCGCCCGCGGTAGAGCCAGATGGGCACGAGCGAGAGCAGTGCAAGCCCCTGCTCGCAGACCTCAAACTCCAGTCCGAAAAGCTCGATCGGGAAAATCTGTCCTCCGATGAGCGACACATTGATCCAATAGAGCGCCGCGATCTGCCCGAGCAGCTTCCACCACTCTCTGCCGCGGAGGAAATAGAACACAAACACCGTCAAAACGCCCATGCCGTAATAATCTACCATGCCGAGCGTGCCGAGCGCAAAGCCCAGCACCGTGACCGCAACGCAAGTCAGAAGATAGAGCCATGTCTTCCCCTTTTCCCGCACGGCCTCCATCGCCCGAATGCCGAGAAGGCCGATGAGCAGCGTCCAGATGACATTCTGGTGCACAGGGTAGAACCACGTGCCGCCGTACATCAGGTCAAAGGGAATTTCCGACAGCAGCGCAAAAATCAGCATCCGCTGCGCGTATTTTTTGAAACTGTGCGTGTGGAAGTAGCCCTCCACCGCCATGAAGGCAAAAATGGGGAACGCGAGACGTCCCACGCAGGTCATCCACTCCTGCGAAAGAAAAAGCGTCGCCCACAGGTGGTCGAGCAGCATGAAGGCCATCGCTAAAATGTGCAGCGCCGCGGCGCTGAGGTCAAACTGTTTTTTCATTGATCTCTCCTGTTGATTTCTCTCTTTCCCCCGCTGTTGCGCAGAGTTATTTTATTTTATCAGATCTCGCGTCAAAAGTCACGCTTAATTTTTGCGTTTCTTTCTCTGCAAAAAATACCGGCGGGCAAAATGCCCGCCGGTACGTTTCAGTTTTACCCCAGAATGGCCTTCAGGTCCTCCTCTGGCGTCGTAATGGGCGCGATGCCAAAGTTCTTGACAAGGTAGTCGAGCACGTTCGGCGAGAGGAACGCCGGCAGCGTCGGACCGAGGCGGATGTCCTTGATGCCGAGATACAGCAGCGTCAGCAGGATGCACACCGCCTTCTGCTCGTACCACGAGAGCACCATCGAAAGCGGCAGCTCGTTCACACCGCAGCCAAAGGCGTCGGCGAGCGCCAGCGCGATCTGGATGGCGCTGTAAGCGTCGTTGCACTGGCCGATGTCCAGGATGCGCGGCAGCCCCGCCACCGTGCCAAGATCTAAGTCATTGAAGCGGAACTTGCCGCAGGCCAGCGTCAGCACGATGGTGTCGGGCGGCGTCTGCTTGACGAATTCCGTGTAGTAATTTCTGCCTGGGCGCGCACCGTCGCAGCCGCCGACTAAGAAAAAGTGTCGGATCTGGCCGGACTTGACGGCCTCAACCACCTTGTCGGCCACACCCAGCACCGCGCCGCGGGCAAAGCCCGTCGTGACTGTGCTGCCGCCGTTGATGCCGGTGAATGCCTTATCCTCGGCATAGCCGCCCAGTTCCAGCGCCTTTTCGATGACCGGCGTGAAGTCCTTGTCCGCGCCGATATGCTTGAGTTCCGGATATGAGACCGCCGCCGTAGTGAACACGCGGTCGGCATAGCTTGCTTTCGGCGGCATCAGGCAATTCGTGGTGAATAGTACGGGCGCGGGGATGTCGGCAAATTCCTTTTGCTGGTTCTGCCACGCCGTGCCGAAATTGCCCTTGAGATGGGCATACTTTTTAAGGCCCGGGTAGCCGTGCGCGGGCAGCATCTCGCTGTGCGTATAGATGTTGATGCCCTTGCCCTCCGTCTGCTCAAGCAGGCGCTTCAAGTCGTGCAGGTCGTGGCCGGAAACCACGATGAACGGTCCCTTTTCCACCGTCAGCGGCACGGTGGTCGGCTCTGGCGTGCCGTAGGTCTCCGTGTTGGCCTTGTCGAGTAGCGCCATGCAGCGGTAGTTTTTCTCGCCGACCTCCAGCACAAGGGGGAGCAGGTCATCCATGCCCCAGTCCTCGCCGATGGCAAACAATGCCTTGGCAAAAAAGCGGTTTACCTCGCCGTCCGTATAGCCCAGCACCATCGCGTGGTAGGCGTACGCCGCCATGCCGCGGATACCGAACAGGATGAGCGACTTGAGGCTGCGGATGTCCTCGTCCGCCGTCCAGAGCCGCGAGACATCGTAGTCATTGTTGTGCCCGCAGGGCGACATGCAGGACGCACAGTCCGGCACAAGACGGCTCTTCTCCGCCTTCACGCGTGCAGTCACATCGCGGATGGCCGCCGCGTCAAAGTTCACATTCGTGAGCGTAGTGAAAAGCGCCTCGATGATGAGGCTCCACGTGCCCTCGTTCACGCCGGGGCTGCCGTCCGTCGCGCGGGCAAGGCCGATGAGCGCGCCGGTCAGCTCGTCCTGCAAATTTGCCGTCTCGGCGCTCTTTCCGCACACACCCGCGCTGCCGGTGCAGCCCGTGCAGTGCGCCGCCTGCTCGCACTGAAAACAAAACATCTTGTTGTCCACCGAAAAAATCCTCCTCATTCTGTGGTCTTATCGATCATAGGATGACTCAAATCGTATCCAGTATTCTCCCGTCCGTCGAGATCGTCACGACCTGCCAGGGGATGAATTTACCGCTATTTTGCAGCGCGGTCTTTGCCGCGTGCTCGAGCCCGCCGCAGCACGGGACCTCCATTCGCACGACCGTCACGCTCTTGATGTCATTTTTTGCGATGATCTCGGTCAGCTTTTCGCTGTAATCCACGCTGTCGAGCTTCGGGCAGCCGACGAGCGTAATGTGGCCCTTGATGAACTTCTCGTGGAAGGCCGCGTAGGCGTACGCCGTGCAGTCCGCCGCGATGAGCAGCTTTGCGCCGGAGAAGTACGGCGCGTTCACGGGCACGAGCTTGATCTGCACCGGCCACTGGGAGAGCTGGCTCTCCTGCGCAGCAGGAGCCGCCGTTTCAGATGCCGCCTTGTGCGCAAAGGTCTTGAGCTGCGTGCCGGCGCAGCCGTGGTGCAGTGTCATCCCCTCCTTCTGCATTCTCTTCTGCTTGTTTTCAAGCACCGCCTGCTCGTCGTAGGCCGCGGCCTCGCGCTCGACAAAGGAAATCGCGCCGGTCGGGCAGGTCGGCAGACAGTCGCCCAGGCCGTCGCAGTAGTCGTCGCGCATCAGCTGCGCCTTGCCGTTTACCATGGCGATAGCGCCCTCGTGGCACGCCGCGGCGCAGGCGCCGCAGCCGTTGCATTTATTTTGATCGATCTCAATGATTCTCCGTTTCATTGCAATACCTCCTTGCGTTTTCAAGCGTATTATAGTAGAATGCGGCCAGCAAGTCGGTTGAATTTTCAACGAAAGGCGTTTTTTATGAAAGAATTTTTTCCCATTCTCGCCGCCTCGCCGCTCTTTTCCGGCGTCACGGAGGACGAGCTCGACGCGATGCTCACCTGCCTTGCGGCGAAGACCGAGCAATTTCCCAAGGACGTGTTTCTCCTTCATCCCGGTGACACGGTCGAGGAGATCGGCATGGTGCTCTCCGGCTGCGCGCTCGTCGTGCAGGAGGATATCTGGGGCAACCGCAACATTCTCTCCCGCACCGCACCGGGGCAGACCTACGCCGCGGCCTTCGCCTGCGCGCCAAACAGTGTCTCCAATGTGAGCGTCGTGACCGAAACGCCGACAACGGTGCTGTTTTTGAACGTCAAGCGCCTTTTGACGGTCTGTCCCTCCGCCTGCGCGCACCACAGCCGCATCATCCGAAACCTTCTGAGCGACCTTGCGGGAAAAAACCTGCTGCTCAATGAAAAACTCACGCACATCGCCCAGCGCACGACGCGCGCCAAGCTCATGTCGTACCTCTCCGCCGAGGCGCAGCGGCGCGGCGCGGTCGAGTTCGACATCCCGTTCTCCCGCCAGCAGTTAGCGGACTTTCTCGCCGTCGAGCGCAGCGGATTGTCGCTCGAGCTCGGAAAAATGAAAAAGGAAGGGCTTCTGGACTTTCATAAAGAGCACTTCGTGCTGAACATCTGAATTTTGCAAAAAAGGAGTTCCTCTTACCTTCAAGAGGAACTCCTTTTTCATTTTGTTCTCGCTTTATGCAGCGAGCTTTGCGTAGCGCATCAGCATCGTCGCCATCTGCGCGCGGGTCGCCTCCCCCTGCGGGTTCAGCTTGCCGTCCATACCGTTGACGATGCCCGCCCCGGCGGCCCAGCGCATCGCCTCGACCGCGTAGGGGCTGAC
>ERZ780203.2364-NODE-2364-length-10530-cov-3.157518_pt1 | contig 10530 bp, 16 predicted proteins | sample MGYA00511168_ERZ780203 | MGnify/ENA primary metagenome ERZ780203 (study PRJEB29588, sample SAMEA2156577) | human gut metagenome | biome: human gut; feature: human-associated habitat; material: faeces | place: Denmark | collected 2008/2010 ...
GCGGGCTTGCTGTCGAACACGCAAGAGCCGAGGTAGTCAATGCTATTGGTAGCAAGGCCGGAGTGCTCGCTCTTAACAACGGTAATATTCTGGGAATAGTTACCGATGATGTAAGAGAAGTCGCCGAGATATGCCTCGTTTGCGCCGACGGAGCCCGTAAAGTAGACCTCCGCGCCCATGACGTAGTATTTGCCGTTGGCAAACTCGATAAGATTGTTCTTGCTCTTGTTCATCAGAGGGAAGAAATCGGCGAAGAAAGTCGCCTTTCTCATAGCCCAAACCGCGTTACGCTCGTAGCCGTTGCCGAGCATACCGTACAGAGCGACGACGTTAGCCTCGGTCAGAGCCGCGCCGGAGGCTACGGTAATCTGGTCGGTGCCGTCGGTGTATGCGCCGTTCGTACCCTTGCCCGCGATAGCTACGCCGCCGGGCTGATTGGAGCCAGTACCCGCGAAGATGTAAAACTCAATCTTGCGGGCGATATTCTCGGCGACGACCTCGACGATATAGCTCTCGAAAGCAGAGAGGGCCATTTCGGAGGAGGCGCGAGAAGCTTTCACAAGCTTTACGATTTCGTATCCGGTCAGAGATACGGACTTGAGAGAGTCGCTCGCGGGAGTAATAGCGGCGTTCTCGGTATGGATAGCCGCGTCGGTGTTTACGTCCTCAACCGCAAACTTGAAATTGCCGGGGACGTGGAAAATCTTGCATTTCTGCAAAATGGGAGCGACCTCGTACATTTTCTTGATAATCTGATTTGCGGTAGTCTCGGGAATGATGGGGAGGGCGGAGTTTGCGGCGGTAGAGTATGCTCTCTGCTCGGCCTCGGTCAGAGGCTTGCCCTGCAAGGTCTTGAGCCATGCGGAGCGATACTCGGCGGAGCGATACTCCTCGCCGGGGACGGGCTCCTCGTTGCGGGTAGCAACGGGGTTAGTGATGTTGACGGGATTACCGACCGCGCCGCCGGAGTTTAGCATACGCTCGATAGCCTGTCTCTTTTCGAGCTTGCTATCCTCCTCGTTCAGTTCGCGGAGCTCTTTCTCGAGAGCGTCCATGTCGGCGTTATTGTCGGCGGTAATCAGATTGCGGATTTCCACCTTGCGGGCGGCGATTTCTGCGCGTCTCTTTTCGATGTTCATAAAGATACCTCCATAAAGATTTTTTTGTTGTGGGTTAGTATGTCAAAGCTAACAGTTTCTTTCGTCTCCGGGCCTGCTCCAAAGCCGCAAGCTCTCTCGTGTGCTCCTCCGCGAAAAAGCTCCGAGCCGAAATAGACGTATCGTTATAAGCCGGAAAATCCACCGCCGACACGTCGTATAGCTTTTTGACCTTTGTAATCGTGCGAGTATGGGTTACGTTGTCGTACTTTGCCTCACGGACGACGAAAGAAAAGCTCATTTTGTCGACTCGCTTTTTCTGTACGTCCCTGTGCAAGTTCCTGTGTCTCTCGTCCTCGCCGTCGAGAGCCGCCTCAATGTCGAGCCCTCGGTCGGAAATCGTGTACTTGAGAGAGTTGTTTCGAGTGCGGGCGAAAACGGTAGAGTCGTTTTGCCCGTGATTGCGGTTGAGGATAAAGTCGCTCATATCGCAATCGTCGAGAGCTCCGCGAGCGATAATTTCCTTGTACTCGATACCGTCATACTCGCAAATGACGGTAGGAGTATCAAAGACGATGGGAGTACCGCGCAAGATAAGCGCGTCTCCGTCGGAGCCGTCGGGAATAACAAAGGGCGCGACCGCTCGATATTCGCGCTCGTTCGGTTTATACGCCATGATTAAACCTCCTCTTGTTCTCCGCCCTCGGGGTCTTTCGGCTCGCCGGGCGGGTCGTTAGGCTTTGGCTCCGGGTCTTTCGGCTCGGGGTCTGTGCCTGTTTGGTATTTGTCTGCGAGGGCCGCGTTTACCATGTTCAGAGTCTGCACTCTGCGAGAGCCCTCCTCGCCGCCGATAGTCGGCATATCGAACATAGTTAAGATTTGGTCGAGGGTCGCCGCGCCGATTTCCGTCAAAAACTTTGCCGCCGTGACCTTTTCGGGCAAGGTGGCAAACTGTACGGAGTTCGCCGCGAATACGATACGGTTTCCGTGTCCGACCTCCCGCTCCGTAAAAATGCAGTTTGTGAAAGCCTGTGTCAGCTTGTGGAAGAACGGAGAAATCTCGCCGCTATAAAACGCCCGCTCTTGCTCGGCGGTCGCCGTGTTCTCGACGATTTCTTTCGATACGCCGATATAGTCGTAAATCTCCGTCTTGATATACTCAAGCTGTGTGGAGGGGATAGGGGTCGTCTTGTCCGAAATGGGCGTATAGTCGTACTTTGCGTCGGTAACGATAACGCCCGCTCCGTTATTCTCCATGCGGAGGTTATCCCGGATAAAGTCGTCGCGCCTCTTGTTCAAATCCTCGGTTTTGACCGCGTTCGAGACTTTCAAAACGCCTCGGATAACGGCGATAAGCTCCGCAAACTTGCTCATAGACTGATTGAACGTATTTGCGGTCTTGAGTACCGTCTCGAGAGGCTTGTTATTATCGCCGAAAATATCGTTTTCAAGGAAATGTCGGCGAATATGGATAAGGCGGGAATACTCGCAGATATACGAGGAGCCCGTCGCAAACCGAAAACGGCAATAGAGCGTACCCATGTACTCGAGGAGCTCGAAATACTGCGCGTTGATGGGATATACCGCCGTCAATCGGTGCATATCATCAAACACGGGATACGCAATCGCATTGTTATAAACCTTGTATTGCGCCGCGAGCTTATAGTAAAACTCGGAGGCCGTCATATACGGGTTAGGCTTGTACTGTAAAATGCGGTCGATATAGTCGTTTACGGATACGGTCGTATCGGCGGATACGCGAACGTGTCGGGGCGTTGCCGTGGATACGCGGCGGGCGAAAGCGTCGACCGCCGAGCGCACGGTATTTATATCCCACATATTGCCGGAGTACGGCGTAAAGGTGGACTCCCACGAGCTCAAGAGCTTATACGCGGAGTAACTCTTGTCTCCGCCGCTCTTTCCGCCGAAAATAGCTTGAAAGAGCCCTCGTTTTTCTGCCATGTTTTCACCCCACTAAATACATATAGTCCTCGTAATCCCGCACATAGATAACCCACGCATTGAGTAGCGATACCATGCCGTCGATACGCCTTTTGTCGGAAATCTTTACGGGCTGAATGTTATTTACCCCGCTCTTTTTCGAGGCCGTGTTAGACAGACACCACACGAGCACGGGGTTTTTGTTGTAATTGACCTTTTTATCGGCCAGAGCCGCGCCCATTTCGCGCATAGGTTGCGACCATGTAAACGGCCCCTGTGCGACGGCGCACATTTCAAAGCCGTTTGCTTTCATTTCGTCGACCCAATACCCGGCGAGGGCTCGGTCGTATCCGACCTTGAAAGCGTCGATTTTATACTCGTCGCGCATTTGGCAAAACCACTCCGTAACCGCCGAATAGTCGACGCGATTACCGTCGCAGACGGTGAGGAGTCCTCGGTCGCGCCACAGCTTATAGGGGGCCTCTTGCGTGTTATGCTCGTCGAGTTGGTCGATTTTCTTTTGTGGTAAAAAATAATGCTGAATGACGTAAATAGTCGGGTCGTCCCGGCTCTTGCGTATCATCAGCGAGGCGCACGTTAAGTCGGTCGTAGCGGACAAGTCGCACCCGCCGACGGCGTAGGTATTATAAATCTCTTGCATATCGAAAACTGCGTCGCTCTTTATCTCCTCATAGGAGAGCCAAACGCTCGACGAGGTTTCCGGGACGTTAAAGTCTTTGCAGAGAACGCCGGGCAAATCTGCCGGGTTTTTCTTTGCTCGCTCCACAAAGGCCGCGAGCGTCGAGTATTGCTTGATAGTGCCGAGGCCGGGGTTTGCTTTCGCCCAGGCGGTCGGCTCCGTCCACTCCTCGCGAGCGTCGAGCTCGTAGAGAATGGGGAGGAAAGTATCCTCGACGATTTTCCCGTCGGCAATATCCCGGGCGAGTTCGTAAATGTTGTCGAAAATGGACTCTCGTACCGTGCCGTTTGTCGTAATCATAATTACGAGAGGTTGACGGCGGCTCGACGTGGATTGCTTCATAACCTCATAGAGATTACGGTCGCGGATAGCGTGTAGCTCGTCGATAATGACGGCGTGAGAGTTCAAGCCGTCGAGGGTATTCGAGTCGCTCGCCAATGCCTCGAAGATAGAGGCCGTCGCGGGAAAATAAATATCGTTGCGCCGCTTTTTGATAACGGCCCGGAGCTCCGGGCTCTGCTTTACCATGTTCACGGCCTCGGTGAGCGTCTTTTTCGCTTGGTCTTTCTTGGTCGCTACGGAGTAAATCTCCGCCGCGCCCTCGTAATCGGCAATCAGCAGATAGAGCGCGATAGCCGCGAGGAGCGTTGACTTGCCATTTTTACGACCGACGAGAAAGAGCGTCTCTCGAAAACGGCGGTATCCCGTCGCTTTCTCCCGCCACCCGAAAAGGGTTTGTATATATGCTTTTTGGAAAAGCTCGAGGCGCAAAGGGGCTCCGAGCGTTCCTTGTGATTGTTTGCAAAAGGTTTCGATAAACTCTATCGGACGCTCGCCCGCCGCCTCGTCGAAGTAATACGGCGAGTCAGCCGCCGCCGCGTCCATTTCTGCGATAAGCCGCCCGTAAACGGCCTTAACCCGGCGGCTCGTAACTATCTCGCCGCGCTCAATCCGCGACCAATACTCGCGGACGTAGTTCATTTTTTCGCCGCTCCTTGCGGCTTGGTAATAAAGCTCATAAGCTCGTTACCCGCCTGTTTTTGTTCTTTCTCGGGGAGGAGGTCGAGGAGCGATTTCGAGAGAGTCGCAAAGGATTTTACGGTCGAGTTATAGCTCTTGAGAGCCGGGGACTCGCGGCGGAGCTTTTGCGCCCCTTGTACGAAATCCTCTATCAAATCGCCGTTGTTGATTTCATCGGCGAGCCGCTCAAGCGTGACCGACACGACGGCGAATTGATAAATTAAACCCTCTGCAAATTGCATTTTTTCGGCGGGCAATTCCTTGAAAAGCCTCTTGATTTTTTTCTTTTTTACCTCGATTTTCTCGGGAGTTGAGAGGCTTTCATACGGGATTTTTTTATTTGCCATTAGATGTATAAACCTCCTCTCGGTAGGCTGATACCCCCCCCTCATATACGCGACCCGAGCGGTTCTAAACGGGGTTGAAGCGCGGTTACATACCCGGCCTCTTTTTCAAGAGCACCGGGGGGAGGTAGTTCGGGATTATCTGTCTCTAATTCTCGGAGGCGTTGGCAGAGCCGCCGCCTCGACGACGTTTCCGTCCTCGTCAAACGCGAGGCCGTCCGCAATCGGCGGCGTTCCCTCGTGTATGATTGCGTGACACGTCCGGCAAACTGTCTCGAGATTGTCCTCGTTAAGAGTTATCATAGGGTCGTCAATGTTCCGAGGCGTGAGCTCGGTCTTATGGTGGACGATTGCGCCCGGCGCACCGCACCGCACACAAAGGCCCGCGTCGCGCTTGAGGATATAAGCCCGAGTCTTTCGCCATGCCGGAGACTCGTAAAAGGCTTTAGCAAAAGCTCGCATAGATAACCCTCCTCGAGAGAATAAAGAGAACGCCCCGCCCCGCTTGTCGCGGAGTGAGGCGCACGGCGGCGAGGTTTTCCCTCGACCTCTCTTTACGCCTACATGATAGCACGGGCTAAAAGCAACTTTCCATACGGATTTTTTTCGATTGCTCACACGGAGGAGAGAGCACCCGCCCCAAAGTACAGAATAGCAAAGCGAGATACGGCCTTATTGCGGAGGTCGTAAATCGTGGAGGTAGAGCCGTAGCACATAGCGGCGGCGACCTCCTCTTTGCTCTTGCGGTCAACGTACCACAAGCGGAGGAGAGCCGCGTCGTCCTCCTCCAACTGCCCGAGTACGCGGTCGATTTCCTCGATAGCCTCCCGCGTCTCGGAGATTTCCCGAGCAACCTCGGCGAGCTCGAGGCACTCCGAAAGAGCGTCGTTTACGTCTTTCGTGCTCGTATATGTCTTTGAGAAATCCGACGACGGATAGCCGCTCGGCCCGCTGTTGCGGATAATGCGCTCTTTTCTGCGCTCGAGGTTATCGAGCGCGGTTTCGAGCATACCGCGAGAGCGGAGGGTTTTCTCCGCCGCGTCAAAATAGTTAATCATAGCTCGCCCTCCTCCGTGTGAAAGTCAGCTTTTACGCCCTCTTGCCGCCGTGTCGATATTCACGGCTTTTGTTGTACTCGTGTTTGGCTACGAGAATAGTCTCAATATCCACGCCCAAATAGGCGAGGTAATCAAAAATGCGGATAACTGCGTCGCAGAGCTCGACCGCGAGGCCCTCCGGCTTGCAACTGCCCTCGGTTTTCGGCTTGTCGCAGTTCTCGGAGTGCTCGCAATAAGCACCGTTAAAGCCGCAACAACCGTAAATCAGCGGCTTTCCCTCGCGATACTCCTCGAGAGCCTCGGATACCTCGGAATGAATGAGCGCGGCAATCTCGGGAAAGCTACGCTCGCCGCCCTCCCACCAACCATGAGCGACCGCGTTTTCGTGTACCTCTCTTGCGTAATCGTTGACCGTCATTCTTTTTTCCTCCTGTTTTTCGTATTTCGCTTTGGCTTTATAAATACACCGTCTTTTCGGTAAAACCGAGCGACGATATACCGTCCTCCGTTTACGTCGTTGTGAAAAGCTCCCGCGTCTGCGAGGAAATAGCCCGGATAGAGCTTTTCGTACTCTGCGTTATTGGTCGTATCCTTTGCGAGCTCGTCCGCCCTGCGGGAAGATATGCGCCCGTCCCTTGTTTTCGGCTCCGGGTCTATGAGATTTTTCGAGGCGTTCCATGCTCGAGTAAAAACGGGGTCTTTCACGATGTAATGACCGAGCCCGGCGAGGCCGTTCTCTGTAAACTGCAAGCGGCGGGAGTTTGCATAGCCTAAACCCCAAAGGCTTTCGAGCTCGTCTCGGTCGAGTCCTCCGCTAACGGTTACATGATGGTGTAAACGACCTCTCGAGCCTATCTCCGTAACGGCTATGTACTTGAGCGGAGGGAGCCCGAGCTTTTTCCGCCTCCTCTGAACGCGGCGGAGGAAATTACGGAGTTCTTTCTTTGCCTCCTCCGGGCTTTCCGGCTGTTCCGTATATGTCAAGTGGATTTCGAGGTCGTCCGGGGTAAAGTTCGCGTGTAGGAGCCGGACGAGTTTCTCCTCCGAGTGTCGCTTATTGAGTTTCTTTTGAGCCTCGCTTGTCGGCTTGCTCTTTCGGCTCCGTCCTCGAGCCTGTGAGTAAACCGGGAATATATAAACGTCGAGATATTCGCCGCAATAATAGCGTTTCTCTCTGTAAAGCGTCCTCATGTATCTACCTCCGGGAGAGTGTTCTTTTTGGTCGGTTTGTTAATATCCCATACGAGCCCGCTCGGGGCGACTCCGCCCCGCGTAACTCGCTATTGCAATACACCCCGGAAAGTGGTATAATAATAAAGGTATGAGTAATCTCGCTTGTCTTTCCGAGGCAAGTCCCGCCGACGCTCTCGCAAAGCGTCGGCGGTTTCTTTTTGCCGACATATTTAGTCCTCCGGCGCGTTCTCGTAGAGCTCCACGAAGTCGCGCACATAGTCCCGTATCGTCTGCTTGAGCAAGTAATATATAATAGGTAAGAGCAAGAGCAAAAACTCGCCGCCCATAGCGTCGTATCCGCGCCATGCTCCGGCGTATGCCCGGGCCTTGATGAAAACGACCGCCGTAACGGTCAGAATACCGATAAACTCCGCCGCCGCGAGGCGGCTTTTTCTTTTTCGTCTCATTTTCTCCCTCCGTTTCGCAAGGGGCATTTGCGAGGAGCCGTCTCTCCGTAGAACAAAATCGGAAACTTATTCTCGCCGTCCTTATGCTTGCACACATAGGCCGTTTGCGAGAAGCGTCCCGACCTCCAACTCCCGCCGTTTCCGCTCCTCGGGACGTTTTGAGCCTCGCCGTATTCGCACTCTTTGCATTTTTTCATGTAGTGGCCTCCTCTCCGTCCTCCGGGATAGGGATAAAACACTCGCAACGGAGGACGCGGTTTGTTTCGTCTGTATGTACCGGGCTCGGGAGCCGCTTATCGGCTCTCTCGAGGCAAGCGACGCAATAGTCGCCGTCTCTGCCCTTTGCGGGGTCGTGTATTTCTCGAATGTTGTCGCACTTGCGGCAATCGTGCTCGTATCTCCATTTCGGGAGCTTTTCCCGTCGCCTACGTCTCACGCTTGTACCTCAATCCACGGATAGAGGCTCGACTCGTCGCCCTCTCGAGGCTCTACGGTCGTAATAATCACGCGGGTAACAACGTCGCTCGACGCGCTCCCGTATCCGTTTTCTGTTCTGATTTGGAGAGAGCACTCGTCCGAGTAATTCTCTGTAATCTTTCTGAAATCTCCGAGCGTCATAAAAATGCCTCCTCTTGATAGGCTCTATCCCCGGCGTAGACCGCCGGGGAATTATTGAGCCGTTAATTTTACATATCAAAGCCGGGCGCAAAGCCATACGAACGGTACGCGCCGTTGTTGTTGACCGTGCCGCCGGCGTACACAGTCACGAAATTGTTGGAGTAGCTGGCACGCGGGGAACGGAGCCACCAAGTGCAAGTACCGCAACCGTCGCGCTCTTTCACGCGACCGCGCTCGCTCTTGAAAATCTCGAGTTGAGGGCTATCGGGCTCGTTGTTCCACCATTCATCAACGCCGAAAACGTCGTTACCGGAGGGGAGCCACAGAGTATCGGCGTACTCGTGGAGCTCGCCGTCGATTTCCTCGACCATGCGGCGAGGCTCGATTACGTCGCGGAGCTCTTTCGGGAGGCGAGGGAGAATATCCTCGAGGACGTGCCGACGGCCCGTACTGTTGAGGTATCCGCCCTTGTTGGTCGCGGTCGTGTTCATAGAGTGAGTTTCGGGGAGACAATCCTTAAAGACGAAGCGGGCGCGGGTCGGAGTGACATAGCCGCCGCAAACGGCGGTAACGACGTAACCGTCCTCGAGGACGATTTCGAGCTCGTCAAAGGGGCGGATAACCTCCGGGCCTCTGCCGCTCTTGATAGCCGCTTTCAGTTCTGCATAGCTGATAGCGGACTCGCGGCGGCGGGTGAGCTTGCAAGCTCCGGGGTCGGCCCATTCTGCGGGCTTGTCCGCCGCTTCACGGTCAAAGACGACCACGGGAGCACCCTCGGGAGCCCCGAAAGCCTCGACGAAAGTAACCTCGTCGCCGAGGAGGATTACGCCGCTCTCAATCTGCGCGGCGAGCTTTGCGCGGATTTCCTCCTCCCGCTCCTCGGGGAGTACCGCGTTAAGGTCGAATACAAATACCGTTTTATCCATTGTGTTAGCCTCCTGTTAGTCTATTTCACAAAAATAGTGACCTCCGATAATGGCGGAAATGTGCTCGTTATAGGGAGCACCCGAGAAGTACACCGTATCCGCCGTCAAGATGTACTCCGTAGAAGTGAGGGCGGTATGTACCGCGTCAAACTGCATTTCTCCCGGCTCCGCCGTCCAAAGATAGGGAGCGGGGCTAAACTGCCAAACGTCGCCGTATTTCTGAAAGACGACCTCCTCGACGGTATCGGGAAAATACGGGGAAAGCATACGGTTAAAGACGACCTCGATAACGGCGACTTGTCCCTCGAACGACTCGCCCCGGGCCTCGTGATAGACGAGGCAAGCGAGGGTATATATGTCGCTCTCGCTGATTTCCAAAGAGTTGTACCGCGAGGGCTCGATTTCCTCCGGCTCCTCCGTTGGCTCCGGCGGCGAGGTTGGCTCCGGGAGCTTTTCGACCTCGACGGCGATTACCGTCGGGGTTATCTCGGGGGGCTCCGCCGCCTCTGTGTCCCGCTCCGGGCTATCGCCTCCGACGCGGACGGCGATAATCAGAACGAGGACGAGGAGGAGAGAGACGAGGGTAATTACCCGGCGGCGGCGTAGTCTACGGGCGCGGCGTATTCGCCGCTCGCGGGAGTTCATCGGCTCCCGCCCGGAGTGTCGTCGACCGCGAGCTCGATAAACTCGCACTCTCGGGCTATCTGCGTCCAACGTGCGCCCCACTTTTTCGCGGCGGCGATAACCGCCTCGTATCTCGTGCGCCCGTTTACGGTCGTCTCGCCGTATTCGGCGTGTTTGACGAGGTATAATTTCATGGGTTTGTATTCACTCATTGAAAAATCTCCCCCTCTACGAGTTTGAAGCTCTCCCGGAGCTTTACGGGCTCTCGTACTCCGACCTCAAACTCAAGCGTACAGTATCGGCCTTGCGGGTGAATGTAGACGACGCGCCCGCTCGCCGTTTTCTTTTTGCCCTCTTTTGTTTCTCCGGGGTCGAATGTTATCGGGTGGACGGAGCGGCGGTCGCCGAGTCTTATCATTCCGCCACCGCCTTTTTATTTCTGCGACATTTCGGGCAAAGTGTGCCGGGAATGTATTTATATTCGCCTTTCGGTTTCCCGACGCTCCACCCCTCGGAGCGCAAGTGCATTTTGAGCGTTCCTTTTTGCATTGAGCCGCCATAC
>ERZ780203.2370-NODE-2370-length-10501-cov-20.577446_pt1 | contig 10501 bp, 10 predicted proteins | sample MGYA00511168_ERZ780203 | MGnify/ENA primary metagenome ERZ780203 (study PRJEB29588, sample SAMEA2156577) | human gut metagenome | biome: human gut; feature: human-associated habitat; material: faeces | place: Denmark | collected 2008/2010 ...
CCGCAGCCGCCGGAGAGGTGCTTAAGCCGTCAGGCGGGAATTGTGCGGTATTGCCCTAAGAAAGTGGGGACGGTTATGATGATCCAGGAACGGCTCAAACGCTCGAATCTTATTATGCTGGTGGTGCCGTGGTGGGGCTGACCCTGTTGCGCGCCCACGCTGGGGGCTTGGGCAGCATCAACTACTCCCAGCTGCAGTCGCTGCAATACGCCTACCTGTTTGCCTCCGGCGCGGTGGCCATCACGGCCATGGTACTGCCCGGCATCTCCGGCTCGTCTATTCTGCTGATTGCGGGCGTCTACCTGCCCACCATCCAGGCTGTCCATAGCCTGATGGGCCTGCAGCTGGCAGTATTGCCGGGGCTGTGCACGCTGGGCTTTGGCGTGCTGGCGGGCGTGGCTATATCCATCAGTGCTATCCGCGCCGCGCTGCAAAAGTACCGCAGCCAGACGATTTGGCTGATCTTGGGTCTGATGCTTGACTCACTGTACGCCATCGCCAATGGCCCCGTAAGTTTGGCCACGCCGCGCCCGGCGCTGAGTATGGCGACCTTCCAGCCTGTCGGCTTTGTGTTGGGCGCTACCGTGCTGCTGGCGCTGGAAGGTGCGAAAATGATGATGGAACGTAAAGAACAACCTGGCGTACCCATTGTGAAAGGAGCAAAACAGGCATGAACCTGGATTGGATCATCCTGCACGGCCTGCGGGTGTTGACCACCTGCCCGCTGCTGGATTTTTGGATGCCGAGAATTACGGCGCTGGGCAACAGCGGCATCGTTTGGGTAGTGGCGGCCATAGTGCTGCTTTGCACCAAAAAGTACCGCAGGTACGGTGTCATGCTGCTGGTAGGGCTGGCGGCGGCGTTGCTGCTGGGCAATCTGGCGCTGAAAAATCTCTTCGCCCGGCCGCGCCCCTGCTGGCTGGACGAGAGTGTACCATTGCTGATCGCCCGCCCCAGCGACTACTCTTTCCCATCCGGTCATACGATGGCCGGGGCCATCGGTGCCACCATCCTGACGGCGGCGGACCGGCGGTTTGGCTGGGCGGCCATCCCGCTGGCAGTGCTCATCGCGTTCTCCCGCCTGTACCTGTACGTGCATTTTCCCAGTGATGTCCTGGGCGGTGCGGTACTGGGCGTGGGGATTGGGTTGCTGATGCTGTATGGGGAGCGGCGGATTGCAGGCCGATGCAAGCATCGGCCCCTACAGTGACGAGATGACGGTATTTGTGCGGGTGGATGCTCGCATCTGCCCGCACAATGCAAAAAGGCGCAGCCGAAGCTCAATGTCACTTAGTTAAACAAGCAAATCCCTCTATACCACCAATGCAAAAAGTGGTACAGAGGGATTTTTTTCTTTGGCCTTTGAGTGGGGGAGCACCGGACGGTACGTGGGGCACTCCTCGGTCACCTTCGGTGACAGCTCCCCTCAAAGGGAAGCCATTTACAGTTTATATGGCTTTACTCTTCCCGCTCCCGTCTCTGCTTCGCGGCTTTCCGTTTCCGGGCGGCGGCTTTGCGGGCGGCGCGCTGCTTTTTCTCAAATTCCTTTTTGCGTTTGCTGTGGTGGTTGGCAAACATGGCGCAGCTCAAGATCAGCATAAAGATGGCCGCAGCTGCCACGATCAGCAGCACCAACTGGAAGATCTTTACATTAAACTTCTGCTGCAAGGTCTGCGTGGCATCAGAAATGACAGATTCCGTTGTCGAAGCCGTCGAGCTGGCGCTGTCTGCGGCGTTCTGGGCAGCGGCCAAGGCCTCGCTGGCGGCATCGCTGTGACCCAGGGCAGCCAGGGCTTCGGCCAAGGCTTCGCCGCCCATGGCTACCAGGCGGTCGTTGGTGTCGCTCTTGATCTTCTCGTTGTTTACGGCGTTGGCCAGCCACTCGGCCAGCAGGTCCGCCGCGCCGTGCAGGGCAGGGGCGTACTCATTGTTCACAGTCCAACCGCTGGTGGTCCACATGCCGTTCATGTACAAAAGCAGCTGCATGCCGGAATCCTCCAGCATGGTCTCGTAGATGACGTCGCCGAAGTTGTCGGCCGAGGTATCCACCGTGCCGAAGTTGAGTATGATGAACTGCTTGGCGCGGGCGTAATCCACCACATTGGCGCTTAGATTCTGGTAGTAATCCCGCAGGACTGTGGCGATGTCGGTGTCCTTGGTCAGCTCGGCGCCCACGTTGATGGAGTCAATGTCCGCCCGCAGGTCCTGGTCGCTAAAGACACTGACCGAGCCGTCATCGTCTTTGGCAAAGGTAGCACGCATCACATCAGCGTAGCCGGCCTCATCGCTGGCCTGTTCGTAATAAGCCTTGGCCAGCTGCATGCAGTCGCCGCCCCAGCTGCCTGTGATGGGGATGCCGTTGTACACCAGGTTCATCGAGGCCAGCAGGTGGCCGAAATCGATATTCTGCCCGCCGGGCAGGGTGACGGTGCTCATGCCTTGCAGAGACTGCAGATCACTGTCGTTGGTGTTGACGTAATTTTCAAAGGCGGTATCCCGCACACCGGCGGTCAACTGCCACATCTTGGTAGTGTAGTCGCCCGTGCGGGTGTAAGAGAGGGTCAGCACAATGGGGTCGGCGGACGAATCCTCGGTCTCTACGTAGGAATTGGCCAGGGCCTGCAGACGGCCCAGGCGGTCCAGCACGGTGTTATAATCCTCGGCAAAAGTATGCGGTGCGGTCAAAAACAGCAGACACAACACCAGCCCCGCCAATACCAGTTGGCGAAGCCCATTCCTTTTTATGAACTGCGTGGCAAAGCACCTCCAGCACGTTTTGTTTCCGTTTTGTAACTATTGGTTTAATTATAGCACAGTCCCTATCCCCTTGTCACGGACTTTTTTGTGTAAAAATGTGAAAACGTCCCACTATTCGACGTTCCTGCGGAAAAAGCGACAATTTGCAATAGAAAAAGACACAATTTTGTGCTATACTAATACTATTTTACAGCTACAAAAAAGGATGATTTGCCATGAATCCCTTAAACCAGACCGAAGAAAAGCGCGAGGCCGTCCCCAACGGGGTGAGCCGCGTGGGCATTGCTGTGCTGGGCGTGCTGCTGCAAGTGCTGTGGATCGTATGGGCCGCCCTGAAGCTGACCCGCTACTACGCCTGGGTGCAGCTGGCCATCAGCGTGCTGGCGTTTCTGCTGGCGCTGCGCATCTACGGCCGCCACACCAACAGCGCCACCAAACTTTCGTGGATCATCGTCATTCTGACCTTTCCCATCTTTGGCGTCTGCCTGTATCTTTTGTTCGGGCGCAGCGGGGCGGTCAACATCATGCGCGGGCGGTTCACCCGCACCGATACGGAGCTGCAGCCCCACTATGCCACGCCGCTGGACCGCGCCGCCATGCCCCAGGACCCGGCCCTGCAAAATCAGATCCACTACCTGCAGACCCAGGCACACTATCCCGCCTGCCGCAACACCGATGTGACCTACTACGGTGACACCAACGCCGCGCTGGAGGCCCAGAAGACCGACCTGCGCAAAGCCCAGCACTTTATTTTTATGGAGTACCACGCCATCGAGGATTCCATCGCCTGGCAGGGCATTGAGGATATTTTGGCCGAGCGGGCCGCCGCCGGGGTGGAGGTGCGCGTTTTTTACGACGACATGGGCAGCATCGGGTTTGTGGACACCGCCTTTGCCAAAAAGCTGCAGCAGCGGGGCATCCAGTGCCGGGTATTCAACCCCATCGTGCCGGTGCTGAACGTCTTTATGAACAACCGCGACCACCGAAAGATCACTGTCATTGACGGGCAGGTCGGCTACACCGGCGGCTACAATCTGGCGGACGAATACTTCAACCTGACCCACCCTTACGGCCGGTGGAAGGACTCCGGCGTGCGGCTGGAGGGCGACGCCGTGCGCAATTTGACGCTGATTTTTTTGGAGATGTGGGGTACGACGCAGAAAGAAATGCCGGCCATCGAGCCCTATCTGCCTGCCATCCGCTACACCGCCCGGGAGGCTGCCACTGTGCTGCCCTACGCCGACAACCCGCTGGACGACAAGCGGGTGGGCGAGGATGTCTACCTCAACCTTATCAACAGCGCCCAGCGGTATGTATACATCACCACGCCCTACCTGATCTTGAGCGACGAGATGCAGCGAGCGCTGGTGCTGGCGGCCCAGCGGGGCGTGGATGTGCGGATCATCACGCCGGGCATCCCAGATAAAAAGCTGATCTTTTCGGTCACCCGCAGCTACTATGCGCGGCTGGCCGCGGGCGGCGTGCAAATCTACGAGTACACGCCCGGTTTTATCCACGCCAAGCAGTTTGTGGCCGACGACAAGGCCGCCGCAGTGGGTACCATCAACCTGGATTACCGCAGTTTGTACCTGCATTTTGAGAATGGTTGCTGGTTCTGCGGCTGCCAGGCCGTACAGGATGTGCGGGCAGATTTTGAGGCGTTGTTCCCCCAGTGCGAGAACGTAACGCGCCAGTACAGCGGCCAGCGCAGTCTGGCCCTGCGCGGCGTGCAGTGCGTGTTTAGGTTGTTCAGCCCACTGATGTAATCGCCGCTACAAATTGGGATGTTAACCATTGAAAGAAGCTACCATGCAAAACCTTACCATATCCCCGCTGTCCGCCCTGGGTGGACCCGGAGACAGGCCGCAGCTTTAAGCAAACCCTGGCCGATGACGGCAGCTTTGCCCCTGCCGATGCTGCCCGGCTGGCGGCGGCTGTGCGAAACTTTTTGGCGTTGGTACGCAAGCACAACCCCCACGCTGTCATCGTGTGGGCTTACGGCATGCTGGGCAGCGGTCTGCTGCCGCTGCTGTGGGACGGGCTGGACCAATACCGCACCGTCAGCGGTGATGAGCGGGTGTATCTGCTGGAATTGCCCGAGGCAAGGGGCGATACCATCGGTGCCCGACAGCACCCCGGTGCCGCCGCCCACCGCGCTGCGGCCAATTGTCTGGCGGAGTTTTTGCGCAGTGTGCTGTAATTTTTAAACGCAAAAAGAGGCCTGCCCTTTGCATGGGGCAGACCTCTTTTACTTGTACTATCGCTGTTTTTACCGCAGGGCCATGCCGTCGGAGAAGGCGTTGCCGACCTTCTCGCCCAAAACGTGGTAGGCGTTGTTGAAGGGGTCAAAGGTGATGGGGGCAACTTTGGCCACGTCTACCTTGCCGTCCGTCATGGCGGATTCGTCCACGCTGACGTTGACGATCTCGCCCACCAGGAGGCCTGTCTCGGGGTCGTAGCTCTTGACCGTGCATTCCATGCAGACGGCCAGCTCGTTGATGACAGGGGCATCCACGCTCTCGCTCTTGCTGACGGTGAAGCCCGCCTTGGCCAGCTTATCCCTGGTGTTGTTGCCGGAGGCAATGCCCACATAATCGCAGGCGGCTACATGCTTGGCGTCACCCATGCTGACGGTAAACGCGCCAGTACGCAGCAGGTTCTTGACCGTCTTGTGGCCCTCGCTCAGGCAAACGGACAGTTCGGTGGTATCGCTGATACCGCCCCAGGCCGCATTCATGGCATCGGCAGAGCCGTCCTCATTGTACGTTGCAATGATGAAAACGGGCTGGGGATAGCTGAACGCCTTCGCGCCAAAATTTTTGCGCATAGAAAACACCTCTCTTGATTTTGCTGCTTTTATTATATCATACCTGTCAACTGGGAATACCTTGGGGAATTGACACTCTGCCGCTCCCGGTGCTATACTGGGGGTAGTTTGCAAAAGAGAGGAAGCGCCCCATTATGGCGGAAATTTTGGATATTGTGGACGAGCAGGGCCGCCCCACCGGGCAGACCGTACCCCGCGCCGTGGCCCATGCCGAGGGTATCCGGCACCGCACCTCTCACGTATGGATCTTGCGGCGGCATGCGGGCCGCGTGGAAGTGCTGCTGCAAATGCGCTGCCAGGCGAAGGATTCCTTCCCAGGCTGCTACGACATTTCCTCGGCCGGGCACATTCCCGCCGGGTGCGATTTTGTGGAGTCGGCCCTGCGGGAACTGCGGGAGGAGCTTGGCGTGACCCTGCCCGCCGATGCTTTGCAGGAGTGCGGCGTGCGGCACTTTACCTTTGAGGACGTTTTCCACGGCAGGCTGTTTAAAGATAACCAGGTCAGCAAGGTATTCTGCCTGTGGCTGGACAAGGACGCCGAGGATTTCACCGTGCAGAAAGAGGAGATCGACTACGTGCGGTGGTTCGGGCTGGAAGAGGCAATCGAAGCCGTGAAAAATAACACCATCCCCAACTGCATTTATTTGGAGGAGTTGGAGATGGTGGCGGCGGCAACACGCTAAAGGCTCCCCTTGAGGGGAGCCTTTTATACAAAACACCCCCGCACGAGTAATCGTGCGGGGGTGTTTTACTTATTAACTAAGCAGCTACGCTTACATTACAGCTTCGGGCCGGCGGCGACCAGGGCCTTGCCGTGCTCGTTGCCTTCGTACTTGGCGAAGTTCTTGATGAAGCGGCTGGCCAGATCGACAGCCTTGGTCTCCCACTCAGCGGCATCCTTGTAGGTGTCGCGGGGGTCCAGGATGGCGGGATCAACGCCGGGCAGAGAGGTGGGAACCTCGAAGTCGAAGTGCGGGATCTTCTTGGTGGGGGCCTCGTTGATAGCGCCGCTCAGGATAGCATCGATGATACCACGGGTATCCTTAATGGAGATGCGCTTGCCGGTGCCGTTCCAGCCGGTGTTGACCAGGTAAGCCTTGGCGCCGGACTTCTGCATCTTCTTGACCAGTTCCTCAGCGTACTTGGTGGGATGCAGCTCCAGGAAGGCCTGACCGAAGCAGGCGGAGAAGGTCGGGGTGGGCTCGGTGATGCCGCGCTCGGTGCCGGCCAGCTTGGCGGTGAAGCCAGACAGGAAGTAGTACTGGGTCTGCTCGGGGGTTAGGATGCTGACCGGGGGCAGAACGCCGAAAGCATCAGCAGACAGGAAGATGACGTTCTTGGCTGCAGGTGCAGAAGAGATCGGGCGAACGATGTTCTGGATGTGGTTGATGGGGTAGGAAACACGGGTGTTCTCGGTAACGCTCTTGTCGGCGAAATCGATGTGGCCCTCGGCATCCAGGGTGACATTCTCCAGCAGAGCATTGCGCTTGATGGCGTTGTAGATGTCAGGCTCGGAGTCCTTATCCAGGTTGATGACCTTAGCGTAGCAGCCGCCCTCGAAGTTGAAGACGCCGTTGTCGTCCCAGCCGTGCTCGTCATCGCCGATCAGCAGACGCTTCGGGTCGGTGGACAGGGTGGTCTTGCCGGTGCCGGACAGACCGAAGAAGATAGCGGTGTTCTCGCCGTTCAAGTCGGTATTGGCAGAGCAGTGCATAGAAGCCATGCCCTTCAGCGGCAGGAAGTAGTTCATCATGGAGAACATGCCCTTCTTCATCTCGCCGCCGTACCAGGTGTTGATGATGACCTGCTCATGGCTGGTGATGTTGAAGGCAACGCAGGTCTCGCTGTTCAGGCCCAGTTCCTTATAGTTCTCGACCTTAGCCTTGGAGGCGTTGTAAACAACGAAATCAGGCTCGAAGTTCTCCAGCTCCTCAGCAGAGGGCTTGATGAACATGTTGGTAACAAAGTGTGCCTGCCAGGCCACTTCCACGATGAAGCGGATAGCCATGCGGGTATCCTTGTTGGCGCCGCAGAAAGCATCAACAACAAACAGGCGCTTGTTGCACAGCTCTTTCTTGGCGATATCCTTAACGGTAGCCCAAGTGGACTCGCTCATGGGATGGTTATCGTTCTTGTACTCGTCGCTGGTCCACCAGACAGTGTCCTTGGAGTTCTCGTCCATGACGATGTACTTATCCTTGGGGGAGCGGCCGGTGTAAACGCCGGTCATAACATTGACAGCGCCCAGCTCGCTGACCTGGCCCTTTTCGTAACCAGTCAGCTCAGGTTTGGTCTCCTCCTCGAACAGCATTTCGTAAGAGGGGTTGTGCACGATCTCAGTCGTGCCGGTAATGCCATACTTGGTCAAATCCAGCTTTGCCATGATGCAGATACCTCTTTCTCTATCAGTCTGTTTTGGGCTGTGATCCAAGTGGTGCGCACACCACTTTTCGCGGTATGAGGAGCCCAGCCCGCTACTTCCTCACCTTAGTTCTTATTATACAGATTTCCGCCGCAAAAGCAATAAAAAATTCGTTAAATTTTTAGTACACTTCAGCATTTGTTGCCGAAAATGGGCAATTTCTGGCCAGAATCGCATATTTTGTGAACAAACATTGCATAGGTTGTAAACATTAGCACTCTACGCTTGACAGTGCTAATTTCTGTGCTATACTGAGGGTGTTCGAAGGGAAAAGAACCCCCAAGAACAAAAAAGAAAAACCAGAATCGCAAAAGTCCACCGCTTATACAATAGGCGGCCGATGAGAATTGGAGGAATGACTTATGATGATGGTTCCGTATATGTTCAATGATGATTTGATGGATGACCTGTTTAACGATAATTGGGAGCGCGACTTCGACCGCGCTATGCACAGCATGCAGCCCCACCACATGTTTGGCAAACGCAGCGCCAATGTGATGAAGACCGATGTGCGCGAGACGAAGGATGGCTACGATGTCTTTGTTGATCTGCCCGGCTTCAAGAAAGAGGACGTCAAGCTGGACCTGCAGAACGGCTACCTGACCATCACCGCCAACCGCAGTGAGGATCTGGACGAGAAGGACAACGAGGGCCGCTACATCCGCCAGGAGCGCTGCACCGGCAGCTGTGCCCGCAGCTTCTATGTAGGCGAGAACCTGAAGCCCACCGATGTTGCCGCCAAGTTCGAGAACGGCATCCTGGAGCTGAAGCTGCCCAAGGCTGACAAGCAGATCCCCGAAAAGCCCACCACGCTGATCGAGATCCAGTAACAGTTCCTTCGTCAGCGGACCTGACCTGATATAAAGTGCGCCGCAGAGTGGAAACGCTCTGCGGCGCACTTTTTTGTTTTGACTTTTCCGCGTCCGCACCGTATAGGGAAAACAACTATAAATAATAAAAGCGCAGACCTTTGCGGCTAACGACTCGGAGTCTGTGCTTTTATTACAAGTAACGGTATGGATACCAATAATTGGCTGATTAGAAATAAAAGCCGTTACAAGCATGGTAAGCTGAACGCGGAAAAGAAAAAACTGCTAGAAGAAATCGGAATCTGTGGATAAAGCGGGTGTGTATTAGAAGAAATCCCCTGCACGAAAAAGACATTTTGAACTATCCCAACATCTGCCTGCGGCTGGCCCGGTATGGTGCGGGCCGCCTGACGGTCGGACAGCGGGCTTTCTTCGCCGCAGAAGCCGTGCACTGGTTTGAGGAACGCATCCAGATGGGGGACGTCTACTCCGACGAGAGCCTTGCCCAAGCCAAGCGGCTGTACGAGGAACTTACCCCGGCCGTGTTGTAAAATCGGAGAAAAAATAGAGCATATACGTGGTGCTTCCAAGAAAACGCCCACGGCCTGATTGCCGACTTCTCCGGCAACCCGCCGCACCGGTTCTAAGCGTATCACCGCAAAAGGCCCCTCCCCGCGCATTGCCGGGAGGAGCCTTTTTCATTGTTATTATGCCTTCGGGAACGTCACCTTGATGGTGGTGCCGCTGCCGACCTGGCTTTGCAGGTCGATGCGGGCGTGGTGCAGCAGGGCGATATGCTTGACGATGGCCAGCCCCAGGCCGGTGCCGCCGGTGGCCTTGCTGCGGCTTTTGTCCACGCGGTAGAACCGCTCAAACACGCGGGCCTGGCTGTCCTGGGGGATGCCGATGCCGTTATCCTCCACCTGCAGCCAGGGGCCGTCGGGACCGGTGCCGCAGCGCAACTCCACATGGCCGCCGGGCTGGTTGTAGCGGATGGCATTGTCGCACAGGTTGGTGGCCAGCTCAGCCAGCAGATCCTTGCTGCCCTGCACGGTGGCGGGCTGGGCGCTGTATTGCAGCGTCACGTAGGCCTTGCGGGCGTTGACCGTCATGTTCTGGGCAGTCTCCTTGAGAAGCGCGGCCAGGTCCACCGGCGTCATCTCCACCGGTTTTTCCCGGCTCTGGCTGGCCTGGGTGCTGTCCAGCTCGCTCAGCTGCAAAATATCACTGACCAGCGCAATCATGCGCTGCGCCTCTTTATGGATGCGCGCCGCAAAGGTGGGCACATCGGCGGGCTTGGCCATGCCGGTCTCGATCAGCTCGGCATAGCCGGAAATGCTGGTCAGCGGAGTCTTCAGCTCGTGGCTGACGTTGGCGGTAAACTCCCGGCGCATCGTCTCGTTATCCTCCCGCAGTTTGCGGTCGGTCTGGATGGTGCGCGCGAGGGGGATCAGTTCTTCATAGGGAACGTCCGCCTCGATGGTATCCAGGTTTTCAGCCAGGTGGTTGATGGGCTGCACCAGACGGCGGGTCAGCCACCAGGCCAGCACCGCCGTGGCCAGCAGGATGACCGCCACTGCGCCGCAGAGCAGCGGCAGGGTGTCGGCGCTCAGGCCCCAGATATTGGCCACGTCCTCGCCCACACGCAGCACTTGGGTACCTTCCGGGGTGACGATGCGGCGGGGG
>ERZ780203.2372-NODE-2372-length-10498-cov-4.798142_pt1 | contig 10498 bp, 6 predicted proteins | sample MGYA00511168_ERZ780203 | MGnify/ENA primary metagenome ERZ780203 (study PRJEB29588, sample SAMEA2156577) | human gut metagenome | biome: human gut; feature: human-associated habitat; material: faeces | place: Denmark | collected 2008/2010 ...
TGATACAGCCTCAGCGACTATAACCACAGTAGCCGTATATACGTCTTCGGATGTAACGGTACCGGTGATCTTACCGTCCGCGCCCAGCGTCAGACCGGCGGGAAGCGCATAACCGTCCTTGACCGAATAACGTATGCTCACGGTTTCCTCATCGACTCCGCTGCGTGTTGCCGTAGCTATGTCTGCCGAGAACGCCGTTCCGGGGAGTGCCTTGCCGAGATATGCGCCGTTGTATGTCAGCGCCCGGAAATCTTCTCCGGCCTCGTTCACTCGCAGCGTGACCTGCTGATAACCGTCGAGATAGCCTTCGGCATGGATTCTCACGCCTACGGCAACCGTTCCCACGCGGCCGGTGGACGCATTTACCGTCGCAGCCTTCGGCGTTCCGGAAATCGTACCGTCGGCCGAAAGGGTCAGTCCCTCGGGCAGTTCGAATCCTTCCGCAACCGAATAAGTAAACTCCACCTTGCTGCGGTCGCCGTAATTGATATAAGGCCTGTAAGCGGGCGCGATATCGTCGGCCAGGCTGTAACTTACGGGCATACCGACGTACATTACCGTAGCGACGCCGGACGCGTTGTTTCCGGCCGTGGTCAGATTCACATAGTCGGCAAAGATACGATACTTAGCAGTAACGGCATTACTGTTTGCAGTAACGTACAGTATGTTATGAGCCGCTTTGCGAAGCGCCCATTTATACGTATTGCCGTAAGTGGGGTCGTTGAGCACTTTGTCGGACACATCGGGCTCCTTGCCGGCCGCCGACATAAGCATCTTGTCGTTTCCGGCCAGGATTGCCTGTTCGGGGTTCATCCACGTTCTCGACATGAACGTATTGTCGGTGATGACTACGCCGGAGAAGCCCCATTCGTTACGAAGAAGAGTGGTGTTTGCCGCATACGAACCGCCCGCCCAGACTTTGCCAAGTCTGTTGTAAGCGGTCATGACTGCCAGAAGCGCGGGATTATTTGCCTTTGCAAGCTTGATGGAGATTTCAAAAGGCTTGGCATACAGCTCGCGCATCGTCTGTTCGTCCGCCCAAGTGGAAAGACCGTTGGTGTTGCGGTCGGTTTCCTGGTCGTTCAGGAAGTAGTGCTTGATGAAGGAGTACACGCCCTTATCCTGCGCGCCCATGACCATGTGAGCCATGATCGTACCGCCAAGCACGCCGTCTTCGGAGAAGTACTCGAAGTTACGGCCTGAGAACGGCGAACGGTGCGTGTTCGCGCCGGGAGCGTACCAGCCGCTTATGATATCCTTGTTGATTTCGTGTCCCCACAGACCTTCGTCGCCGATAAGACGGCCCATGCTGTATGCGAGCTCGACGTTATAAGTAGCCGCGATTATGCACGTGGAAACCATTTTAAGCGGCGCATTTGTGTTATTTGCGATAGTTTCTCTGTTGTACGCGAAGCCCTTGGTCCAGCCGACGGGACCGTCGAAGTCATATATATCGGGTTTGCCTATGCTGTCAAGACGTCTGTTGTGATAAGCGCCGGTGCCGATGAGATCGGACATTTCCTTGAAGGTCAGCTGGTTGAGCAGCGTATCCCACTTCGGATCGTCGTAAGGCAATCCGTACATATCGAAGAACTTGACTGTGGTATCCTCGTAAGCCATGGGCTTGTCGGGATGTTTGAAGCTATACGGCTCGCTATTGATGGGAGCGCCGGTTGCCTCAAACATCTCTTTCATATTGTCGGCGAAAGCGTACATCTCGCCCTGAGCCTGAGTGGCGTTCGCATGATACAGCTTGCCGTATGTTTTCAGCCAAGCTTCGTCCTTGACGCGGCGGGTTGCACCGCTGGTCAGATCCTTGAAGTTTGCGAAGTTGTTGTGGCGGGAGAGTATGACGCTGTTCTCTCGCATATAAGTGCTCATTTCATCGAAAGCGTTTTCCACTTTGCCTCCGGTCGTGGGATCGTTGGCGATCTTTACGCCTTCGGCGAGACTGAACGTTACCTGATGAGAGTCGTCGTGCGAGTTCTGAGCCACGCTGAGCGTATAATCGCCCGCTTCGAGCTCGTAACCCTCGAACTGGTTGGTATTCTTATCGGCATAGTCGTAAGATGCGAAGTAGTAAGCCGGAGCAGTCACGGTAACGGTATCAGATTCGCCCGGTGCGATCTTATCCGTCTTGGCGAATCCGACCAGCACTTTATGCGATTTCTCTATGCCGCCAGGAATGTACGGCGCGGTGGCATATACCTGTACTATATCTTTGCCCGTATACGTATCGCCCGTGTTGGTTACCTTAACGTCGATTTCGAATACGCTGTTGCCGTCAACGTCAAGCGATTCCCCGTCGCTGAATGCGGTGCCGTTGAGACGCATTCCCGTAACTTCCCATGAGAAGTCGGTGTAGCTCAGGCCGTGGCCGATGGGATAAGTAACATTTTCCGAATACCAGGTATCGCCTTGTCCCTTGTTGACTTTTTCCTCTTCGGCCCACTTCGTCTCGTAATAGCGGTATCCCATATAGATACCTTCCTGATAGTCGACGAAATACATCTGCGAGTTCGTAAGCTCGTTCTTGCCCGTTTCCTGATACTGGTACAGGTTGCCGTTGAATTCGCGATTATTGCCGAAGTTGAGCCATGTGGGATCCTTCTTGAAATCGCGGTAATAAGTGGAGATAAGTCCGCCCGAAGGATTGACGGTGCCGTTCAGCACGCGGCCGAGCGCCATGATTCCGTTTTCACCAGGCGTGCCCATCCACAGCGCGGCTTTGATGTTGTCGAATACTCCCGGTTCGTCCTCGAGATAATTAGGATCATCGAGGAAGCCGAGTTCGAACTGTGTTGCGCAGTTGAGGACGACTATGACGTTATCGAAATAGTAGCATGCCTCTTTGAGCATGTTGATTTCATTTCTGTCGAGCTGGAGATAGTGGTCGTCCTTGCTGCTTGCGCCGGGTATTATAGCGGCGTCGTCGGCATGCGCGGCTTCTCCGCCGAAACGTCCGCCGCGCGTGCCGTCGGGATACTGCCCTGAAGCGGGAGTTTTGGACATACGCATCGTGCGGGGCAGATCGTATCCCTCGCCGCCTATACGCGAGATCACGACGATTGCGGCGTCGTCATAGCTGCTGTAGCTGTGACGTACGGATTCGTAATTGCTGTTCTCGGTCGTGGCCGGATCGTAATTCATGTCCGCCGCGGGACAGGTCGTTGCTGTCCATCCGGCGCCGTTCTCCGAATAGTCCACCGGTCCCACGGCGCGGGTCTCACCCGTCGGATAACCGGCGAGATAGCTGCCCATACCGGTAGAGCCTGCCCTGCCTATGCCGGAGCGCGAATCGTCCTCGTAGAACGCTCTCATGACCGGGTTCATCATGATGCCCGCCTCTTTCAGGCTCTCGTCCAGCGTACGCGTATTGTTACCTACGCCGCCGGACGAACCCGATCCGCTGTAAACGAGGTTAACCGAGTTCTTACCGAACACGGTAACGCGCGGCGCCTTCTGGGTCAGAGGCAGTGCGTTGTCCTCGTTCTTGATGAGAGTCATCCCCTCTTCCATAGCGGTTCTGTTGAACTCGACCGCTGCCGCACGCAGATCCGCTCTGTCCGTATAATCGGAAACGAACGCGGATGCCGTCATGCTGCCGCTCATCACGGCGGTTACTGTCAGAACTGCTGCCATGCATACCATCAAAACGGGTATGAGCAACTGTTTCAACAGTTTCGTTTTTGAGTGTTTCATCCTCAAGTTCCTCCTGTATTTTTTTATTTCACCCGGCGGAAAACGCCGGATAAAATACGCGCTTTGCGCCCTTTCCCGGGCGACACCGGCAGTATAACAGAAGAAAAGTATTTTGTGTGATTTATGGCACGATCGGATAAAACGGCGGCAATATCGGTAATCCTTCCGTCTGACGGCAAATAAAAAATACGGGCATAACCCGTATTTTGAATGAAGCCGAATTATCGACGGCACATCATTATATCGACGCAGAACAAATTGTCGCTATGGGTGACGAGCAGATTCCCGTTATATTTTTCAGCCAGATACTTAATGCTTTTCATACCGAATCCGTGATAGTCCTTATCCGCCTTTGTCGTAAGCGGCAGCCCGTTCTCGAACACGATATCGCCGTCGCAATAGTTTTCCATATGTACCGAAACCAGATTGTTTTTCGACGAAACCGTCAGGCTTATAATGCGTTTCGCTTCATCGGGCTGACGTACGACGCTTTCGATGGCGTTGTCCAGCATATTTCCGAACAATGTGTATATGTCGAGAGCGCTCATGAAGTCGAGCGCGGCGCCGTCCACCATATATTCGAATTTGATACGGTACTGCCCGCATTGCATTCCCTTATCCGTCAGTACCGTATCCAGAGTATCGTTACCCGTTTTTGCCGTCGTATCGTAAATCACGACCGCGCTTTCGAGTTCTTTCAGACTGTCTTCGCGCTCCGCGTCGTTGCGCATCCCCCGAATGGCGGCAATCTGATGTTTAAGGTCGTGGCACTTCATATTGATGAGCGCTATATTTTCTTTTGTTTCGTCATGCTGACGTTTGGACAGTTGCATCAGACGTTCGATTTCCTCTTTTTCGCGCTGCAGCCGCGTGCTCTTGAACAGACCGAAAAGGAACATAAGCGTCACTATGCAGGCAAGTATGGAGTAAATGCGCCCAGAAATGTTTGACACTTCGCGATAGTTCATATACATACTTACTATCTGTGTTGTCACGGCGACTATGAAAGCAAGTCCTATAAGGTAGCTGTTTTTCATATCCATTGAGTCGCGTTTTAATCGACGTGCCATAAGCATAAACGCGGCAATGTACGGAATGGCAAAACAGGCGAAATAAGATAGAAAATACGCCCAGTTCGGCATATACGACCGGGCGGTCAGAAACATTATTAACATGAGGTGATATGATGCGTGCTGCACCAGATACCCCGCAAAGCAGCAGAACAGAGAGGATCTGACGGACGCGGCGAAACAGGCAGAAATGACAGCAAATACCGCGGCGAACGTAATGATATACTTAAAATTGAACCAGCCCCATGCCGTAAGATCGGGTAGAAAAAAATATCCGATATAATATGCCGCCAGTGCGCACGGGAATATCAGCGGGAAGTATGTGCGTTTTGGCAAAAAGAACGCAAACAGCAGACCGGCGCCGAGAAGCTGCAATCCGAAATTGCGGACGATGTAATCGAATATGAAATCAATCACCGCCGGCCTCCCAGATATTCCGTAAGGCGGTCGATAAACTCTTTTTTCTTCGCACGGCTGATCTGCAGTTTATGTTCTCCCACGTACACGAAGTTGTCCGCAACCTTATCCACATATTTCAGATGGACGAGATAGCAGCTGTTGCATTTGGCGAAAGGATACTCGCTCAGCGCTTTTTCCGCATTCGTCATGGAACTGCGTACGCGGTATACTTCCCTGTCGGAATAGTACAGGACATTATGCTTGACCACTTCGACGTAAAGTATATCGTCTATGAGCAGCCGCTTAATCCCATCCTCATACGGAATGACTATATCTCCCGTTCGGTGTTTTCGTACGCCGCGTATGGCTTTGTCCAATTTAAGAGACAAATTGAAATATTCGACAGGCTTGAGCATAAAATCCTGTGCGCCCACTTCATAGCCGTTAATGGCGTACGACATCATATTCGTTACAAATATAAGGCATACGGCGTCATCCATCTCTCGCAGACGCTTTGCCGTTTCCATCCCGTTTATGTACGGCATCTCTATATCCATAAAGACGATGTCGAAAGTCCGCTTGTACTGATTCAGAAAGTCCCATCCGTTTTTGTACCGCGTTATATCGAACGTCTGCCCCTTTTCCTTTTCGTACCTGAGAATCATATCGCGCAAACCGGTCGCGCTCGATTCGTCATCCTCGATAATTGCAATGCTGATCATATCCGCACAGCCCCCTCAGTGTTCTTTGATAAAGATAACACAAATCGTGATTTTACGCACGCGTTTGGCACAATCCGTTGTTTCAGCGGCAAAATCGGTTATCGGTTTTCATTCGGTTAAATTATAGCTACCCCCCACCCGTGTGTCAAGCGTTTTCACGGCCGTCTGAGGCAAAATACGCGCCTCGCGTCGCATCTTTACTTGACGGCAGGCACCCGTTATGATACAATAAAGCGTAAAGTCAATGCAACGGAGCGATCGATTTATGAAGAAAAATATAGTGGTTCTCGCCGGAGACGGCATAGGACCGGAGATTACAGGCGCGGCCGTGGAAGTGCTGCGCCGCGTGGCTGAAAAATACGGACACGAATTTGCGTTCGATTACAAAGACATGGGCGGATGCGCCATAGACAAGTTCGGCGTGCCCCTGCCAGACGAAACGGTCGAGGCATGCAAAAAGGCGGACGGAGTGCTGCTCGGTGCCGTGGGCGGTCCAAAGTGGGACGCTCAGCCGGCCGACAACCGTCCGGAGAAAGGTTTGCTCGGCATAAGATCTGCTCTCGGACTCTATGCCAACCTGCGTCCCGCGGTCATCTATCCCGAGCTGGCCGAAGCCAGCCCTCTGAAACCCTCGGTGCTCGAGCGCGGCGTAGACGTCATGGTAGTACGCGAGCTTATCGGCGGCATATATTTCGGGCCGCGCGCCGTCAGCGAGGACGGACAGTCGGCATACGACACCGAAGCGTACAGCGTCGGCGAAGTGAGGCGCATAGCGAAAGTGGCGTTCGACCTCGCCATGACGCGCAGAAAGAAGGTTACAAGCGTTGACAAGGCTAACGTGCTGCTCTCGTCGCGGCTGTGGCGCAGGACTGTGACCGAAGTCGCGCGGGACTACCCCGAAGTGGAGCTCAACCACATATACGTCGACAACGCGGCGATGCAGCTCGTCCGCGATCCTTCGCAGTTCGACGTGCTGCTGTGCCCAAATATGTTCGGCGACATACTCAGCGACGAAGCGAGCCAGATAACCGGCTCGATCGGCATGCTGCCCTCCTCTTCGCTCGGCACATGCAAGGCCGGACTGTTCGAGCCCATACACGGTTCGGCGCCCGACATTGCCGGACAGGACATAGCCAACCCCATAGCGACCGTGCTCGCGGCGGCGATGATGTTGGACAACATGGAGCTTCGCGACGAAGCCCGCGCAGTGGAAAAAGCGGTCGGCGGCGTGATCGCTGCGGGTTACCGCACTCCCGACATGGGGGCGGGCAGACGCGTCGGATGCCGCGAAATGGGCAGACTTATCGCGGACGCGATATAACGACCCGGTGATTATATGGACGATCAGGAGAAGCTGGCTCACAACCTCGTCAAGTTCCGCAAAGCCGCAGGACTGACGCAGCTCGAGCTGTCCGAAAAGATCAAATATTCCAACAAAACGATATCCAAATGGGAGCGCGCCGAAAGCTTTCCCGACGTGTTCACGCTCAAAAAGATAGCCGAAATATACGGCGTGACGGTCAACGACATTCTCGACGGTGTGGCTCCGCAGGACGTGCACGAGGCGGAGGATGAGGCCAAACGCGAACCGGACTACCCGATCAAGCGCGCCATACTCGTCATGTCGTGCGCATTGCTGTTCTGCATAACGCTCGTCGCATTCTTTCTCATGGTGTTTGCGGTGGGACGCGGACGCACTCCCGACGGCGGCGTCGAGATTTCCCTGTTTAACGCCGCGGGATACTGCTACGCAGTGTTTTTCGTATACAATATCCCGCTCGACGCGATAGCCTGTTTCATCTTCATGCTCGTCGTGCACAAGCATGCGGAAAAGTGGTGTCTGACCGCCATTTTATGGGGGATTCTCGCAAGCATACATCTTTCGATCATATATCTGCAGCCGCTCACCGCGCTCATCTATGTCTGCGGCGTGCCATTCCAGATACTCATAACCAACTTCTGCCGTTATCTCAATCTTGCGATAAACGACGGAGAGCCCAAGAAAAAAGCCCCGGAAAAAGTTCCGGAGCAGGAAGATAAGAGTAAGTAACGGCAAAGTCCGGCGCACGCAGCGCCGGACTTTTTTTATTTATGCGTCTTTATATCGCTCCGCCCCGTATGCGTACGGCAAAGCCGCCATCGAAAGCGTTCACGTAAGATCCCCTTCGGACGATGACCCGGCCTGCTTTTCTTTTTCGGCAAGGTCGCGGTCGATCTCTTCCTCTATCGGAAACGTTTCGCGGCGCATTTCCAATAATAATTTGCAGTGCAGCAACGCTCCGGCAAACAGCGGAATCAGACACGTCATGGACCACACCAATGACGGAAACGCTATTGCGAGCGCATAGCCGAGCACGAGGGATATTCCCGCGAACACATATATGATTCTCCCTTTTCCTTTGCGGAACGCTTCGTATTTGTCGAACACGATCAGATGTTTCGCATACCGCGGATTACTTTCCAATTCCGCACGCTGCCGTTTTTTGAGCGCGCTCAGCTTGGGAGCAAACGGAAGCACGACCAGCAAAACACTTATAAATAAGGCGGTGACGAATCCGGGGAAAGCGAAGCCGATAATATCGTTTATCGCAATACCTCCGTTATCCTGCTGCACGTCCAGCAAAACGATAACGAGAATGAAAGCTGCGCAAAAGACAATGATGGCAATAAACGCCGCGACAGACTTTTTCTTTCGTATTCTCTCCGCTTCGCTGCGCAGCTCCTCGTCGGGAAACATATAACGATACATGCGGGAGTCGGCATCCGTCTTCGGCGAGGGTATATATTCGCGGCCCTGCGCCTCGTCTATTGCCTTTTCTTCCTTCTCGGTATCCGTTTCCGCCGGATTTTCGGAGGACGCGGATTTTACGGTCGTAACCACCGATACGATTATCGCCGCGACTATGAAGGCGCCGAGCAAAACGATTCCGGTAATTCCGATCCATGTCAGCCGCTCCGATCCGGGACTAATCGCAAAATCAGCCAGCAGCATAACGACCAGGCATACAAATCCCGCCACCATCAGCAGCACCGGAATTACTCCCGCTTTTGCCGTGCGTTTTTTCGTTTCGGCCATCTTTTGCCGGTAACTTACGAATTCCGGCGGTTCGCCTTCCGACGGCGCGCGGCGCAATATGCGGGAAAACTTCACATTGAAGACTATTTCGGCAACCAGCACCGCGACAACCGACGCAACGCATATAAACAGTATTATTATGAGAACCGCGGTAAGCGCGGCCGAGTCGCCGGCTTCTATCTGCGATCTGAACGCATACGCGATAATCACAAAAACTATCAGCGACAAAAAGAACACGCCGCCCGCGACAGTCTTCGCCGCATGCAATTTATACATGCGCCTGCGCTCGTTTTCGTCCCATATGGCGCGGGCATACTTCACAAAAGATTTTTCAAACATTTTCCCTCCTTTTGCGGCCTGTTTATACTTCTATGTCCGCCGTGACGCGCGCGGTACGCACCTTGCCTATGAACTCGCGCACTTTTACGTGCTCGGGATGGCCGTCATACAAAGGCAGGTCCTCTATTTTGTCCAGAGTGACCACGAGAGCCATGTCGTAGTGCATGTCGTCGCCTCCCGTCACAGATCCGCCCACTTCGAGGCCGCGGATAACCGGCACCTTGCCGACGAGCGACGCGAGACCGCCGCGCACTTTTTCTATGATCTCGGGCTTCTTCATGCCCTCGGCTTCGTCCTTGAACTTCCACATAACGATATGTCTGATCATATACGTTCTCCTTATTCGCAGTTTCCGCCGTAAGTATAACACAGAATCGCGGTAAAAGCAAGAGATACGGCGTGTGTGTATTGACTGCGGCGCGCGAGGTATGTTACAATATGTCCACGGAGGCAAAACCATGAAAGTAATCATTGTCGGAGGCGTGGCGGGCGGCGCGACCGCCGCGGCGCGTCTCAGAAGAAACGACGAAAATGCGGAGATAATAATTTTCGAGCGCACGGGATATATCTCGTACGCAAACTGCGGACTGCCCTATTATATCGGCGGCGTCATCACGGACAGGCGCGCGCTCACGCTGCAGACGCCGGAAAGTTTCGGGCGGCGTTTCAATGTCGACGTGCGCGTGCGGTGCGAGGTCACGGACATCGATACGGAGAGAAAAACCGTAAAGGTCAGGGAACTGAACGGCGGGCGCGAGTATGATGAAAGTTACGACAAGCTGCTGCTCTCGCCCGGGGCGAAAGCGGCGGTGCCTCCCGTTCCCGGAGCGGGCGGCGACAGGACGTTCACGCTCCGTACCGTCGAGGACACGTTCGCGATATACGACTTCGCGGGAAAAACGGACGCGAAAAAGGCCGTTATAGCCGGCGGCGGATTCATAGGGCTGGAAACGGCGGAAAACCTTATGCGGCGAGGCATTGCGGTAACGCTGCTGCAGCGCGGCACGCACGTCATGCCGCCTTTCGACGGCGATATGGCAGAAGTGCTGCACGCCTATCTGCGCGCGCAGGGACTTGATCTGCGGCTGGGAGTCAACGTGGCGGCGTTCGAGGCGGACGGCGGCGGCATAACGATCAGAACCGACTGCGGCGACGTGCGCGCCGATTTCGCGGTCATAGCCACGGGCGTA